>Ga0129311_1000330_pt1 | contig 44102 bp, 44 predicted proteins | sample Go1ome_FD_94435 | JGI IMG/M metagenome (GOLD analysis project Ga0129311, IMG submission 94435) | Western lowland gorrila individual fecal microbial communities from Wisconsin, USA - Go1022B metagenome | ecosystem: Host-associated > Mammals > Digestive system > Large intestine > Fecal | place...
CTCCGTGAAGGCCGGCGATGTGCTGGTGGTTCTGGAGGCCATGAAGATGGAGATCGAGGTCTCCGCCCCCGTGGACGGCACCGTGAAGGCCGTCTCCGCCACTGTGGGCAGCACCGTCAACACCGACGATCTGCTGGTCACTCTGGGCTGAGCCTGAAATAGAAGATAAAAACCGCTCCCGAGTAATCGGGAGCGGTTTTTGCGTATTGGGAGTAAAAAATTCTCCGGCGACAGCCGGAGAATTTTTTAAAGCTTACTTTTTAAAGCCGTCTTTCAGACTCACCGCTCGGTTAAATACCAGGGCGCCCGGCTTAGAGTCCTTGCTGTCGGCACAGAAGTAACCCAGACGCAGGAACTGGAAGCGGTCGGCAGGCTGGGCGGTGGCCAGGGAGGCCTCCAGCTTGCATCCGGTGAGAACCTCCAGAGAATTGGGGTTCAGGCAGTCCAGGAAGTTCTTATCACCGCCGTCGGGATCGGGGTCGCTGAAGAGATTGTCATACAGCCGGACCTCTGCGTCTACGGCGGTCTCGGCGTCCACCCAGTGGATGGTGGCGCCCTTTACCTTGCGGCCATCGGCGGGGTTGCCTCCGCTGGACTGGGGGTCGTACTCAGCGGCGATCTCGGTGATATTGCCGTTCTCGTCCGTCTCATAGCCCACGCAGCGGATGAGGTAGGCGCCCTTCAGGCGGCACTCCGGGCCGTTGGGGTACAGGCGCTTGTATTTGGGTACGGGCTCGGGGAGGAAATCGTCCGCCTCTACATACAGGTGCTTGGAGAAGGTGACGGGGCGGGTGCCGGCCTCGGGGTCGTTGGCGTTGTTCTCCACCTGGAAGACCTCGCTCTTACCCTCGGGGTAATTGGTGATGGTCAGCTTCACCGGGTGGAGCACCGCCATGGCGCGCTGGGCGTGGTCGTTCAGGTCCTCGCGCAGACAGTGCTCCAGGAAGGAGTACTCCACAGTAGAGGGGTTCTTGGCCACGCCGATGCGGTCGCAGAAGCTGCGGATGGAGGCGGGAGTGTAGCCCCGGCGGCGCAGGCCGCACAGAGTAGGCATACGGGGATCATCCCAGCCGGAGACATACTTTTCCTCCACCAGCTTACGCAGCTTACGCTTGCTCATCACGGTGTAGTTGATGCCCAGACGAGCAAACTCGATCTGGCGGGGCTTGCTGGGCACGTTGGTGTTGTTGATGACCCAGTCGTACAGGGGGCGGTGATCCTCGTACTCCAGGGAGCACAGGGAGTGGGTGATGCCTTCCAGAGCGTCCTGGATGGGGTGGGCGAAGTCATACATGGGGAAGATGCACCACTTGGTACCCTGACGGTGGTGCTCGATATACCGGATACGGTACAGCACGGGGTCGCGCATATTGAAGTTGCCGCTGGCCAGGTCGATCTTGGCGCGCAGGGTGTACTTGCCCTCGGGGAATTCGCCGGCGCGCATCCGCTGGAACAGATTCAGACTCTCCTCAATGGGGCGGTCGCGCCAGGGGGAGCGGGCAGGGGTGTTTACGTCGCCGCGGTACTCCTTAAATTGCTCGGGCGTCAGCTCGCACACATAGGCCAGACCCTTTTTGATCAGGTCCACTGCCAGCTCGTAGGTCTTTTCAAAGTAATCGCTGCCGTAGAAGAAGCGGTCGCCCCAATCGAAGCCCAGCCAGTGGATGTCCTCCTGAATGGCGTCCACAAACTCGGTGTCCTCCTTGGCGGGGTTGGTGTCGTCCATGCGCAGATTGCAGATGCCGCCAAACTTTTCAGCAGAACCGAAGTCGATGATCAGGGCCTTGCAGTGGCCGATGTGCAGATAGCCGTTGGGCTCAGGCGGAAACCGGGTGTGTACCTGCATCCCCTCAAACCGTCCGCCGGGGGCGATGTCCTCCTGAATGAACTGGTGGATGAAGTTCATGCCCTCGCTGCCATTTTCCTCCGGAGTGACCGGAATACGATTCTCTGCCATAATGGGAATCCTCCTTGAAGACCGAAAGCCCGTACCCGTTCCAAAGCGGGATTAGGTGCAGTCGGTAGAATAACAAATATTTTACACCCATTTGAGGGCATAATGCAACAGCTTACGGGAAAAACATTGGGTGATCGGGAGAATTTTGTCCCTCGTCCAGAAAGAGTATTGCAAATGACAAAAAGTGTGCTATAATACAATCAAGAATAGTTCCTGATAAGGAGGGGCGACATGACCTACGATATTCTGATTCTGGGCCGGGGGCCGGCGGGACTGTCCGCTGCGGTGGCTGCTCGGGGCAGGGGAAAATCTGTACTGGTAATGGGTGGTCCGTGGCAGGGCAGCCCCTTGGCCAAGGCGGAGCGGATCGACAACTACCTGGGACTGCCCGGTGTGACGGGACAGGAGCTGCTGGAGCAATTTGACCGCCACGCCCGGCAGGCCGGTGCGGAGTTTGCGCAGGGCCGGGTGGTGTCGCTGATGTCATGGGATGGCTCTGTTATGGCCACAGTGGGCAGCCAGGTATATCAGGGCCGCGGGCTGATCCTGGCGCCGGGCGTGGTGCGGCAGAACAAGTATCCGGGGGAGGAGACCCTGCTGGGCAGGGGGGTGAGTTACTGCGCTACCTGTGACGGAATGCTCTACCGGGGGAAGGCGGCGGCAGTTGTGGGCCGCAGCGCCGATGCCCCGGAAGAGGCCAACTATCTGAGATCGATCGGATGCACGGTCACCTATATAGGGGACAAGCGGCCGGAGAAGCTGGACGGGGAGATCCCCTTTGTGCGGGAGAAACAGCTGAAGATCAAGGGGGAGAGCGCTGTGACCGCCGTGGAGACGGACGGGCAGACCATCCCCTGCGCGGGGGTGTTTATCCTGCGCTCCGCAGTGGCGCCCACAGACCTGATGCCGGGTTTGAGGGTGGAAAAGGGAGTTGTACAGGTGGATCGGAATATGGCGACCAATCTGGCCGGCGTCTTTGCGGCTGGGGACTGTACCGGCGGACCCCTGCAGATCGCCAAGGCGGTGGGCGAGGGTTTGACTGCCGCCCTGACGGCCTGTCAATATATCGATGGGAAAGCGAAACAATAAAAAAGAGCTCTCCGTTGAAACGGGGAGCGCAGAAGCTGAAACCAAAATAAAAATAGAAAATACAATCAGGAGGAACAGAATATGCTGCATTTTACAAAAGACGGTTTTGACAAGGCTTTGTCCCAGGGCAAGCTGATGATGGTGGATTTTTGGGCGAGTTGGTGCGGGCCCTGCCGGATGCTGGGTCCGGTGATCGAGCAGTTGGACAACCGGTATCCCGATGTGGTGGTGGGCAAGGTCAATGTGGATGACGAGAAGGAGCTGGCCATGCGCTACGGTGTTATGTCCATCCCCACGGTGATCTTCTTCAAGGACGGCAAGGAGATCGACCGTAAGGTAGGTGTTATGCCGCCGGAAGCCTTTGTGCAGGTTCTGGAAGCCAACAAATAAGAAAATATTTGTAAAAAGCCGGTGCGCAGTCGACTGCCGCACCGGCTTTTTTTGCACTTGCCATGAAAATCGTGACAGACAGAATTGACAGAGTCCAAGGCGATAGGGTAATATAAAAATAACTATGTCAAATCATAGAGAAACAGTCTGGTTTACGGCGCTTTTTAAGGCCCGGAACCAAGGGTATCAGAAACGGAGCAAATCAAACCATGAAACGAAACTCAAAAGTATCCACGGCCGTGATTCGGCGGCTGCCCAGATATTATCGGCATTTGGCTGAGCTGCAGAAGAAGGGGGTTGTCCGCATCTCTTCCGGCGCACTGGGTAAGTCTATGGGACTGACGGCCTCTCAGATCCGGCAGGACCTGTTCTGCTTTGGTGAATTCGGCCAGCAGGGCTACGGCTATAATGTGGATGTGCTGCGGGAGGAGATCGGAAACATCCTGGGGGTAAACCGGGGCCATACCATTGTGGTGGTGGGCGCGGGCAACCTGGGCAAGGCCCTGATGGGCAACTTTAAGTTCAGCCACATCGGCTTCCGACTGGCCGCGGCCTTTGATATCAACGAGAAAACCGTGGGTACCACCATTGCGGGCACCCCGGTCTATCACGAGGACCAGCTGGAGGGCTTTGTGCGCAGTCACCATGTGGATGTGGGGCTGCTCGCCGTGCCCCGGCCTGTGGCCCAGTCGGTGGCGGACAAGCTGGTGAACGCCGGGGTAAAGGGGATCTGGAACTTTACGAATCAGGAGCTGTTCCTGCCCGGACACGAGGATGTGATCGTGGAATCGGTCCACTTTTCAGAGAGCCTGCTGGCGCTGAGTTATATGATTTCTCAGGAAGAGGATGAGGAGAAAGGGGCGCAGGAATGAAAAAAAAGATGGCAGCTCTGGTTGCTGCTGCGGCGGCTCTGGTGCTGTTAGGGGCCGGAGCATCCGCCCTGTCCGGGAGCGACAGCCTGATTTCCCTGGGCTATCTTACGGAGACCTTTCAGCCGTCCGCCCAGAAGCAGGCAGACAGCGCGGCGGAGCAGATCCTGCAAGGGACCTATGATGCGGCGGTCAAAAAAATGGATCAGCTGGCCCAGGGGACCGGCACCGGCGACAACCGGCCGTACAGCGGCAGCTTCAGCAGCCGCAGCTATTCCCGCGGAGACGTGGTGACCATTCAAGCGGGAGCTGGACTGCTGTTGATCAGCGGGGATCTGTCCGTTACCCACGACGGAGCGCTGATTGATGTGACCGACGGAAAAGAGATTGCTTCCGGCAACCACCTGACTGCGGGACACCGCTATCTGGCCGGAGAGAACACCACGGTAAAGGTGACGGTGCGCTCCGGTCTGGCTAAGCTGGGAATACAGGGCTATTACGCTCAGAGTCTGAGCGGCAAGAGTGCAGCCCCCTATGTGGATGTATCCGACGGGGATACTTGGGCGGATGCGGTGGATTATGCGTATCAGAACAACTTGCTGATGGGCACGGGGGATGACAAGTTCAGCCCCGGGCTGTCTATGAGCCGCGCCATGATGGTGACCGTGTTTTATCGGCTGGCCGGCTCCCCCCAGGGGCAGATGAATTCTGCCGCAGCGGTATTCAACGATGTGCACAGCGAGTGGTTCGCCCCCTATGTCCGCTGGGCGGCCGCCCAGGGGGTCACCGGTGGTACCAGTGCCAATCCCCCCCTGTTCTCTCCGGATATGCAGGTCACGCGGCAGCAGGTGGCGGTGATGCTGTACGGCTTTGCCGGCAAGAGCCTGGGCCTGAAGCTGGAAGGAGCGGCGGACCTGTCCCGGTATGCCGACGGCGGGCAAGTGGCCGATTGGGCGCAGGCGCAGGTGGCTTGGGCGGTGGAAAACGGGATCATGACCGCCATCAACGGCAAGCTGGAGCCCAATGCCAACGCAGGCCGGGGAGATGTGGCCATGATGCTGATGGCCTTCGGGGAAAAATATATGTAAAGGGCTCACCCCACGGCCGCAGCTGAATATGATGGGTTGAGAGCGGTTTTTCCGCCCTTGAATCTTCATAATCAGGAGGTACTCGTATGGGGTGCTGCAATAATGGCTGGGGCGGCGGAAGCTGCCTGTGGATCATCGTTCTGATCATTATTCTCTGTTGCTGCTGCGGCGGCGGTTGGGGCGGCTGCGGCTGCAACAACAGCTGCGGATGCAATAGCGGCGGGTGCGGCTGTAATAACGGCTGCGGCTGCTGAGGGCAAAAAACAACTCCCTGTGGACGTTTCGTCCACAGGGAGCTTTTTTGTTCAGGCGGATTGTTTCTGCCGGCGCAGGATATTCACAGCGGCCCGGGCGGCGGAAGCCGCATCCTCGGTATACACATCGGCGCCGATCTCATCACAGAAATTCTGGTCAATGGGGGCTCCGCCCACCATGATCTTGATTTGTTCCCGAATCCCCTCCTGCTGGGCCAACTCTACCACCTTGCGCATATTGTGCATGGTCGTGGTCAGCAGAGAGGAACAGGCGATGATGCCGCAGTGATACTTTTTGGCGGTGTCCACAAATTGCTGGGGGGTGACATCCACGCCCAGGTCGTGGACCTCGATGCCGCTGCCCTCCATCATAATTTTTACAAGATTCTTGCCGATGTCATGGAGGTCCCCCTGGACGGTGCCCAGACAGACATGGCCCACCACCTCGGCGCTCTCGCCGGCCATGTGGGGCTTGAGCAGGGCGGTGGCAGCCGTCATACACCGGGCGGCAATCAGCATTTCAGGGACAAAGGCGCGGTTGGCAGAGAACTCCTCCCCCAGCACGGTCATGCCGTGGATCAGGCCCTTGGATAGGATCTCTTGGGGGTCATAGCCCTGATCCAGGGCCTCTTGGCACAGCTGAAGCAGGCGCTTTTGCTGCCCGTGCTGAATAGCGGCGGCAATGCGGCCCAGCAAATCGTTCTCCTCGCTCCGGGCTTGGGGCTGCACCTGGGCGGCGCTTACGGCAGTGCGCTGCCGCCGGGGAATGGGGGGCACATCCATGGCGGGCATATGCAGTTGGGCATTATACTCGTCAATGGCCTGGTATAGATACTGGTCTACATGGGGGAACACTGTGCCCGCCAGACCGTAGGTGATCGACGGGATATAGTGTCCGCCGGGGCAGTAGCGGCGCAGGGCGTCCCGGGTATAGCTCAGGATCTCCTCCGGCTGAGCGTCTGCGCGGTCGATGGCCGCCCCTAAGCCGCCCATGAGAACCAGCTTCCCCTTCAGGTGCCGCTGGAGGGCGGGAATGTCGTTTTCCGGCAGGACACCCTGCCATACCTGAATGCCGATCTCCGCCATGTCGTCGACAATGGGGACAAGGTAAGAGTCGGCGTGGTGGATGGCGATGACGCCCCGGGAGCGGATATAGCCATAGAACCGGCGATAGGGCTCCTTGAAAAATTCACGCCACATGTCGGGCTTCATAAACAGGGCATCCTTGGTGCCCCAGTCGTCGTGACTGAAAATCACGTCGGGCTGAAGGCCGTCGATCAGGCGTTTTACATAGTCCAGCCGGTACTGGGTGATGTACTCAATGAGTTCATGCATTTCGTCGGGGTGCTCATAGAGGGCGGTCAAGGTCCCTTCAAAGCCCATGAGAAAGTGGCACTGCTCAAAGATACCGGTGCCCATAAAGCCGGCCAGCAGGTGGTCCTCGCCGCAGGCGGCCCGGGCGGCGGTGCGGCATTCCTCCCAGCCGCTGTCGCAGAGACTCAAATCGGGGGCGTGGACAGTTTCCCGCCAACGGGTGATGTCCTTACAGACGGTGAGCTCGTCACTGTGAAGAGGAGTGGCGCCGGGAGCGTCCTCGGGAAAGGCGATGGTGGTGCCCCAGCGGTCCTGACTGACTGTGCCGCGTTTGCGGTTGCCCCGGAGATAGGTGTTGATGGGGTCGGTCAGACACATGGACAGAGCTTCATACTGCCGCAGCTGGCGCTCCGGCTGTCCGTCGGGTTTCAGCAGCTCCAGAAAGATCTCTTTGGGTGTGGACATGGTGATCACTCCTCATGAATGGGCCCGGGTAGAAACGGGCTTAAAATAGAACACAGGATGTATAGGTGAGGGTATTGGGTCCGTAATTATAGTTTAAACCGGAGCGGGTGCAGATGTCGCTGACGAACAGGCCATAGGCTTCCATGGAGGAAAGGCGCTTGTTGGGAAAGCGGCAGGGCCGGTCAGGGTAAGTACACCGGGCGCAGATGGTGCAGGTTCCGGCAGTGAGGGGCAGGCACTGGGGGTAGAGCAGTCGGGCTTGCCGGGCAAAGTTGGCAAAACGGCGCTTATGCTGCTGGGACAGACTGGTCATGCCCTGGTAATCGAAGGGATCTTCTAAAGAACCGGTGGTCTGTACCAGAAGGCCCCGGGTGTACCGGGAGATCTGCTGAGCCACATCTTCCAGTGAGCCGCAGCCCGGGGGACAGGACCAGTTTTGGTTCCAGCGGCCGCAGCGGCCATCGGCACACATATCCCGGACCTCTTTTAGCGGAATCAGCGCATCCATGGACAGCGGGCCCCAGTGGGAGAAGCCGTTTTCCTCCGCCAACAGCAGAAGATCGTTCAATGCTGCAAACCCCCTTGACAAAGTAAACTTCAGCCGCTTAAAATGTGTTATACGAAATTTACTATATTATATGGGGAGGCGGTGCCTGTGTCAAGCATTCGTGTGACCCAGGGGAAGCGAATTTGTGAGCTGCCTTTTCAGCCGGGGGAGACGCTGCTGTCCATTTTGCGCTCCGGGGGATTTTCTGTTCCCGCTGCTTGCGGCGGAAAGGGGCGGTGCGGCAAGTGCCGTGTCAGCCTGAATGGGACCGCGCGGATGGCCTGCCGGGTGTTTCCCCGGGAGGGCGATGAGGTCGTGCTGCCGGAGCAGAGCGGGGGCGTGATCCTGGCAGAAAGCCCGAAAATCAAGGACTTTACCGGCGGCGGCACAGGGTGTGCGGCTGCGGTGGATCTGGGCACTACCACGGTGGTTTTACGGCTATACGATCTGGCCACGGGGCGTGAACTGGGTACTGCCGGCCGGTGGAATGTTCAGGCGCCCTATGGGGCCGATGTGATCAGCCGCATCCAGTATACCCTGGAGCAAGACGGGGGGCTGGAGGAGCTGTCCAAGCGGAGCCGGGAGCAGGTGTGGTCCATGGCGGAGGAGCTTTTGCGGCGAGAAAACCGGCCTGTCAGCGACTTAAAGTCTATCACAGTGGTTGGTAATACCGTAATGGAGCACCTTTTTGCCGGGCGCTCCGTCAAAGAGATCGCTGCGGCCCCCTTTCGCCCGAATACCTTGTTTGAGGACCGGGAGGGTACGGCCCTGCATGGGGTACCCGTGTGGATGGCTCCCTGTGTAGCGGGCTATGTAGGGGGCGACATCACGGCCGGCCTGTTGGCTTCCGGTTTATGGGAACGGGATGGGACCTATCTGTTTCTGGATATCGGCACCAATGGAGAGATGGCTCTGGGAGGAAAAGAGGGATTTTTGTCCTGTGCCGTGGCCTCCGGTCCGGCATTTGAGGGGGCGGGCATAACCTGCGGAATGCCGGGAATCAACGGAGCGGTGAGCCATGTGCGCTACTCCCACGGCTTTTTGTACGACGTGATCGGCGGGGGACAGGCCAAGGGCCTGTGCGGGTCCGGCCTGTTGGATTTGGCGGCGGAGCTGCTGCGGCTGGGCATACTGGACGAGAGCGGACGGCTGCTGCCGCCGGAGTCACTGCCGGAGGAACTGCGCCGTTATGTACAGCGGGACGACAACGGAAACGGCCTGTTCCGTCTGACTGACCAGGTGTATCTCACGGCTGAGGATGTGAGAAATTTGCAGCTGGCCAAGGCGGCGGTGGCTGCCGGGATCCGGGTGCTGCTGAAGAAACAGAATTTAAGGCCGGAGCAGATCGATGGGCTCTATCTGGCTGGAGGGTTTGGCAGTTATATGGACCCGAACAGCGCAATGGCGATCGGGATGCTGCCCAGACAGCTGGAGGGAAAGCTGTACGCCCTGGGCAATGCGGCCTTGGCCGGAGCGTCTATGCTGGCCACAGACCCGGAGGCCTGGGGGCAGATGAACCAGGTGGCCGGGAAATGCACCTATATTGAACTGTCTGGCAGCAGTGAATTTACCGCTGCCTTTGCGGAAGAGATGATTTTTTAATCAGGAGGACATAACTATGGAGATCCGGTTTCCTTTTTTCTTGGACGGCGCTACGGGAACTGAACTGCAAAAGCGGGGCTATCAGGGGGATGTAAGCGCAGAGCAATGGGTATTGGAGCATCCGGAGGCCATCTTAGAGATCCAACGGGCCTATGTGGCGGCGGGCAGTCAGGTGGTCTATGCCCCCACCTTCGGGGCCAACCGCCAGAAGCTGGAGGAGCACGGCATTTTCAACCGGGTGGAGGAGTATAACACAGGGCTGGTGGCTCTTTCCAAACAGGCGGCAGACGGCCGTGCCTGGGTGGCGGGGGATATCTCCCCCACGGGGCGGTTTCTGGCGCCGCTTGGCGACGCCTCTTTCGAGGAGTTGGTTGACATCTACACCGAACAGGCCGCGGCCTTAGAGAAAGCCGGGGTGGATCTGTTTGCTGTGGAGACCATGATGACCTTGTCTGACGCGCGGGCGGCCGTGCTGGCCATTCGCAGCGTAAGCGAGAAGCCTATCTTTGTTACCTTTACCTGCGACGAAAGCGGCCGCACGCTGTCCGGGACCGATGTGACCGCCGCCTTGGTGGTGCTGCAGGGCATGGGCATCAGCGCCTTTGGCCTGAACTGCTCCACAGGACCGGACAAGATGCTGGTGCAGCTGCGCCGCCTGCGGGACTATGCGCGGGTGCCCCTGATCGCCAAGCCTAACGCCGGTATGCCCGCAGTGGTAAACGGAACGACGGTGTATGACTGCACGCCGGAGGAGTTTGTCGCCTATGCAGATGGGATGGTGCAGGCCGGTGTGGGCATTTTCGGCGGCTGCTGCGGCACCACGGATGAGTATATTGCCGCGCTGGTCCGGACCCTGAAGGACAAGAGCTTTGTGCCCCCGGCGCCTAAAAATGCAGATATGCTGCCCGCCTCTACGGAGAAGATCCCTGTTCTGCTGCCTGTGGATGCACCTCACGGGGCGGTGCTCCAGGCCAAGAGCGACATGGAGGACGCCCTGGCTGAGGCGATGGAGGAGCAGGAGCCCGTGGCGGCAATTAAAATCGGCAGCTGGGAGGATGTAGACGCCCTGGCCGATTGGCAGTATGCCATCTCGAAGCCCCTGTGCCTGGTGTGTGACGAGGCGGAGCTGTTGGAGGCTGCGCTGCGGGTATACCAGGGCCGGGCTCTGTATGAGGGCGGTTTGAGCGAGGAAGCACTGCTGCCCCTTTGCGACCGGTATGGTCTGTTGATTTAAAAAACGGATCAGCCGCGAAAGAATCTGAAACCGGACCGAGAGGGACATCTCGGTCCGGTTTTTCTTGCCACCGCTGGGAAGATAGGCTATACTGAAGGCAGAAATCACGCTGAAAGCGGCGGAAGGGAAAGGGGAGGACCCGAATGAGTGAAAAGGCGAACGGCGTCAAGCTGGGCAAGATCATAAAGGAGTTCCGACTGGAAGTACTCAATGCGGCAGAGAACTATGAGAAGGTGGAGGTAACGAAGCCGGATGTGAACCGGCCGGGTCTGCCCCTGACAGGATTCTTTGAGCGCTTCGACAGCAACCGCCTTATGGTCATCGGCATTACGGAGTGGCTGTATCTGGATGGGCTGACGCCGGAGGTGCGGCGGAAGCGGTTTGACGACCTGATGGCCCATGACGCGCCTGCGCTGATCATCACCCGGGGCCTGGAGCCCCACCCGGAGTGCCTGGAGATGGCGCGCAAGCACGGACGAACCGTTCTGCGCACCCAGGCACAGACCTCCGCTTTTATGAGCTTGCTCATCGGCAGCCTGTATAACGACATGGCCCCCTGCATCACCCGCTCCGGCGTGATGATGGAGGTGTACGGCGAAGGAGTGCTGATTCAGGGGGAGTCCGGCGTGGGAAAGAGCGAGGTGGCCATCGAGCTGATCAAGCGCGGACACCGTATCATTGCAGATGACGCCCTGGAGATCCGGGAGACGAACCACGGCACCCTGATGGCCACGGCGCCGGAGCTGATCCGACACTATATGGAACTGCGGGGGATCGGCGTGATCGATGTCCGCCGGCTGTTCGGTATGGGAGCCATCAAGGACGAGCAGCAGATCGACCTGGTGATCAAGCTGGAGCTGTGGGACGACCATGCGGTGTATGATCGCTTGGGGCTGGAGGGCAGCAACACGGAAATACTGGGCGTTCAGATCCCTTGTATAACGATTCCAGTGAAGCCCGGTCGGAATCTGGCCAGCATTGTGGAGGTGGCTGCCATGAACAACCGCAACCGGAAGATGGGACACAATGCGGCGCTGGAATTGACGGAACGGATGGACCAGCTGTTCCAGGAGAAGGCAAAAGAACAGGGGGTGCAGTGATGTATCTGGGTGTGGATGTAGGCGGTACCAATCTGGCCGCCGGATTGACAGATGAAGGCGGACATATCCGGTACAAAACGTCGGTCCATGTGGAGAAGGCGTGGTCTCCGGAAGAGATTGCCGCCCAACTGGTGCTGCTGTGCCGCAGAACTGCGGAGGAAGCAAATACCCCGTGGGATCAGATCGAAGCGGTGGGCATGGGAGTTCCGGGGCAGGTGGATGCGAAGGCGGGCGTGGTGGTACACAGCCCCAATGTGAATTTCCGAAACACGCCTCTGCGGGCTTTGGTGCAGCAGGGGGTTGACCGGCCTGTTTATCTGGAGAATGACGCCAACTGCGCCGCCATCGGGGAGTATTGGGCGGGGGCCGCCAAGGGGCACGACCCCACGGTGGTGATCACCCTGGGCACCGGGATCGGCGGCGGCATGGTAGCGGGAGGAAAGCTGTACACCGGCTGTGCCGGGGGCGGCATGGAGGTAGGCCATATGGTCACCCGCCCGGGGGGACGGCAGTGCGGCTGCGGAAACCAGGGCTGCTGGGAGGCCTACGGCTCTGCCACCGGACTGATCCGCACCACCCGGGAGGCCATGGCGGAGCATCCGGAAAGTGCCCTGTGGCGGCTGTGCGGCGGCGATACGGAAAAGGTGGAGGGGCGCACCCCCTTTCAGGCGGCTGTGGAGGGAGACGCCACCGCCCTGGCGGTGGTGGACACTTATGTCCACCACCTGGCAGAGGGCCTGGTGAATGTGGTGAATCTGGCTCAGCCGGAGATGATCTGTCTGGGCGGCGGGGTGAGCGCCGCTCCGGAGCATCTGCTGCTGGAGCCCCTGCGCAAACTGGTGCGTCAGGGCGCGTTTGACAAGATCCATGCGGCGCATATTGTCCGGGCCGCCCTGGGCAACGACGCGGGTATTGTGGGCGCGGCCATGCTGTGCCGCGGAGAATGAGGACGGTCCGGCCGGCTTTCGGCAAAGCATTTCAACGGCAAAGAGCTAGCTTGTCAAAAAAGTGGTTTTACCACTTTTTTGACAAGCTGCAAACATTTTAACTGCGTTAAAATGTTGTTGATTTGAAGGAAAGGGAACCCTGACGGTTCCCTTTCCAACTATCCTTCCCTCCGAATCCTTTGGCCGGAAGGATTTTTTCGACAGCCTGGAGCTTCCCATCTTACGAGGTGGGAAGCTTTTTCTCTGATTCCTATTTTTTTTTGATGCGGGATTTGTTATAATAAAATCTACACTGGCCCGTTTTGCCCAAATGGAGGAATGAGGGGTTGGAGAAAAACAGATTCCCGGACATTTGTCCGGTTGGAGGTCATATATGGAGCGATTTGAAGAACTGGAACAGCTGCTGGCCAAGCGCTGCCCCACCTTGGAACTGCGGAAAAATGAGAGCATGGAACGGAACACATCCTTTCATGTGGGTGGTCCGGCCCGGCTGATGGCGCTCCCCCGAACCAAGGGGGAGGCGAAGAGCGCGCTGCTGGCAGCGGCGGAGCTGGGAATCGAGCCCTTTTTCTTGGGAAACGGGACCAATCTGCTGGTGCCCGACCGGGGCGTGGAGCGGTTTTTGATCAAGCCCGCGGGCAAGTATGGGGTGGACGAACTGAACCGGGTGTGGGAGGCTAACGGCCTGCTGTGCGCCGGGGCGGCGGTGTCTCTGGCCAATTTGTCCGGATGTGCCCTGGGCCGTAACCTTACGGGGCTGGAATTTGCCCAAGGGATTCCCGGCAGCGTGGGCGGCGGCGTGACCATGAACGCCGGGGCCTACGGCGGGGAGCTGGTGCAGGTGCTGGACAGTGTGACTGTCTTGGACAGACAGGGGCAGGAGCACGTCATCCCTGCGGCGGACTGCGGACTGGGCTATCGAAGGAGTATCTTCTCCGGCGGGGACTACCTGATCGTGGAGGCCCGATTCCGCCTGACCCACGGCGACCCGGCGGATATTGAGGCCCGCATGAAGGAACTGGCGGCCAAGCGGAAGGAGAAGCAGCCCCTGGAGTATCCCAGCGCCGGCTCTACCTTCAAACGGCCGGAGGGATACTTTGCGGCCGCCCTCATCGACCAGTGCGGCCTGAAGGGACTGACCGTGGGGGGCGCCCAGGTGTCGGAGAAGCACGCGGGATTTGTGATCAACCGGGGCGGCGCCACCTGCGCCGACATATTGGCCCTGGTGGAGCAGATCAAGGCGGTCGTAAAGGAACGCACCGGCGTCGAGCTGGAGCTGGAAGTGAAAATCTTGAGGTGATTGGATGGAATTCGTGATCATATCCGGTATGTCCGGGGCAGGCAAGAGCCAGGCGGCCTCTATTATGGAGGACATGGGCTTCTTCTGTGTGGACAATCTGCCCGTGCCCTTGATCCCTAAGTTTGCAGAGCTGGGCATGGCGGGCACAGGGGAGTATGAGAGAGTGGTACTGGTGACCGATATCCGGGGCGGAACTAATTTCGACAGTCTGTTCCGGGCGTTGGACGACCTGAAAAACATGAAGTGCGACTACCGGCTCCTCTTTATGGATGCCGCAGACGCCACCATCATCAAGCGATATAAGGAGACCCGGCGCAGCCACCCCCTGGGGGAGGAAGCGGACAGCCTGGAGCAGGCGATTCAGCTGGAGCGGACCATGCTGGCCCCTCTGCGCCAGCGGGCGGAGCATATCATTGATACCTCTAACCTGTCTACCGCCAAGCTGAAGGGGATGCTGCGGCAGTTGTTTGCCCGGAACAGCGGAGGGGAGAACACGCTGGAGGTGCGGGTGCTGTCCTTTGGATTCAAGTACGGTGTGCCCATGGAGGCCGACCTGGTCTTTGATGTGCGCTTTCTGCCCAACCCCTATTATGTCCCGGAGCTGCGCCCCAATAATGGCCTGGATACCGGCGTGCGGGACTATGTATTTGGCGGCGGACAGGCGGCAGAGTTTATGAAGCGTTTGGGAGACCTGATCGGGTGGCTTCTGCCCCGATACCGGGAGGAGGGAAAAACCTCTCTGGTCATTGCGGTGGGCTGTACGGGCGGCCATCACCGTTCCGTGGCCATTGCCCACAGTCTGGTGGAGACGGTGCGGACGTTGGGCTATCCCGTAAGCGAGAGTCACCGGGACATGGGCAGGAGCTGAGCCAATGGAAAAAGAAAAAACGATCTCCTTTGCCGGGGCGGTGAAGGAGGAGCTTTGCCGCGTCCCGCTGAGCCGGAAGTGCTGCGCCCAGGCGGAGGCCTACGGCGTACTGCTGTTCTGCAACACCTTTCGGGGCGACGAGATCAAGATTATGACAGAAAGCGTCGCCTTTGCCCAGCGGCTGCCTGTTCTGTTTAAAAAAGCGTTTAAGGTCACCTTTGACCGCCTTCCGGATGGAGAGGGCAAGTACATTTTTGTCATTAACGACCCCAAAAAGCTGGCTGCCGTGCTGCAGGTCTATGGGGCGGCCCCCTCCGACGTGGCGCTGCACATCAACTTCGCCGTGGTGGAGGAGGAGTGCTGCCGGGCGGCCTTCTTCCGGGGGGCGTTTCTGGCGGGGGGATCGGTTACCGACCCGAGAAAAGGTTATCATCTGGAGCTGGCCACCTCCCACAGGGGAGTGAGCCGGGAGGTCCCTGTACTGCTGGCCGAGATGGAGTTTCAGCCCAAGAGCGCCCAGCGCAAGGGGAATTCCATTACCTATTTCAAGCAGAGTGAGCATATTGAAGATTTCCTCATTGCCATCGGCGCGCCCTTGACCGCTATGGAGGTAATGAATGCCAAGCTGGAAAAGAGCCTGCGGGGGGGCGTGAACCGCCGGGTGAACTGCGATGCCGCCAACCTGGACAAGGCGGTGGAGGCGGCCCAGAGCCAGCTGGAGGCCATCCGGCGCTTACAGGACAACGGCCGGCTGAACAGCCTGCCGGACAAGCTGAAGCAGGCGGCAGTGCTCCGACTGGAGAATCCCGAGGATACGCTGTCCCAGCTGGCGGAGCTGTTTGATCCGCCCATTACAAAATCGGCCCTGAACCACCGCCTGCGCAAGCTGATCGAGCTGGCGAAGGAGAAGGTCTGAGAAAAACTGGGACGCTGAGAATCGCGGTCCCGTATGGTCGAATATGACATGAAACTGTCCGGGCAGCGGCCCGGAAGAGAGAGAAAGGCGGTCAATCATGGCCTTTGTCCATTTACATCTGCATACGGAGTTTTCCCTGTTGGATGGAGCCTGCCGCATCAAGCAGCTGGCCAAGCGCGTAAAGGAGCTGGGCCAGTCCGCCGTGGCCATCACCGACCACGGGGTGATGTACGGGGCGGTGGATTTCTACCGGGCCTGTCAGGCGGAGGGGATCAAACCCATCATCGGCTGTGAGGTCTATGTGGCCCCCCGGGGACGTACGCGGTTCCAGAAAGTGCACGAGTTTGACGCCGAGTCCCGGCATCTTGTGCTGCTGTGCCGCAATCAGGAGGGGTACCGAAATCTCTCTTACATGGTGTCTCAGGCCTTTTTGGAGGGCTTCTATATCAAGCCCCGTATTGACATGGACCTGCTGCGGGAGCACTGCGGCGGTCTGATTGCCATGTCCGCCTGTCTGGCGGGAGAGATCCCCCGTCTGCTTATGGCGGACGAGTATGAAAAGGCCAAAGAGGCTGCCCTGGAGATGCGGGAGCTCTTTGGGGAGGACGGCTATTATCTGGAGATGCAGGACCATGGCATCCCGGTACAGAAAAAGGTGAACGCGGGGATTCTCCGTCTGCACAAGGAGACGGGCATCCCCCTGGTGGCCACCAACGATGCCCACTACATCCGGAAAGAGGATTGGGAGACCCAGGATGTACTGCTGTGCATCCAGACGGGCAAGACGCTGGACGACCCCGGGCGGATGAAGTTCCAGACCCAGGAGTTCTACGTCAAGAGCGAGGAGGAGATGGCCTCCCTTTTCCCCCAACATCCGGAGGCCATTGAGAATACGGCGAAAATCGCCGAGCTGTGCAGCGTAGAGTTCGAGTTTGGCAAGTACCACCTGCCCAACTTTAAGCTGCCCGAGGGCTGGACGGACGCCGATGCCTACTTTGAAAAGCTCTGTCTGGACGGCTTTGCCCGGCGCTACCCCGAAGGCGGTCAGGACAAGCTGAAGCAGCTGCACTACGAGATGGGCATGATCCGGAAGATGGGCTTTGTGGACTACTTTCTCATCGTCTCCGACTTCATCGGTTTTGCCAAGAGCAGCGGCATCCCTGTGGGTCCCGGCCGCGGCTCCGCCGCAGGCTCCATGGTGTCCTACTGCCTGAATATCACCGATATTGACCCCTTGAAGTATCAGCTGTACTTCGAACGGTTTTTGAACCCGGAGCGGGTGACCATGCCCGATATCGACATCGACTTCTGCATCCGCCGGCGGCAGGAGGTAATGGACTATGTGGCCCGGAAATACGGGGCAGACCACGTGGCCCAGATCGTCACCTTTGGCACTATGGCCGCCCGGGCCTCCGTGCGGGACGTGGGGCGAGTGATGGGGATCCCCTATGCCGATGTGGACGCCATCGCCAAGCAGATCCCCGGAGGACCGGGAAATCTTCACATCACCCTGGAGGACGCCCTGAAGCTGTCCAAGCAGCTGAAGGAGAGCTACGACGGGGACGAGCGCATCAAAAAGCTCATCGACACCGCCATGGCCCTGGAGGGGATGCCACGCAACGCCTCTACCCACGCCGCCGGTGTGGTCATCACCAGCAAACCGGTGTATGAGTATGTTCCCCTGGCCACCAACGACGGTGTGCCCGTTACCCAGTATATTATGACGACCCTGGAGGAACTGGGTCTGCTGAAGATGGACTTTCTGGGTCTGCGCAACCTGACCATTCTGAACGATGCGGTGGAGATGGTGCGCAGAAGCGAACCGGGCTTTACCCTGAAGGATATCCCGGAAGGGGATCGGGAGACCTATAAAATGCTGTCCAGCGGCATGACCTCCGGTGTGTTCCAGCTGGAATCCAGCGGCATGACCGGGGTATGTGTCAGTCTGAAGCCCCAGAATATCGAGGATATCACCGCTCTGATCGCCCTGTACCGCCCGGGGCCTATGGAATCTATCCCCAGGTTCATCGCCTGTAAACAGGACCCGGCCAAGGTGACCTATAAGCACCCCCTGCTGGAGCCCATTCTGTCGGTTACCTATGGATGTATCGTCTATCAGGAGCAAGTTATCGACATTTTCCGCCACTTGGCGGGCTACTCCTTGGGTCAGGCCGATATGATCCGCCGGGCCATGTCCAAAAAGAAGGCCAAAGACGTGGAGCGGGAGCGGCAGTTCTTTATCTACGGCGATCCGGAACGGGGGATTGTGGGCTGCGTGAAGAACGGTGTGTCTGTGGAGGCGGCCCAGTCCATCTATGACGAGATCTACGACTTCGCCAATTACGCCTTTAATAAGGCACACGCCGCAGCCTATGCGGTGGTGGCCTATCAGACGGCGTGGTTCAAGTGCCACCATCCTCGGGAGTATATGGCGGCCCTGCTGACCTCCGTGCTGGACTCCAGCGAGAAGGTGGCGGAGTACATCGCCGAGTGCCGGGAGATGAAGATTCCCCTGCTGCCCCCGGATATCAACGAGTCTCAGCCCGACTTCTCCGTGTCCTCCGGCGGCATCCGCTTTGGACTGACCGCCCTGAAGGGGGTAGGCCGGGCCTTTATGACCGGAATGCTGAAGGAGCGCACGGAGCACGGCCTCTTTACCGACTTCATGGACTTCTGCGAGCGGATGTTTGACCAGGAACTGAACCGCCGGGTGCTGGAGAGCCTGATCAAATCCGGAGCCTTTGACTCCATGGGCTGCCGCCGGTCCCAGCTGATGCAGGTATATGGCCAAGTACTGGACGGCATTGCCGAAAGCCGCCGCCGCAACGTGGAGGGCCAGCTGGATCTGTTCGGAATGGGGGGGAAGGAGGAACAAAATGTTGTTCAGACCGCCCTGGTGCTGCCCGACATTCCGGAGTACAGCGCTGCCGAACTGATGACCATGGAGAAGGAGACCACGGGCCTGTATCTCACCGGACACCCCATGGATCAGTATCGGGAGCTGGTGCGCCGCCGGGGGGCGGTGCCCATCGGCTCCATTATGACAGATTTCGCCCGGGAGGAGGGGCCGCAGGAGTATCGGGACGGCCAGCGGGTGATGGTGGCGGGGATCGTGGCCGCCTATAAGACCCGCACCACCCGAAACAATACGCTGATGGCCTATGTGAATCTGGAGGACGATACTGGCGGGATGGAGCTGCTGTGCTTCTCTCGCGTGATGGATGAGAGCGGCGGCTATATCCGGGATAACAGCGCCCTGCTGGTAACGGGGAAGATCTCCGTGCGGGATGAAAAGGAGCCGCAGATCATGGTGGACTCCATCCGCCCCCTCAGCGACCTGGGGGAGCCGGACCAACAGGAGCAGGTGCTTTGGCTGCGGCTGCCCAGCCGGGAGGACCCCCGGATGCGGAAGGTGCGGCTGGCCCTGTCCTTCTTCCCGGGGGAGCAGCAGGCCATTCTGTATTTCGAGGACTGCAAAAAGCGGGTGGGCACCCGCTGTCAGATCGCCCCCTCTCTGGTCAAGGAGATGAAGGAGCGCCTGGGCGAGAATAATGTTGTGGTAAAGTGAGGAGACGGCAATGGATCAGTATATGGCAAACCAGAAGGAGCGGGAGAAGAACAACGCCTTCATGCACTACACCCATATCTCTGTGGACCTGGTGGAGAAGGACCACGCGCTGACCTCTATGGAGATTTTCCCGGAGGGACTGAATCCCTTTGGCATGGTCCATGGCGGCCTGCTGGACACCATGATGGACAATGCGGCGGGCAGCGCTGTTCATACCGACGGCCGCAGCTATGTGACCCAGACCTGTACCCTCCATTTTCTGCGCAACCGGGGAACAGGAAAGATCATCGGCGAGGGCTGGGTAGTCCACCGGGGGAGAGCCACCGCTCTGGTGAAGGTGGAGCTGCGGGATGAGGCCGGAGCCGTGCTGGCTCTGGGAGAGTTCACCTTCTTCTGCGTGACCAAGGACAAATAAGACGGTTCAGAATATAAAAAGGCACAGCCGAAGCGGTTCGGCTGTGCCTTTTTCGTCGCAGTTTTATTTTACCAGCAGTTTATACAGGGTGGGCTGGATGTGGAATTCCTCCAGAGCGGTCCGGACCTCCTCCAGAGCCTGACGTTTGGTGCTCTCCGGCAGCTTGGCTTTTCGGGCCCGGAGCAGGATATTCTTAGGGGTATGGGCCATGTCGATGAACTCCACTACTTGGGTGGAGTAGCCCATATAGGTAAGCAGGTTGGCCCGGATGGAATCGGTGATCAAGGCGGCCATGCGCTCCTGAATCAGTCCGTATCGGGTGAACAGGGACAGGTGCTCGGCGTGCATCTGGGCGTTTACCTCATGCTGGCAGCAGGGGACCGATAGGATCAGTTTCACATTCCAGCTGATGGCGTTGAACAGGGCGTAGTCTGTGGCGGTGTCGCAGGCGTGGAGGGTGATGACCATATCCACGGGACCGTCCGGAGTATAGCCGTTGATATCTCCCAGCTCGAAATGCAGTTTGTCATAACCGTATTTCTCTGCCGCCTGATTGCAGTGGTCAATGACAGCGGCCTTCAGATCCAGACCGGTGATCGACACGTCCATCTTCCGCACCTGGACCAAGTAGTAGTACAGGATGAAGGTGAGGTAGGACTTGCCGCAGCCAAAGTCGATGATGCGGATGGGGCGGTCAGCGGGGAAACGGTCCATTTCATCGTTGACCAGCTCTAAAAAGCGATTGATCTGCCGGAACTTGTCGTACATGGAGCGGACCACCTTGCCCTCTTGGGTAAAGACACCCATATCCACCAGAGGGGGCACGATCTCGCCCTCCCGCAGGAGGTAGTTCTTTTCCCGGTCGTGGCCCTGCTGCTGTTTGGGCTTGAGCAGGCAGCGCTGACGGTTGAATAAGGGCTTTCCTTTTTTCGTCAGCTTCAAGCTGTATTGATATTCCGCGTCCCAGGCATTGAGCTGTTTAAAGCGCTCCATCAGCTGGAGCAGCAGGGGGATCAGCTCATCCTGCTCCACATTTTCGTGAAAAGCCTGATGATTGCGAAAGCGCTCGATCTGCCAGGCCAGACCCCGCCGGATGAGCGTGATGCGTTTTTCGGCTTCCTCTGGGTCTGTGGGGGCGCTTAGGACAATCTGATAGGTATCCGGCCCGGTGCAGCGGGCCAGCAAAGGCAGTAGTTCTTCCATAGAGTCCTCCGGTCAGTCGCGTTCGGGTCGGGATTTGCCCGTGATCTGGTCCATAGAGATTCGCCAGATGCCGGTGCGGTGCAGGCTCGTTTCTGCGGCGCGGGAGAAATTGTCCCCGACCATGGCATCCGGGAGGAAACGCTGGCAAATGGCCCGCAGAGCCTCTGTCTTTTCCAGGGGGTCCAGAACCTCATGGGCTTGACCCGTGACAATGGTGGAGCGGTAAAAGCAGGTGAAGTTGTTCTTTTCCGCTTGGTAGCCGGGCTGGGCCTGGGTAACAAAGGTGATGCACACCCGCCCGCCGGACCGCAGCAGGTCGGACTTGGTCCCGGACAGGGCACAGTGGAAGTAGAGGTCGTTGTTTACGCGGACCAGATTCAGAGGAACACAATAGGGCAGGCCGTCTTTTCCGCACATGGCGACAGTGCCGAAGGGGGCGTGGTCAATGATGGCCAGGGCATCTTCGTGAGAAAGGGCGCGATCGGATCTTCTCATTCAGGGTTCCTCCTCGTGGGCGGCGTCCTGACACAGCAGGGCGGCAATTTGATGGTAGAGCTGGTCCGGACTCTGGCGGAAACGCTCTGCGGCCTTGGCACCTTCCTGAGGGGAGGGCAGCAGAACAGACAACTTCAGCAGAGGGCCGCTCTCGTCAGCCAGAAGCAGGGACAGATGGCAGGTGCCGTCTGTCTGGGGTTCCACCTGAGCCTGAACCTGCTGCTGGCGGCGCAGTGCGTCGTTTAAGGCCACCAGATTTTCGTCGCACTTGGCCCGAACGGAGTAAGGCAGGCTGGAGTCGGTGATCTCGCTGTTGCGGCGGCCTTTTTCAGTGGGGGAGAAGAGATCGCCGTCCTTTTGCAGGTTGCCGGTGGTAACCAGATGCTGTACCGCCTGATTCAGGGAGAAGTAGTCCACCCCCGCGTCACACAGGGCGATATCATATAGCTGAAGGAACGTGATGGGACCGGCGGCCCGGGCCATGATATACATGACCAGAAGCTTCAGGTCCAGCTCATCCTGAATAAATCCCATTCGTGTCATATAGCGTTCTCCTCTCATGGGCGGCGGCATCATTTTCTTTATTATACACAAAAGGAAGAAAAAGAACAAGTGGGGAAGGGGAAGGGATGCACCAAAAAGAATGGGGCACATAAGATGGGGTGTAATCCGAAAGGACCGGGCGGCTGGGCCGCCCTGACAGATCATAGGAGGGATCACCATGCCTGAAAAGGTGATGCCCGGCCCCGTGAGCGATAGCCGCAACATCCGGGAGGCCGTGTGCATACACACAAGAAAGATATTCGACTCCTGCAAGGACAAAGACTGCATTGAGGACCTCCGGGTCTATCCCACCCGCTCCTCTCAGGCTGTTCTGGATCAGGCCACCTGCGTTAAGGCGGGCCGGGCGGAGCTGCTGTACGCCTACATCAATGTAGAACCCATCAGTTTCAACAAGGGTTTCTATACCGTGGACGTTCGGTATTTCTATCGCATCAGCGGGGACGCCTTTACCGGGGCGGCCAGACCGGCAGAGTTTACCGGTCTGGCTGTATTCAACAAACGGGCGGTGCTCTTCGGCAGCGAGGGCAGCGCAAAAGTGTTTACCTCCAACGCCATGGAGTATGGACAGGATGAGCAGGTACTGCCCGCAGTCAGTATGCCGTTGGCGGTAGTAGAGTCGGTAGATCCCCTGATCCTGGGGATGAAGCTGACGGCCGTGGGGGACTGCTGTCCCTGCGACTGCGGTCTGACCGAGATTCCTGCGGCCATTCTGGCCCAGTTTGCAGAGCCGCTGATCATGGAGGGGGGCATTCATCGCCTGTATGTGACGCTGGGACAGTTCTCTATGATCCGGCTGGAGCGGGATACACAGCTGTTGATTCCTGCCTACGACTACTGCGTGCCGGAGAAGGAGTGCAGCTGCGATGATGGCTGCTGCGAGGAGCCTGATCCCTGCCAAGTGTTCCGCCAGGTACAGTTCCCGGTGGAGGAGTTTTTCCCGCCCAATTCGCTGCCGACGTCGACCAACGGGTATCGGGAGGTAAAGGCCTGCTGCCGCTGAAATAAGGGTGAGCCGTCCGCACGGACGGCTCATTTTCATAGGAAAGCGGGGGAAAGGTGTACGGAAGAATACCAGATTGCCCCTGCCGCCGCCCTTTGTAGAGCCCCGCTTGCGGGGCCATGAAAGGGAGGGAAGCCTTTATGAGCTGCTACGGTGCAAATTTTACGGTAAACGGAGTGAACGCAGGACTGGCCCTGCGGGGGCCGGGGAATGGACGCTATCAGGTGGTGTTCGAGCGGGAACTGGCCACTCTGGAACAGGTGGAGGCCATCAACTGGAACACGCCGGAGATCCATGGTGAGTGTATCCTGCCCAAGGGGTACGGTTTTCAGGTGGAGAATATCACCTATGACCACGGGACGAAGGCGTATACCGTCCATCTGCGGGTGGAGAAGCAATACCTGGGGGATGTGACCGGCTATCAGGTCCAGCTTACCCAGCTGCAGGACAGACTGACGGAAAAGGACCAGGAACTGGAGAGCGTGAGCGGTCAGCTGGCAGAGGCGGACGAGCAGATCATAGCGCTGTATGAGAAACTCGCCGGAGGACAGGAGGTGTCGGAATGAATCGGAATGTGATTGCGAAAGCCTATTGGCGGGCCATTAAGAGAGGAAACCGAGGGATGGCTTCGCTGCCGGAGGAGATCAGACCCTATGTGCTCCTGTTGGCTCAGAGCGAATTGGAGCAGGGGCGGATCACCCAGGAGGAGTATGACAGCTGGACAGGCGGAGAGGTGAGCAGCCGATGACAGAGGCTGTGCTGGTGGCGATGATCACAGGGGGTTTGACGCTGCTGGGGGTCATCATCGCCAACGGGAAGACGCAGGCTGTGACAGAGGCCAAATTGGAGGAGCTGACCCGGGAGGTGCGGGAGCACAATAACTTTGCCCGGCGGATGCCGGTGGTGGAGGAACAGATCAAGGTGCTGAACCACCGGGTGCAGGACCTGGAGGCGGAAAAATGAAAAGAGGTCTGTTGTACAGACTGAAACAGGTGCCCCATCTGTTCAGTAAGGTGGTTGTGCTTTACTGTGTAGCTGTGGCCAGCGGGACCAGCCTGTGGGCCATGCGGATCTTGTCACGGACAGGACACGACCCGTCTGGCCTGCTGGCGGTGATTTTGGGCTTTTTCGGCGGTGAGCTGCTGTTGCTGTGTCTGAAAACAGTGGTAAGGCCGAAGGTGGGATCTGAAGGGGAAGAAAGGGAGGAGAACCGTGACGATTGATGTGACCGCTGTGATTACTGCTCTGCTGACCTTGTTGGGGACGGTGATCACGGCCTTTGTGGTGCCCTGGCTGCGGTGCAGGACCAGCGCCCAGGATCGGGAGGAGCTGTTGGGATGGGTAGACCTGGCGGTGGCCGCCGCCCAGCAGGTGTTGTACTCCGCTCCGGGACAGGAGCGCAAGAAGATGGTGCGGGCATTTTTGAAGAGCAAGGGCTATGATGTGGACACGGACGAGGTGGACCAGGCGATCGAGGCGGCGGTGCTCCGCCTGCATAAGGAGCTGACCCAATGAGGCTGCGGCGGCAGTATCTGACCCATAACGACTGCTATCAGGCGGGGCGGGTCATCGTGCCCCGGGGAGTGATGGTCCACTCCACCGGGGCGGATAACCCCAGGGTGAGCCGTTATGTACCGGGAAATGAGCTGCTGGGACGCAACAAGGGGGAGAACCACTGGGACCGGCCGGAACTGGACAAATGTGTCCACGCTTTTGTGGGGCGGTTTGCCGACGGAGAGGTCGGAATCGTACAGACGCTCCCTTGGACCTGCCGGGGGTGGCATTGCGGAAAGGGCAGACTGGGCAGCGCCAACAACACCCATATCAGCTTTGAACTGTGCGAGGACAGTTTGGACGATGGGGACTATTTCCGTGCCGTTTACCGCCAAGGAGTGGAGTTGACAGCGGTGCTGTGTCGGATGTATGGCCTGAACCCCATGGCCGACGGCGTGGTTATCGGCCACGGAGAAGGGGCCAAACGGGGGATCGCCAGCAGCCATGGGGACCCGGACCACTGGTTCCGGCGGTTTGACCGGACTATGGACGACTTCCGCCGGGATGTAGCCCGGCAGATGGAGGGGGATGAGGAGATGACACAGGGGCAGTTTGACGCCCTGATGGCAGATTGGCTCCGCCGTCAGGGGGAGAAACCGGCGGACAGTTGGGCCGTGCAGCTGGTAGAGGCCGCTCAGGCCAAGGGGCTGACCGACGGGAGCAGACCCCAGAGCTTTGCCACCCGGCAGGAGGTGGCTGTTATGGTGAATGCGGCGCTTAACACCGTGAAATAGGCGCAGAAAACGCCCTCTCAGGCCGATACCTTCGGTCGGGAGGGCGTTTTTTTACATCAGTGGGGCGAAGATACGCAGGAAGTTGCGGTACAACCCCACCAGAGGACTGAGGTGCTTATACTGCCTCAGCTCAACCCTTTGGCTGACGGTGAGCGTCTGTTCAAAGTCCCGGCGGATGTCGGGAATACAGGGGGCTTCGCACAGCCAGACACCATCCTCGAAGTGGAGAAACAGACTGCGGTAGTCAAGGTTTACCGTGCCCACGGTGGCGTAGCGGTCGTCTACCACGAAGTTTTTGGCGTGGATGAAGCCGGGGGTGTATTCGTAGATCTCTACCCCCGCCTCCAACAGGGGCGGGTAGTGGGCCCGGGTGACCTCGAACACGTAGCGCTTATCCGGGATATGAGGGGTGATGATTTTTACATCCACGCCTGATTTTGCCGCATTGCACAGGGCCGTGCTGGTGGCCACGTCGATCACCAGATAGGGCGTTGTGATATAGATATATTTTCTGGCCCGGGTGATCATGTTCAAATAAACCGTTTGGGCCACCCGCTCGTTGTCCAGGGGGGTGTCGGTATAGGGCTGGACATAGCCCGTCCAGGGCTTTACCGGAAAAGGAGCGGGGCGAAAGCGGGTGAACTCCTCCTCCCAGCTGCAGATATGGTCCCACATGGACAGAAACATAACGGTGACGGACCAGGCGGCGTCCCCCTCCATTCGGATGGCGCTGTCTTTCCAGTGGCCGAAGCGGACCTTTTGATTTACATATTCGTCGGCCAGATTGATGCCGCCGGTGTAGGCTACCTTTCCGTCCACCACAAGAAACTTCCGATGGTCCCGATTGTTTAGGCGCAGGGAGATCAGAGGGACAAACCGGTTAAACACCCGGCACTGGATGCCCCGGGCGGCCATCTGCTCGTTGTAGTTCTGGGGCAGGGTATACATACAGCCCATGTCGTCATAGATCAGGCGGACCTCCACCCCCTGGGCGGCCTTGCGCTCCAGAATATCCAGGATGCTGTTCCAGAATACGCCGGGCTCGATGATGAAGTATTCCAGAAAAATATATTTTTTTGCCCGCTCCAAATCCTCCAGCATCCGGGGCATTGTCAGGTCGCCCAAAGAGAAATACTCCGTCTCTGTATTGGTATAGGCCGGACAGTCGGCATAGCGCTCCAGATACCGGGCCTGTCCGGCGGCATCCTCGCCCAACACCAGCAGATCTTCCGCTTTGAAATCTTCCGCTAAGACCAGAGCGGATTTTTTGGCAATGTCCTGCATTCTTCGCACGGTGCGGCGGGGGACCCGTCCGCCGCCTACCATCAGGTAAATCAACCCGCCGAACACAGGGAATATCATTACGACCATCAGCCAGACGATCTTGTATCCGGGTTCGCTGCGGCTGCCCAGAATAGCCAAAGCGGCAAGGATGCTCAGAGCAATGCAGGACCAGAAAAAGAAGCCGGTGTGCTCAGAGAAAAAGGAGATCAGCACCACAAAGGTGATGATCTGGGCCAGAAGGGCCAGACCCACCAGGACGGAGCGGTGGAATAGAAGATGAGACAGCTTTTTCGTAAGAGCACCTCCTGACCGATTAGAATACTGGGTTAATCCATCTGCTTCAGCTGACAGCGGATGACGCCGTCGTCTATATTGACCACGCCATAGGTTGCCCGGGCGGCGCCGGGATTCATAACCCAGAGGCCGTCCTCCAGCTGCTCGCAGTATGCCCGATGGGTGTGGCCGAACAGGAGAAGATCCGCATTCATGGCGCGGGCCCGAGCGATAGCGGCGCCGTAGCCGCTCTTGACGCCCCAGGTGTGGCCGTGGCCCATCAGGACCGTTTTGCCCGCCAAGGTGATGCACTTTTCCGGGGGAACCATGGTCCAGCCGTCGCAGTTGCCCGGCACCATGGCCACGGGGAGCATGGGGTAGGCGTAGGACACCTCTTCGGCATCATCCATAATATCCCCAAGGTGGATGATCTGCTGGGGCTTCTCTTTTTCAACAGCGTCAAGCATTCTGCCCACGGAGCGGTGGGAGTCGGAAAAAACAAGAATTTTCAAATGAAGTCACCTTACCAATCAATGTGCATAGGATAGAGTATCCCCGCAGTGAGGCTTTCACTGCGGAAACACAGGGGCGGAGGGAGCAGCTATGAAGCAGCAGGAACAGGGACACAGCGGAATCCCGGCGGACTTGATGAAAAATCGGGAGGCAATCGGAAAATTGGCTCAGTCGGGACAGGCAAAGCGGCTGGTGCAGCTGTTGGACCAGTCGGGCGGCGTAAAGGCGGCGGCCCAGGCGGCTGCCGCAGGCAAGCCGGAGCAGCTGATGTCCATGATGAACCAATTGATGTCCACACGGGAGGGGGCGCAGCTGATGGAATCCATCAGTCAGCAGGTGAAGCAGGCGGGGCTGGACTGAGACAGGCAGCGCCGGAGGGGGATAGAGCCAATGGCCGAGTTTGAAGAAAAGCTGAACAGCATCCTGGGGGACCAGAACGCCATGAGTCAGATTATGGCGTTGGCCCAGTCCCTGTCCGGAGCAGGCAGTCCGCCGGCGGCGGCGGAGACGCCGCACCCGGAACCCGCTGCGGCTCCTCCGGCGGATATGTCCCTTGGCCTGAACCAGGTGGATCCGCGGCTGCTCCAGCTGGGAGGGCGCATCTTAAAGGAGTATCAGCGGGGAGAGGACAAAAACACAGCCCTGCTTTTGGCCTTAAAGCCTTTTTTACGGCAGGAGCGCTACGCCAAGGTGGACCAGGCGATCCAACTGGCCAGATTGGCCCGAGTGGTCAGGGTGGCGCTGGAATCCATGGGGCAGACAGGAGGGGAGGAGCGTGTATAACCGGTATATCCCGCGCAACGGGAGCTATACCCGTGTGACGGTGGAGGATGTTCCACCTCCCGGTCCGCCGCCGGCGGGAGAGCCGCCTTCATCAGGTGTGGGCTCAGGCAGCACAGGCGGGCGCACCACGGTACATCCCCCCTTCGATCTGTCGGCGCTGCTCTTCGGAGGGGGAGAAGGGGGCGGGATCTCTGCCCTGCTGAAGACTCTGAAGTTAGACAGCTTGGACAGCGGCGATATCCTGCTGCTGCTGATTGTCCTGTTCCTCCTGGTGGAGGGGGATGATATTGAACTGGTCATCGCCCTGGGGCTGGTGCTTATTATGGGGTTGAACGGAGAGAAGGAGAACAAGGGCGCATAAAAAGAAAAGGGGAAAAGAATATGAGATCCTTTCCCCTTTCAATTGCTCGCGGGCTTATTTTGTACGCCGTTTAAATAAGGGGCAGAAAATAAACTGGAGACGTTTCGTTAAATTGTGTGCATTACAGTGCCGTCGGGCAGGGAGAACTGGGCCGTGCTGGGGCAGGGGGACTGAATGGCGGTGTAGGCCGTCATACAGTAGACCAACTGTCCGTTCACCTCGGTTTCGGCAGAGACCAGCAGACCGGACTGGATATTGACCCAATACCGCAGAACATAGCCGCGCTCCCGGCCCTGGGCCTCGACATAGACGCAGGGCAGTCCGCCGCGGTCCTCATAGCCGGCGTCGGTGATGCTGTCTGAGTTCAGGGCCAGCACAGTTTCGTAAGTTGGCATCAGCTGAGCCAGGTCGGCGGTCAGATCGTCAACAGGCGTGGAGACATAGCGTCTGCTGTTGTCATACCACAGCCAAGCCTCGTCAGGCCCAATCAGGTCCCAGCGGATGGGGCCGGGGCTGGTGGCCCGGCGAACCTTGGTCCAGCCACCGTCGGTCCAAACCTGAATGTTGGTGGAGGAGGAGCCGTTGGACCAGAAGCGCTCTACGGTCAGTTCACGGTAGTAGCTGTCCGTACGGCTGAGGGTCGCGATCACGCTCTGGACGGTCTCCGGAGTGACCTCCAGCCGGAGATAGCTCTGATCGGCAGAGGAGGCGGCGGAACTGTTTGGCTGAGAGCTGCTGGTGTCAGGCAGGGTGATCTGGGGCGTATGAAGGGCGAACAGCCCCCGGCCGAAACTGGTAAACATGGCCCCTACGATGAGGGCGATGACCAGAAGAGTGAGCAAAAGCCGGTTTTTTTGTTCCATATCCTCACCGCCTTTCCGCAGGTATGGGAAAAATTACAGGCCGAAGGGTGCGGGCGGCTGCGCCCGCAGGCCGAAGTGATATTCAATGGCATCGGCGATCCGCTGGCAGGCTTTTCCGTCTCCGTAGGGGTTGACGGCGTGAGCCATGCGGTCGTAGGCCGCAGGATCGGACAGAAGCTGACTGGCCATGGCGAAGATGGTATCCTCTTCCACGCCGGCCAGCTTGACAGTGCCGGCTGCGACGGCCTCGGGGCGCTCCGTCTCCTTCCGCAGGACGAGCACAGGCTTGCCCAGGGCAGGAGCTTCTTCCTGAAGCCCGCCGGAGTCGGTCATCACCAAGTAACAGCGGGCCATTAGATTGTGCATCTCATCCACGGCCAGCGGAGAAATCAGGTGGATGCGGGGATGATGGTCTAGATACTTATGGGCGGCCTCCTGTACCACGGGAGACAGGTGGACCGGGTAGACCAATTCCGCCTCTGGGAAGGCATCGGCCACGCGGCGCAGGGCGGTCATGATCTGGGTCATGGGCTGGCCGTAGTTTTCCCGACGATGGCAAGTGACCAGAATGACCTTTCGTCCGGTGTAATCCAACTGATTCAGGATGTCCTCCTGGAAGGTGAAGTCGGCGCGCACTGTGGTCTGAAGGGCGTCGATCACCGTGTTTCCTGTGAGGAATACCCCCTGGGTGATGTTCTCCCGGGCCAGATTGTCCCGGTTGGTCACCGTGGGGCAGAAGTGCAGATCGGCGATGGCGCCTACCATCTTCCGGTTCATCTCCTCCGGGAAGGGGGACCACTTGTCATAGGTGCGCAGACCGGCCTCCACGTGACCCACGGGGATCTGGTGGTAGAAGGCCGCCAGAGCGCCGGAGAAGGTGGTAGAGGTGTCCCCATGGACCAGAACCAGGTCGGGTTGGGCCTGGTCCAGTACGCCGTCCATACCGGTGAGACAACGGGAGGTGATGGAGGACAGGGTCTGCCGGGGCTGCATGATGTTCAGGTCATAGTCGGGTTTAAGCTGGAAGATATCCAGCACGCTGTCCAGCATCTGGCGGTGCTGGGCGGTGACGCAGCAGATGGCCTGGATGCCCGGACGGCGGGACAGCTCCAGGGCCAGAGGCGCCATTTTGATGGCCTCCGGACGGGTGCCGAAAATGGTCATAACTTTGATAGGTCTCATTTTTCTGACTGATCCTCCTCGCCGAAGAAATTGTCGTTGCCGCCGGAAGGGGCATTTTTGCGTTCGGTCTCATTGGCGTGGTCGAAAAAGACCTTGGCGGCCATGGCTCCGCACAGGCAAAGGGCCAGAAGAAATACCATGGCCTTCAGCACGCCGTTGGTGGCCAGCACCACGGCAGACAGGCCCAGGATGGCGGAGATCACATACAGCACGGCCACGGCCTGCTTCTGGGAAAAGCCCATGTCGATCAGCCGGTGGTGGATATGTCCCCGGTCGGGAGTCATGGGGGACTGCCCGTGGGACACCCGGCGAAGGATGGCAAAGCAGGTGTCGAAGATGGGCAGGGCCAGCACCAGAAAGGGTACGGCGAAGGACATGATGGCGTATAGCTTGAACAGGCCCTGGATGGATACCACCGCCAGAACAAAGCCCAGGAAAGTGGAGCCTGTGTCGCCCATAAAAATCTTGGCGGGGTTCAGGTTATAGGGCAGAAAGCCCAGACAGCCCCCGGCCAGGGCGGCGGTGAGAATGGCGATGGAGGGCTCAGCCACCGTCAGGGCGATGACCAGCAGGGTCATGGAGCTGATGGTGGACACGCCGCAGGCCAGGCCGTCCAGACCGTCGATCAGGTTGACGGCGTTGGTGATGCCCACGATCCAGACCACAGAGACGGGAATGGCCAGCCAGCCCAGCTCCCAGAAGGGGTTGGAGCTGAAGATGTTGGGGTTGGACAGCAGCGTGATCTCGTTGCCCATAAGCACGGCGATCAGGGCAGCACAGATCTGCACCACCAGCTTCAGCTTGGCGCCCAAAGCGTAGATGTCGTCGAAGATGCCCAGGATCACGATGATCACGGCCCCCATGAGCATTCCGCGCAGCGGACGGGTAAGGGGAAGAAACACCAGGGTGCTGAGCAGAAAGCCAAAGAAAATGGCCAGTCCGCCCATGCGGGGAATGGGGTGGTTGTGCATCCGGCGGCCGTCCTTGGGTACGTCCACCGCGCCGATGCGAATGGCCAGGGTGCGCACCACAGGAGTGGTGATAAGGGACACGATGGCCGCCGCCAGCAGGGCGGCAGTGACGGTGCCCACAGTGGATAGATCAAATACCATAATGTTCAAAAGCCTCTTGTTATTCACTCAGTTTCAGGTTAGGAAGATGGTCAGCGGGCCACAAAGCCTACCTTCTTGTAGACCTTGCGCAGGGTCTTGTTGGCCACATAGCTCGCTTTTTCCGCACCTGCCTTATAGACGCCTTCCAGATAGGCCTTGTCGCCCAGGATGCGGGTGGCTTCTTCGCGGATGGGACGCAAAGTCTCTGCCACGGCCTCACCCACAGCGGGCTTAAAGGCCCCATAGCCCTGGCCGTCAAACTCCTGCTCGATCTCATCGTAGGACTTGCCGGTGACAGCGGAGTAAATGGACATGAGGTTGGATACGCCGGGCTTGTGCTCCGGATCGTAGCGGACGCAGTGTTCGGTATCGCTGTCGGTGATGGTCCGCTTGAACTTGCGCATGATGTCCTCCGGCTTTTCCATCAGGTAGATGGAACCGTTGGGGTCTTTGTCGGACTTGGACATTTTGCTGGTGGGATCGCTGAGGCTCATAACCCGGGAGCCGACCTTGGGAATGTAAGGCTCGGGGACTTTAAAGACGTCGCCGTAGATATGGTTGAAGCGTTCTGCGATGTCTCGGGTCAGCTCCACGTGCTGCTTCTGGTCGCTGCCCACGGGGATGAAGTCGGGCTGGTACAGCAGAATATCGGCGGCCATCAGGGCGGGGTAGGTGAACAGACCGCCGTTGATGTTGTCGGCATTCTTGGCGGATTTGTCCTTGAACTGGGTCATGCGGGACAGTTCGCCGAACATGGTATAGCAGTTCAGCACCCAGCCTAGCTCCGCGTGGGCGGGGACGTGGGATTGGATGAACAGCGTATTCTTCTCGGGGTCCAGTCCGCAGGCGATATACTGGGCCAGCTGCTCCAGCGTGCGGCGGCGCAGCTTGACGGGGTCCTGCCGCACGGTGATAGAGTGCATATCTGCCATAAAGTAGTAGTTATCAAATTCATCGGTGCGCTCCACCCAGTTTTTGATGGCCCCCAGATAAGATCCCAGGGTCAGATCGCCGCTGGGCTGGATGCCGGAGAGCATTACCTTTTTTTCATCCATGTGAGTTGGCTCCTTTTCTATTTGTAGTCCCCAAAGAAATTGGGAAGCAGAGATAACATATCACAATATTTTACCACGCAAATTAAATTTGCGCAATATGGTACGGCCAGTTTCCTGCCGGATCCGCAGACTGCTGCCTTGCGCGGGGTGGGGGAACGTGCTACAATACCAAAAGAGAGGGGGCGGAGCGGCTTGGCTTGGTATGTCTATATGCTGCGCTGCGGCGACGGGACGCTATACACCGGAATGACCGACGACGTGCAGCGCCGCCTGGATGCCCACCGGGCGGGGAAGGGCGCCAAATATACCCGGGGCCGTGGCCCGCTGGAGCTGGCCTATACCGAGGAACAGCCGGACAAGTCCGCCGCCCTGCGCCGGGAGTGCGCTATTAAACGCCTGCGCCGGGAGGAGAAGGAACGGCTGATTCAAAGAAAATAAAGATGAAACAGGCGGTCGAAAAAGTGGTAAAATCACTTTTTTGACAAGCTGAAAAAATCCCAGTCGGCGGTTTACGCCGACTGGGATTTGTGCGTTATGCGTTGGGGACGGCTGCGTCCTCTCCGTCAGAGACGGTGGGCTGGAGCTGCTCCTTAGCGGCATTGCGGCCGAGAATGGTCAGGCCGTAGGAGTCCAGAATGGTGGCGTCTTCTGCGGGGGTGTAATCCAGAGCCACCTGGTCGCCTACGTTCAGAGTCACTGCCTCCCGGCTCTGGGCGGCGGAGATGGAGTAGAACAGGTCGCTGCCCTCCAGACGGATGAAGTAATAGGTGTTGCCCTCCAGCACGGCGGAGCGCAGCTCGGCCACTTTGCCCTGGACCTGATTGATGGGCAGCTGCTCCTGCTGAGTCAGGCCCTTTTCGTTCAGCATTTTGATATAGGCCTGTTCGCAGGCGGAAACCGTGTTCCCGGTGGCCACGATCTGATACTGGGCCACGTTCACCATGGCGTAGCTCTTTACCAGGTCGGTGGCGTCCTTCAGGGGGATGAAATAGGTGGGCTGGTCCGCGATGTTCAGCAGCAGAGGGAAGGTGGCCACATAGCCCAGATCCTGCACCACGCCCATGGCGGATAGCTTGGCGGCCTCCTCGGTGGCGCCGGGGGCGGTATAGAAGTGAGTCTCCTTGGTGCGCATGTTGCACAGCAGGAAGCCCAGGTTGGACTGGTCGGCGTTGGCGGAGGTGACGCCGGTGTAGACATACACATCGTCGTTCATGGCGATGTAGTTGTAGCCCGCGGTGGTCTTGGTCACATCCCGCTGACCGAAGATGGAGTTGAGGAAGCCGTGGACCAGGGTGCCATGGTAATCATACTGCTCCATGATCAGTTCGGGGACGTACAGGGTGTCTACCCAGGTGGGGACCTCCTCATAGTACTGGCTCTCGCCGGTGACGGCGTCCACCAGAACGGCCCCTTTGATATCCGTGCCGCCAAACAGGCCGATGGTCTTTACCACCCGGGGGGCGATCCACCAGGGGTGGCCGCTCTCGTCGATCTCGAACTCCGGGGTGGAGAACATCATGGTGGGGTAATAGAAGCGAAGATGGCGGTAGATATTCCGATTCAGAGGCTCGGAGAAGGAGTATTTCATCCCTTCCGTCAGACGGACGACTGTGGCCTCCTGGGTGACCATGTCCACCACCACATAGGCGGGCAGACCGCTGCTGCGGTTGGTCAGCCACTTGAACAGGTCGGCATAGGCGATGGGCGCTACCCGGACGGGCCGGCCCTGATAGTTGATCTGGGTGGAATCGCCGGAGTACTCAAACTGGCTGACCATATCACTGAGGGTACCCATCTGACGATCGCCTAAATACTCGGCAGAGGTGCGGTCCAGAGTGGGGATCTCGCTGAAGGAGATCTGGGTCACATCGTGGGTAAAGTCGCCGTTGTCTACGGAGAGCAGGTCGCGGTAGGCGGTGGCCCGAAGGAGGGGCAGAGACAGCACATTGCCCACTACGGCCGCGGCCAGCAGGGCGATCAGAACCACCAGGACGGGCAGGCAGCGGCTTTTTACAAAAGAAAACCAGGATTTTACTTTTTCCTTGGGGGTGGTTACCACGTCTCTGTGCATTCCACCGGACAGGAGAAAGACGCACACGGTATAGATGATGCACAACAGGATCAGGAAGCTGTAAAACTGGCTGTCGTGGAGGTTCAGGGCGGGCAGGGTGACATAGAAGTAGACAAATCCCACCACGGCGGTGATCAGCAGGCTGAGCAGGGTGCGGCCTAAGCCGCCGGAGGGTAGATGAAACTTCTTGGCAGAATGATCTTTGGACATGATATGCTCCTTTCCGGCCGCTTTCGGGATGAACCCGAAAGGGAAGTATCATATAGCATAGCCGTTTTTCGGGAAAACTGCAATGGAATTTTTACAGGCAGCCGATTAAAATTTCTGAAAGAGAAACGGCAAGGGAAAATAGGCGCCGTTCTTGACGAACCGAATGGCGGACGATACAATGGGAGACAGAGACAGCCGCCGGGGAGCGGACCGGTCAGGCAAAAGAGCAGGAGGAATCTATGAATGACGGACCAATTTGAGACGGGGCGAGAAGCTGCCCCAGACCTCAACGATTTGTTTGGAGAGCTGTTCAACAGCTCGCAGTTTGCCAATGAAGATGCCCAGCTGCCTGAGCGCAATTGTTCCATCAAAGAACAGGACGGCGTTTTCCGTATCTATGACGAGGATGAGGAGCAATTTATTGCGCTGCCCTGTCCGGAACTGCCCGGGGGGACGTTGGAGCGCATGACCGACTGCAAGCCTATTGTGGTGGAGGAGAGCTTCGGCCGGCAGGCCCAGTTTGGCTGGAAGTATCGGGTAAAGGAAGGCAATGAGGAGAAGTGGGGCTGGATCGGAAACTTTTTCGACCAGATCGTGCCCCCTATGTTCCGGGACTTTACCTTTGTGCCCGGACGAGCCCCCGGCACCCACACCCTGTTGGCGTGGGGGGTGGAGGACTACTGTCCTGCCCTGATTCTGTGGCACTGCCAGGAGGAGGGGGGCGACCTGCAGGACCTGGGACAGTTCCTGCGGGGCGGAGCGTTCCAAGGTGTGCTGGACTGGCCGGAGGAGAAGGACGCCCCGGGAGAAGATACGGTGTTCCAGGACGGCGCCTACTCCATCTTTTATTGCGCCGGTCCCGGACGCGGGGGGTATTACTGGTATTGGGACGAGACGGGGGCAAAATACAGCCGTCAGTTCCGGTATGAGAACGGCGTACTGGGGGAGAAAAAGGCGGGACGGATGGTCTATTCTCCGGCGGAGAAAATGGACGGCCCCACCTGTGCTCAGGCGGTGGCCGGGGTGGAGGAGCACCAAGGTCTGCGCCTGCTGTTTAAAAAGCAGAAGGAAGACGGCGGCCTGGAGCGGGCGGTGTATGCCGTACAGAGGGACGGAGCCTGGGCTGCGGCCTTGTATGTCCCACAGCCCCACGTGCCTCCGGAGATAGAGCTGCTGACCCCGTATAGCTTTACCGGAGTGGACTATCTGGGCGGGAGCCTGCTGCGGCTGGACCGCTTCGGAGAAAAAGGCGTGTTCGACTGGAAAACAGGAAACTATCCCGTGCCCCTGTGGTATGAGTCGGTGGCGCTGGAAGGGGAGCGGCTGACCGTGAAACGGATGGGCCAGACAGGTCAGCTGGACCTGGACGGAAACTGGCTGACCGCACTGCACAACTGAATGGACCAATCAAATGGCCCCGGCTGGTTTGACCAGCCGGGGCCATTTTGATGTTATCAAAGGTTACAGGTTCTGCCTTCTATGGAGCTGCTTATAGAAATACATCATTGCATCAGCGCGGTTTACGGCGGAATCGATGTCATTCGCTGCGGGGTCGAAGGTGGCGTAGCCCACGGAGACGCAGGGGATGCGGGGTTCTGCCTCACGCAGCTTTTTCAGCTTGGTGATGTACTGGGAGATCAATGCTTCTGTGCCGCCCTGGGCTTTCTCTTGGATGACGCAGAATTCATCCCCGCCGTAGCGGTAGCAGTAGCCGTAGGGATCAAAGACCTCCCGCAGGGCCTTGCTGACCATTTCCAGACAGGAGTCGCCGAAGTTGTGACCATATTCATCGTTGATCTGCTTAAAACGGTCTACGTCGAAGAAAATGATAACGACAGGCTTTCTGATCTGTGCAACGGCCTGATCCATACTCATGCGGTTCAGCAGTCCGGTCAGATCGTCGATCTGATGGACCAGCTGATTATAGTAGCAATAAAACAGAATTGCGGCAAAGCTGATACAGGTCCAGTCCAGAAGAATCGTAGGCATCAGCAGCGATACTATAACAGCAACCAAAACGATCAGATTGATCAGAATCAAAAACCAGAAGTTGGTATACCGGTATTTTTGACTGAACCGCAGACAGTGGAGCATAAGAAGGAGGGCTTCGAATACCACAAACGCAAGATAGAGACCGTAAAGAGCGCCGCGTTGATAGTGATTTCCCGGACCGATGAAAAAGACGCAGCCCGAAACCAGGGACACCAACTGAAGGACGAGATTGAAGAGGGCCGGGATGGCAATCCAGCGCGGAAGCCTATTCAAGTCGCTCAGAGCCAGCATACACACGATGGGGATAAAGGGTGCAACACAGAATTCCGTAAACTTAAAGAGAATCAACAGAACTGGAGCGGTGGATGTGCCGCCTAAAGTCTCTGCCAGCCATTCGGTCAGGTTGGTAATGATCAAAAGGAGAAATAACAGTTGAAAGAACCGCTTGCGTAAGCGTGGAAGCAAATGATTGCTCTCCGTGCCTGCTATCATCACGGCCATGGAGAGACAGCTGATGAAGACGATCGCAGTGTGGTAGGTGATCATGAAAGCATCCCTCCTTTGATTTTAGTTTCCTCTTGCTCAGCGGAAGTAAATCATTGGGTCCTCGGGGGGCTCTGCGGGTTGGACGCATTCAGCGTACAGCACCACGCCTTCCTCGGAATACACCGGAGCATATTCCCAGGCGATTTTGGCGGTTACGGTGTTCCAGGTACCCTTTTTCAAGGTGCGGGCCTTGTCATATTTGCAAAGAAAACCGAAAAAGCGCACATCCTCCTCGCAGCAGGTCATGGCGTTGCGGCCGGGGATAAAGGTGCCCTTGGGCAGACGGCCGCTGGTCATGGCCAGCGCTTTAAAAGTGATGGTCTTGCCGGTGTACCGCTCCGGGTGGTCCTGGATATCCAGATACCAGATGCCGTAGTCGTCGTCCTCCAGATCAATGTGGTCGCTGTTCAGATCGTAGGGCAGGATGTCCTCTACCTCCAGCTCCTCCCCCTTCTCATCCTCGAAGACGATCTCGGTCTGGCGGTTCACCGCCCGGATGGAGCGCTTCCAGGCGGACAGATCCATAGCGGGGGTGCAGCGGTTGAACAGCACCATGTCCGCCTCGCTCACGGCATCCATCATCAGCGAGGCCATGTTGGCCCGATACATCTCAAAAGTGGTGCCGTCGATAACGTGGATGGCCTGATAGAGCCCCCAGTTCTTGGGCAGTTTCAGGTCCCGCAGGACCTGAATGGGCCACATGCCGTTGTACTCGAACAGCACCCGCTCGGGCTGATACCGCCGGTCGATCTCTACCAGGAAATCGTGGGTCAGCTGCTCCGGCTCCTCCACGGGGACCATGCGGCAGTTGCGCTGAGACAGCTGCTGCTGGTCATACTCCACCTCGCCGTCCTCGCAGCGCACCAGAACGGTGCGCTGGCCGTCGTTGAAGTAGTCCATGTTCAGAGTGTCGGTGAGCAGGGTGGTCTTGCCGCTGTCCAGAAAGCCGGTGATCAGGTAAATGGGGATACGGGAATCGTTCATATCCGGTCACCTCACACCAGCAGGAACAGCTTCTCCAGCTTGCCCTCGTCCAGGTCAGACCCGATGACGCACAGCCGGCCGGTATAGTCAGCGGCGCCCTCCCGGATCTCGAACTCGCCGGGCACCAGGTCGAAGTGCAGCCACACGTCCTTGTCGGCGCAGGGCACCATGCCCTTGGCCCGGAGGATGGTGCCGCAGCCCCGCTCCATAGACAGCTCGGCCAGAATGTCCTGCAGCTCCTCGTTGGTATATTTGCGGGTGGTCTCACGGCCCCAGGAGGTAAACACCTCGTCGGCGTGGTGATGATGGTGGTCGTGACCGTGGTCATGGCCGGGCAGGGAGCAGCAGGCGTCACAGACGTCCTCGTCGTGGTGATGCTCGTGCTCGTGTTCATGGTGATGCTCATGCTCATGGTCATGGTCGTGGTGGTCGTGACCGCAGCAGCAGTGGTCGTCGTGGTGCTCGATGCCGTGCTCGTGGGCGATCTCAGCCATCAGCTGGTGGGCCAGAGAGTGACCGCCGGCCATGGCCTCCACGATCTGGGCGCCGGTGAGCTGATCCCAGGGAGTGGTGAGGATGGCGGCCTTCTCGTTGTGTTGCCGCAGCAGCTTCACGGCGGCATCCAGCTTGGCGGGGTCCATGCCCTGGGTGCGGGAGAGGATGATGGCGCTGGCGTGCTCCACCTGGTTGTTATAGAATTCGCCGAAGTTCTTCATATAGACACGGGCCTTGGTGGCGTCCACCACGGTGACAAAGCTGCTCAGATGCATCTGGTCGCCGGCCTCGTTCTGTACCCGCTCTACAGCGGCGATGACGTCGGACAGCTTGCCCACGCCGGAGGGCTCGATGATGATGCGGTCAGGGGCATACTGATCCAGCACCTTGCGCAGAGCCGCCCCGAAGTCACCTACCAAGGAGCAGCAGATGCAGCCGGAGTTCATCTCGGTGATCTCTACGCCGGCGTCTTTCAGAAAACCGCCGTCAATGCCGATCTCGCCGAATTCGTTTTCGATCAGCACCACTTTTTCGCCCTTAAAGGACTCCTGAAGCAGCTTCTTGATCAAAGTGGTTTTGCCGGCCCCGAGGAAGCCGGAAATAATATCGATTTTTGTCATATAATTCGATCCTTTCAGATATGAGATACAAGTTTTGGGTGTGAACGATGGCGTTAGTCCCACAGCAGGTGGATGCCCTCCATCAGCTGGCACAGAAGAGCGGCCGCGTCATCCCGGGTACCGTATTCGGCGGGAGACTGGTCGTCCAGGGTGACCCCCAGCTTGGTCAGATTACGGGCAGGGATCTGGGCCCAGTCGGCCCAGGCGTAATAGGTGCCCCAGTCACCGGCGGAGAGAGTTTTGGCCTTCAGTCCGGCGGCATCCAGATTGCACCAGGCGGCCACAGAGGACAGAATGGTGACCATCTCTTGATAGCTGATCGGGTTGTCCGGACGGAAGGTGCCGTCTTCATACCCAGCCAGGAAACCCATGGAAGCCATGGCGGAGATGGGGGCGAAGTACCATGTGTCCTTGGCCACATCCCGGAAGCTGGCAGCGGTCCCGGTATTCAGGTCCAGAGCGGCGGCGATCATGGCGGCGAACTCCGCCCGCGTGACGGTGCTGTCCGGACGGAAGGTGCCGTCTTCAAAGCCGGAAACCAGGTCGTAGACCGCCAGAGTGGCAATTTCACGGGGATGCTCGGCGCTGTCAAGGTCGGTAAAGGTGTTGCAGTAGGATTTGTACTGTTCGCTCAGACCGGCGCGCTGGGCCAACTCGTCGGCGGTGATCTCCGTCCAGGTGCTGCGGCCGGAACCGACGCAGAGCGAAGCGGAGGGGGGCAGCGCGGAGAGCAGCTCGGCGAAGGCATCGGAGTAAGAGGAGCGGGCCGCAGCTGCGCTGATATAGAAGGTCTGGTCGGCCACGACGAGCTTATAGTACCCCTGAGCCCGGGTGGGCTGGGGGGAGGAGAGGAGCAGGGCGGCATCCGCCGTGTTCTCCTGAGAGATCATCAGGGTGGGCAGGACCCCAACAATGTGGTTGGTGGTGCCGGCGGGGGAGTAAAACCGGTGGGTGGTGATTTTCATGCAGTCGCCGTCGAACAGATCCTTGGTGTTATCCTTGTCAAAAACAGTCTGGGCGATGCCCTTGCCGAAGGAGCGCTGCCCCAGACCAATGCCCCCGGAGTAATCCCGGATCGCTGCCGCGAACAGCTCGGAACCGCTGGCGGAATAGGGGCTGGTCAGCACGATCAGGGGTTTGTCCGTCAGGTCGGTGACAGCGGAGGTGGTTTTCAGATAATAGGAACTGATCTGACCGTCGAATTGCACCATGATCCGGTTCCCACCCACAAAGGCGCCGGCAGAGCCTGCGGCGGCCTCGGCGGTGCCGCCGGGATTGGAGCGCAGGTCCATGACCCATACGGCGGTGTCCTTGTCCAGAGTCTGGACGGCCTTTTCCACAGTATCTGTGGTGCTGCTGCCGAAGCTGGTGCAGTTGATATACCCCACGGAATCCCGCTGCTCATAGGTGACGATGGGGACGGTGACCTTCCGGCGGGTCAGGGTGTAGTCCTGCTTGCTGCCGTCAGCTTGACGGAGAACTGTGATGGTAACGGAGGTGCCCTCCTCGCCGGTGATGGCGGCCCGGGGGTCGGACCCTGCGTCCAAGGTCGTGCCGTCGACGGCGATGATGCGGTCTCCGGGCTGAAGTCCGGCCTCTAAGGCGGGGGAATCGTCCAGAACAGAGAGGATCAGGAAGCCGTTATCAAAAATATTCTGAATGGATACGCCAATGCCTACCAGAGATTCGCCATCTACGGATTGAAGAAATGCCTGATAGGCCGCCGCGTCCATGTAGTAGGTGTAGGGATCGCCCACAGCGGACAGGATCTCGTCCAGTGTGCCCTTGGCCAGCACCTGCTCCGACAGGGCATCCACATAGTAGGTACGCAGCAGGTCGCGGGCCTGGTCGGTGCTCAGGGCAGAAGCGGGAGCGGCACAGAGGGAGAGCGCCAACGCCAGGGACAGAAAAGACGCGAGGAGTTTTTTCATAGAGTCTCCTTTGTTATGATGGCACATCCGCCGGATGCTATGGCATCCGGCGGAATAGACTATTATTACAGTTTGGGGGTGCGGCTGGTCATCTCGTGGCGCTGGGGACCGGTGGAGACCAGGGTGATGGGGGCCTGAATTTGAGCCTCCAGGAAGTCTACATACTTCTTGGCATTTTCGGGCAGCTGCTCGTAGTCCTTGCAGCCGCGGATATCACACTTCCAGCCGGGCAGAGTGGTGAACACAGGCTTGGCTTTCAGCAGGTCGGGAGTGGTGGGGAACTGATCGGTGACCTTGCCGTCGATCTCGTATCCGGTGCAGACCTTGATCTCGTCCAGATAACCCAGCACGTCCAGGCAGGTCAGAGCCACCTCTGTGGCGCCCTGAACCATGCAGCCGTACTTGGAGGCCACGGTATCGTACCAGCCCACACGGCGGGGACGGCCTGTGGTCGCGCCGAACTCACCTTTGTCGCCGCCCCGGCGGCGGAGCTCGTCACCTTCGGCGCCCAGCAGCTCGCTGACAAAGGGCTCGGTGTGGGAACCCACGGAAGAGGAGTATGCCTTGGTGACGCAGATCACATCCCGAATGGCGGTGGGGGGCACCGCAGCGCCCACACAACCAAAGCCGGCCAGAGTGTGGGAGGATGTGGTCATGGGGAAAATACCCAGGTCGGGGTCTTTCATAGAGCCCAGCTGGCCTTCCAGCAGAAGCGTCTTGCCCTCCTTCAGGGCCTGGTGAACGAAGGAGACCGCATCTCCGACGTAGGGGCGGATGTCTTCCCGCACCTGCATCAGCTGGGCAAAGAGCTCGTCTGCGTTGAGCTTGGGCTTGTGGTACATATGCTCGAACAGAATGTTCTTGATCTCCAAAGTGCGGTTCAGACGCTCCCGAAGGATATCTTCGTGGAAGAGGTCGCACACCTGGATGCCGATTTTAGCGTACTTGTCGGAGTAGAAGGGGGCGATGCCGCTTTTGGTGGAGCCGAAGGCTTTGCCGCCCAGACGCTCCTCCTCATAGGTGTCCTGAAGGACGTGATAGGGCATCAGCAGCTGGGCACGCTCAGAGACAATCAAATTGGGAGCGGGGACGCCCTGATCGGTGAGAGACTTCAATTCTGCGGCCAACTTGATCGGGTCTACTGCTACGCCGTTGCCGATGATGTTGGTGACATGGGAATAGAAGACGCCGGAAGGGAGGGAGTGGAGAGAGAACCGGCCGTAATCATTGATGATGGTGTGGCCGGCATTGGCACCGCCCTGAAAGCGGATGACAACGTCAGAGGTTTCGGCCAGCAGGTCGGTGACCTTGCCCTTGCCCTCGTCGCCCCAGTTGGCGCCCACGATCGCTTTTACCATATATGTTACCTCCATAGGGTGGGGATTCGCAACCGCTGTGCGGATTTGCCTTTTCCCGCCATAACGCAACATTTACATTATACCGCTTCCTTTTTCGTATCGCAAGAGGAAAAGGACGCAAAATCAACGGAAAAGCGCTGAAAATAGGGAAGATTCTTCCATGATACAAAGTGTCCGGCAGCGTGAGTAAAAAAATATTTTAAAAACTTTCAATTTACCTGTTGACATTTGTGCAGGAGTTTAGTACAATGAGCAAGCCGTTTGCGAGACGAGAGCGGAACCGCCCGGGAGCATAGCTCAGCTGGTAGAGCACATGCCTTACAAGCATGGGGTCACAGGTTCGAGCCCTGTTGTTCCCACCAAATCCTTTTCCGTTTCTGGCAACTACCTGGCGCGGTAGTTCAGTTGGTTAGAACGCCGGCCTGTCACGCCGGAGGTCGAGGGTTCAAGTCCCTTCCGCGTCGCCATTTATTTGCCTCTGTAGCTCAGTTGGTAGAGCAGGGGACTGAAAATCCCCGTGTCGTTGGTTCGATTCCGACCGGAGGCACCACTCCTTTTCCTAAGTGAGAAGGAGCATATGCGAGTGTAGCTCATCTGGTAGAGCGCCACCTTGCCAAGGTGGAGGTAGCGAGTTCGAGCCTCGTCACTCGCTCCATATTACATGGAGCACACAAGCTCCATGGTTTGGTGCCATAGCCAAGTGGTAAGGCAGAGCTCTGCAAAAGCTCCACCCCCAGTTCAAATCTGGGTGGCACCTCCATAAGGTGGCAACAATTCGGATATTTTAAGCGAAACGCTTAGAATACCAAAGGGTTGCCACCTTTTTTTATTTCAAATTCTGCACTCAGAAAAAAAGATATTTTTGCGTTATTTTGGTAACTGGGGAGATTCGAACTCCCCCTTTTGCGATTTCAAGGGCAGAATTCAAAGAAACGCCCTTTTTGCGGGCGCAAAATAGAGCGATCTTTCCTCAAAATTTTATACGATCTTTCGGGC
>Ga0129311_1000334_pt1 | contig 43888 bp, 43 predicted proteins | sample Go1ome_FD_94435 | JGI IMG/M metagenome (GOLD analysis project Ga0129311, IMG submission 94435) | Western lowland gorrila individual fecal microbial communities from Wisconsin, USA - Go1022B metagenome | ecosystem: Host-associated > Mammals > Digestive system > Large intestine > Fecal | place...
TAAGTATATAATTTCAGTTATAAATTGGATAGGAGGAAACCTATTGTTATTAGAAAGAGAGGTTTAAATGATAACAATAGCAAATCCTGAAAAATATAGAGCAGGATTATATGAAAGATTATCCAATGAAAATATTGAAGTTGCAAGTGGCGAAGTAGTTGTTTCAAAAGATGACGAATTAGAAAGCGGAAGTATAAGCACACAAAAGATTTTTAACGAAAGCTTTTGTAAGGAAAGAAATATTTTTATATATGACCACTATACTGATGATGGAGTTTCAGGAGCAACCTTTGATAGACCAGACTTCAATAGAATGATAAAGGACATTGAGAACAAAAAAATAAATATGGTAATTGTAAAAGACTTATCTAGGTTTGGAAGATTATCAAGTCAAATATCTTACTATTTGGAAGAATACTTTATTGAAAAAGGTGTAAGATTTATAGCTGTAAATGATGATATTGATACAGGAAATGCAGAGTCGTCTGAAGAAATAACACAATTTAAAGCATTTTTTAATGAATGGTTTTTACGAGATACTTCAAAGAAAATAAGGAATGGTAAAAAGACAAGAGCAAAAGAAGGAAAAGTAATGACTACTTATCCTACTTATCGGATATAAGAAAGATCCATTAGACCATAATCATTATGTACCTGACCAAGATACTGCACCGATAGTTAGAAGAATATTTATGTTGGCTAGAAGTGGAAAAACACCTACAGAAATAGGAAAAATTCTAACAGATGAAAAAGTTTTAGTTCCATCAGAAATTTGTCGGAAATAACCATACTAGAAAAAATGGAATAAAACGAGGTTGGAATAGAAACACAGTAAAAAGAATATTGCAAAATGTAACTTATCTAGGAAGTGTATCAAATGGAAATGTCAAGAAAATCAATTATAAAAGCAAGAAAGTAATGATAATGCCAATGGAAGAAAGAATAATTGTAGAAGATATGCACGAACCATTAGTTGATAAGGAAACATTCAATATAGTACAAGATTTGATAAAAAGTAGAACAGGAGTAAGAACAAAGTCTTATGATTGGCTATTAAAAGGATTACTAACTTGTAAAGAATGTGGAAAGAAATTAAGTATAGTACCACAAAAACATCCTAACAAAACTACTTTTTATGTAAGGTGCAATACTTATGCTTGTAATACTCATTTACATTTGTGCACTCCACATAGTAATAATTTAGAAAAATTAACAAACTATGTGATAGAGCAAGTAAAAATAAGATGTAAAGAATTTTTAGATGAAACAAAGTATATGCAAGTAGCCAATTCTTCCAAAGACAAAATTTTAAAAGATAGATTTAATGCCAAAAATGAAATTCTTATTTTAGAGAAGAAACTAAAGGATATTGATAAAAGAATAGATAAATTGTATGAAGATAAATGCAATGGACTATTTGAAGATGAAGATTTTACAAGGCTTTATTCAAAACAAATTGAAATGAGAAAAGATACAACAGATAGAATTAAATGTTTGCAGAAGCAAATAGAAAATGAAGATTCTTCTGTAGATATAAATAAACTTGTGAAAGACTTTGTAGAACTAAAAGAAATAACAAGAACAATGATGGTTTCTTTAATAGATAGAATAGAAGTGTCAGAAGATAAGGAAATTACAATATATTATAAATTCAATATTTTAAATATGAGAAAATTAAATGATGAAGAAAAACTAATAAATGTTGGCTAGATAAAAAAATAGTCATAACAGAATATGATAACAATAATCGTATTGCTTATTCTGGCAGGGATAACAATAAATTCATTAACAGGAAGTGACTCAGCACCAGCCAAAGCAAATGAGGCAGCACAAAAAAATGATATAGGCACGGCAAAGGACGAAATAAGTTTATTAGCTGTAAAGGCAAAAACAGAAGGCTATGAAACAGCGTATGTGGGAAATGGAGTTTCAAGTACAGATGCATCGAATTCAGTAGGAAGAGCAGTAATAAAAGCAGTTGTAGAACAAATCAATGCCAAGAATCAATATGGTAAGGCAACAGCGGAAATAACAGGATATGGAACAATTGCAAATATTACAGATAATGCGACAATCACAATAGGCACAAGAGATTTTGAGCTAACAGGTACAATAACACTAAAAGATGGTGTTTTGACTTGGGGAGATATTGAAGATAATACACCAGGAATAAAAATTATCAATGTACCTTCATTTGTTGCAAAAGATAGTTTTGTAACATTAGATGTAGAAAGAAGGAAGGTATCAGGAAATGCAAAATGGACAAGTGATAAGCCAGCTGTAGCAACAGTAGAAGATAATACAGGAAAAGTAAAAGGAGTAGCAGAGGGAACGGCAACGATAACAGCAAGTGTAACAGATAATGGAACAACATATACTTCTCAATGTACAATAATTGTAAGAGAAGTAGTGATGCCACAAGTAGGAGATTTTGTGGATTATAAGGCAGGAACATGGACGGCAGATACAACGGATGGTAAAATTAAATTATCTGTAAAAGATGGAAATGGAGTATCATCTACAATAGATGCAAATACATCTACAGATTTACCTTCTTCAAATTGGCAATTTGGCGGATTTACTGTTGGAGGTAGCAAAGATGGAAATGCAACCCCAAATTTAGAACCGTTTAATTATGTTAAAGAAAAAATAACAGAAAACGGAACCCTCACGACAAAAGATATAACAGGTTGGAGAATATTTGATATAGCTGCTGATGGAACAATAACATTGATATCTGCAGGATGCCCCGAAGATTACTATCATTCATATACATTAAATAATGGATATAAAAGTGAATATATTCTAACAGGTGATAAAACACATTTACCAGCAAATTTTGATGTTTCTGGATTAAATGTTAGAGATTGGACAGCAGATTATGTAACGGGAAAAGCAACTGGGGGAAGTGCAACAGTATTAACAAAATCAAAATTAGATGATTGGTATACAAAATATATAACAAATGGAACAGTAGCTGATACATATATTAGTTCAACATTCCAAAAAATATATAAAACAAATGCAAATGCTGTAAATAACGGAAGATATGAATCTTTAATAGACAACTATTCAGAGTATTGGCTTGGTTCTTCTTTTATTGACGACTCATACGATCTGTATACTGTGTCTGCTGGCGGCATGCTTGTGTACCTCAGCAGTTATAATGCGAAGGGGTTGCGCGTCCTAGTTTCTCTACCATCTGGTATTAGCCTAAAAGAAACACCTTCAGGAACCAAAACAATAACAAGTAGAAGTAATGATTATACATATAATGTTTGGGAAATAAAATAGAATACTTTTTGTAACCCCAAAAAAGCAGGCAAAAGGGACGAGTCTGAAATTCACTTTTAAAAAAATAAAAATACAGTTTGTATCGAAAAAAATCTCAATTTCTATTGAGATTTTTTTGATTATATTATAATATAATGTAAATAGAATTAAGTAGGAGCGAAAAATGGATAGAAATAAAAAGATTGTTAAAACCAGTATAATAGGCATAATTACAAATGTCGTATTAGTTGTGTTTAAAATGATAGTAGGTTTAATTGCAAATTCTATTGCAATTGTTTTAGATGCTGTAAACAACTTAACAGATGTGTTATCATCTGTAATTACAATAATAGGTACAAAACTTGCAAATAAAAAGCCAGACAAGGAGCACCCTTATGGCCATGGAAGAATCGAATATTTTACATCAATTATAATTGGTGCAATAATTTTATATGCAGGAATATTAGCTATAAAAGAGTCTGTTGAAAAAATAATAAATCCAGGAGAAACAGACTATTCTGTTATTACGCTTATTATAGTTGCAGTGGCAATTTTGGTTAAAATAGTTTTAGGAAACTATGTAAAAAAAGTCGGACAAAAAGTTGAATCTCGTAGTTTAGTTGCATCTGGTCAAGATGCTTTAATGGATGCAGTTGTTTCATTTACAACACTTGTTGCGGGAATTCTAAACCTAATTTGGCATATTACAATAGAAGGATATCTAGGTGTTTTAATTGGTATATTTATTCTAAAAGCATCTTATGAGATACTAAAAGAATCTATAAATCTAATTTTAGGGGTTAGAGCAGACGGAGAACTAAGCAAAAAGCTAAAAGAAAGAATTAACCAATTTCCAGAAGTGCAAGGAACATATGACCTAAATCTTCATAACTATGGTCCAGCAAATACAATAGCTTCTGCACATATTCAAGTAAGAAATGACATGACAGCAGAAGAAATACATATATTAACCCGTCAAATAGAATATGCTGTTTATGCTGAATTTTCAATAGTTTTAACACTTGGGATATATGCTGCAAACGACAAAGGTGAATATGGAGAAATAAAAAAAGAATTAAACAATATAATAAAAAACTACAAAGAAATATTGCAAGTTCATGGCTTTTATGTAGATAAAGAAAAGAATATATTCTTTGATTTAATAATAGACTTTAAAGCAGAAGATAAAGAAAAAATCAAAAACGAAATATCTGCAAAAATAAAAGAAAAATATCCAGAATACAATTGCAATATAATAATAGATTTAGACATAACTGATTAAGCAAGTTAACTTTTTGGGACACTCTTAAAAAGTTAACTGAAAAAATTCGAAAAAACTCTTGCATTTTTGGCAAAAATTGGGTATAATAATAAAAGCATAAAAAGAAACAGAAGAGTGGGAACAAATCCCACTCTTCATTAGTATGAGAAAATAAAAAAGAGTTGGAAAAGAATTAAATTTTGGCAAGGAAGATTTCATTCAAAAGGCAAGGGCGCATACGTGGTGTATGTAACCGCGTTTTGAATGAAATCTGACACAGTCCAAAATTGTAATTATTTTACAACGGAAGGAGTAAGAAATGAAAGCAATCGACAACAAAGAACTAATCTTATCTTTAGAAGAACTAGAAAAAGAAAGAGGAATCAAAAAAGAAATTTTACTAGAAGCAATCGAAACAGCGCTAGTTACAGCATACAAAAGAAACTTCGATTCACTAGAAAATGTAAAAGTAGAAATGGACAGAAAAACAGGAGCAACACATGTTTACAGTATAAAAGAAGTTGTAAAAACAGCAAATGACGATGTAATGGAAATAAGCTTAAAAGATGCACAAAAAATAAACAAAGACTTAGACATCGGGGATAATGTAGAAATTGAAATAGTTCCAAAAGACTTTGGAAGAATTGCTGCACAAACAGCTAAACAAGTTATAATTCAAAAACTAAGAGAAGTTGAAAGAGATATTATTTATTCAGAATTTAACGATAGAAAAGGAGAAATAGTATCAGGGCTAATTCAAAAAGCTGGAAATGTAGTAATAATGGACTTAGGAAAACTTGAAGGTGTAATGCCATTAAAAGAGCAAATCCCAACAGAAAAATATAGAGTAAATGATAAAATAAAAGGTTATGTATTAGATGTTGAAAGAGGAGCAAAAGGTGCACCACAAGTAATAGTTTCAAGAAGTCATCCAGACTTTGTAAGAAAACTTTTAGAATTTGAAATTCCAGAAATATATGAAGGAGTTATCGAAATAAAAAGCGTTTCAAGAGACCCTGGGCATAGAAGCAAAGTTGCAGTATATTCTCCAGACCCTAACATTGACCCAGTAGGTTCATGTGTAGGTCAAAGAGGAGTTAGAATTCAAAATGTTATAAATGAATTAAGTGGAGAAAAAATTGATGTTATAGAATGGAACGAAGATCCATCAATTTATATTTCTTCAGCACTTTTACCTGCAAAAATCTTAGCAGTAGATATAAAAGAAGAAGAAAAATTTGCTCAAGTAATAGTTCCAGATGACCAATTATCATTAGCAATAGGAAAATCTGGTCAAAATGCTAGATTAGCAGCCAAATTAACAAACTGGAAAATTGATATAAAATCAGAAAGTCAATTTAGAGAAATGCTAGCATCTGCTCAAAATGAAGAAAACGAAGCAGAAGAAAATGAAGAATAAAATTATAAAACATTAGTATAATTAAAATGGAAAAATTGAGCCTTGCGAAAGGAAGAAAAAAATGGAAAAGAAAATTCCGCAAAGAACCTGTGTAGGTTGTATGCAAAAAAAGAACAAAAATGAATTGATAAGAATTGTAAAAAACAATCAAAACGAGATATCAATAGATAAAACTGGAAAAAAAGATGGTAGGGGAATCTACATTTGTGACAACATAGAATGTTTAGAAAAAGCTATCAAAACAAAAAGAATAGAAAGAACTTTTGAAACCACAATTTCAGAAGAAATTTATAATGATTTAAGAGGTGTAATACTTGATAAATAAGAAAATATTAGGGCTACTACGGCCTAGCTGCAAGAGCAAGAAAAGTTGCTTTTGGTGCAGATAGTGTGAAAGAAGAAATTTTAAAACATAAAGCAAAATTAGTAATAGTGTCGGAGGAAGCATCTGAAAGAACAAAGGATAAATTTAAAAAGCTATGTTTAGAATATAATGTGCCACTAATTGAAGATGGCAAAATAGAGGAACTTAGCAAAGCAATAGGAAAAGAAAACAAAGCAACTTTCGCTGTAAAAGAAAGCAATTTAGCAAAGGAAATAGAAAAAATATATAATGGGGGTGAATTTATTGGGTAAGATAAAAATACATGAAATAGCTAAAAAGCTAGGCTTAGCCAGTAAAGAAGTAGTAGAAAGAGCACAAGAATTAAAAATAGAAGTAAAAAGTCATATGAGTGGAGTAACAGACGAAGAAGCTAAAAAAATAGAAGATAGCTTTGCTGAAAAAAAAGAAAAGACTGTTTCAAACAAAAAAGAAAGCAATGTAAAAGAAGTAAAAAAAGAAGAAAAAGCACCTGTAATTATCAGAAGAGAAGTAATAATTACAGATAATGAACAAGCTCCAAAAAAGGAAAACAAACCAGTAAACACAAATAAAAATATTGGATTTGTTGAAAGAAAACAAAATAAAGACTTCAACATTGTTTATAGAAACAAACAAAATAAGCCAATGACTGTAAATGAATTGTTTGGAATTAAGTCTAAAAAAGAAGAGGTAAAAGAAGAAGTTAAAGAAGAAAAACCAAAAGCTGTTGCTGTTAAAGAAGAAACTCCAGTCGTAGAAGAAGAAATAAAAGAAGTAAAACAAAGTCAACCAGAAAACAAGCCAAATAATAGAAGCTTCGAAAACAATGAAAGAAGAACAAATAACAATTTCCAAAATAATGAAAGAAGACCAAATAATAACTTCCAAAATAGAAATTTTGAAAATAGAGATAGAAGAAATAACAATTTCGAAAATAGAGATAGAAGACAAAATGGAAACTTTGGAAATAGACAAAATCAAGGTCAAAATAACTTTGGAAACAAAGAAAGAAATTTTGATAGAAATAATGGTAGATTTAATAATAATAAGCAAGGTTTTGGAAATAATAATAATGGTGGAAGATTTGGAAATAATGGAAGAAGACCGCTAGACGAAAAAGGAATTGAGAAAAACATTAAAAACATAATGCAAGAAACAATTCCAGAAAAAGAAAACAGCAGAGAGTACAACAAAACTATTGACAAACAAAAAAATAATAGCAAATTTGATGATAATAGAGGAAACAAAAAGTCCAAAAACAAAAAGGGAAGCAATAGCGGATTTGATGAAGGAAAATTAAAAAGTCTTAAACAATCAAATAGATTATCAAGTATGTTTGATGATGACAGTGAGGGAAGCATGCTAGATTACTACGATTTATCAACACAAAGAAACAGAAAATCTAAGAAGAAACAAAAAGACGAAAAACCAAGCAAGCAAAAAATCTTCCAATTAACAGAAATTACAATTCCAGAAACAATAACAGTAAAAGACTTAGCTGCTGAATTAAAGAAAACAGCTTCAGAAGTTATCACAAAACTTATGGGATATGGAATAATGGCAACATTAAATAATGAATTAGACTTTGATACAGCTTTCTTAGTTTCAGAAGAATTTGGAGTAAAAGCAATAAAGAAAGAAGTTGTAACAGATGAAGATATCTTATTTGATGATTCTGAAGACAAAGAAGAAGACTTAGTTGCAAGACCACCAGTAGTTGTTGTTATGGGACACGTTGACCATGGTAAAACTTCACTTTTAGATGCAGTTAGAAAAACAAATGTAATAGAAGGCGAAGCAGGTGGAATTACACAAGCAATTGGTGCTTATAAAGTTAAAATAAATGATAGAGAAATAACATTCTTAGATACACCAGGACACGAAGCATTTACTGCAATGCGTGCTAGAGGTGCTCAAATAACAGATATTGCAATACTTGTAGTAGCAGCAAACGATGGTGTAATGCCTCAAACAATAGAAGCTATAAACCATGCTAAATCAGCTGGAATTCCAATAATAGTTGCTGTAAACAAAATAGACTTACCAGATGCAAATGTTGATAAAGTAAAACAAGAATTAATGGCATATGAATTAGTTCCAGAAGAATGGGGCGGAGATACAATTTATGTACCTATTTCTGCTAAAAAAGGTGAAAATATTGACCAATTATTAGAAATGGTATTATTAGAAGCAGATGTATTAGAATTAAAAGCAAACCCAAATAAACAAGCAAAAGGAACAGTAATAGAAGCAAGACTAGACAAATCAAAAGGTGCAATAGCATCAATGCTTGTACAAAGAGGAACATTAGATGTTGGAGACACAGTAGTTGTAGGAACTTCAATTGGTAGAATAAGAGCAATGAAAGATGACAAAGGAAAGAAAGTTAAATCTGCAGGACCATCTACACCAGTAGAAATAATGGGATTGACAGAAGTACCACAAGCAGGAGATACATTCTACGAAGTAAAAGATGAAAAAACTGCTAAACACTTAATAGAAAAGAGAAAACGTGAAGAAAGAGAAAAAGCAATAAATGCTGGTACAAAAGTAACTTTAGACAACTTATTCAGCCAAATGGAAGAAGGAAAACTAAAACAATTAAACTTAATTATAAAAGCAGATGTTCAAGGTTCAGTAGAAGCTGTAAAGCAATCTTTAGGAAAGCTTCATAATGAAGAAGTTAAAGTAAAAATAATTCATGCTGCAGCTGGAGCTGTAAATGAAAGTGATGTTACACTTGCAAAAGTTTCAAATGCAATTATAATTGCATTTAATGTAAGACCAAATCCAACAGCTAAAGATATGGCAGATAAAGATGAAGTAGAAATAAAACAATACTCAGTAATTTATCAAGCAATTGAAGATGTAGAAGCAGCTCTAAAAGGAATGCTTGCACCAAAATACGAAGAAAAAGTCATCGGTACAGCAGAAATTAGAGAAACATTTAAGATTTCAAATGTTGGAACAATTGCAGGATGTTTCGTTCTTACAGGAAAACTTGAAAGAAATGCTGGAGTAAGAGTAATTAGAGAAAATGTCGTAATTCATGAAGGACATTTATCTACATTAAAAAGATTTAAGGACGATGCAAAAGAAGTATCAAAAGGCTTTGAATGCGGTGCTCAAATTGAAGATTACAATGATATTAAAGTTGGAGATACTATTGAGGCATTCATTATGGAAGAAATTAAAAGATAAGATTTGAAAAATAATTGGCGAATTTCGTTAGAGAATAATAATATTAAATTTGCAAACCCGCGAAAGCGCCAAACGAACTAAGTGAGTGCGACCTGGAGCAACTTACATACTAGTATTTTTAATATGAAAGTTGCGACGACAAGGGGTGCAAATTAATATTATTATTCATAAAAGAAAATAAACAAAAGGAGGCAAATATGCCAAGTAATAACAACAGATTCGAAAGAATAAATGAAGAATATAGAAAAGAAATTAGCAATATAATAGACAATAAGCTAAAAAATCCAAATGTAACAGGATTAATTAGTGTTACAAAAGTAAAAGTAACACAAGACCTAAAATTTGCAAAAGTATATGTAAGCATATTAAACTCAAAAAATATAAAAGAAACATTGGCAGGATTAAAAAAATCAGCAGGATTTGTAAGGTCAGAATTAGCTAGAACAATCAATTTAAGAAACACACCAGAAATAATATTTGAGCTAGATGAATCACTAGAATATGGCGCAAGGATTGATTCAATCCTTAAAGAAATTATGCCTAAGGATGGTGATAAATAATGACACTAGATAAAATTTTAGAACAAATACAAAACGCTGAAAGCATAGTAATACTAACACACCAAACGCCAGATGGAGATGCAATTGGAAGTTCACTTGCAATGAAACTAGCGCTAGAAAACATGGGAAAAAGTCCAGATGTAATAGTACCAGAAGTGCCAGAAGTATATAACTTTTTACCAGGCAGAGAAGATATAAAAGCAGAATCAGATGTAAAACAATATGAACTTGCAATATCAGTAGACTGCGCGACAGAAATGAGAATAGATGGTAAAGAATATTTCGAAAATGCAAAACACACAATAGTTATTGACCACCATGGAAGTAATACTATGTATGGAGATTTTAACTATGTAAATCCTGTATCACCAGCATGTTGTGATATATTAGCAGGAATATTTGATTACTATGACATAAATATAACCAAAGACATTGGAACATGTCTTTTAACAGGAATAATTACAGATACAGGTGGATTTAAATATCCAGCTACAACAGCCGAAACATTTGAATTTGCGGCTGAACTTCTTAGAAAAGGAGTAAATGTATCTGAAATATATAAAAGAACAATGGACACAATGTCAAGAGCTACTTTTGAATTAACAAAAAGAGTTATGGACAGAATGGAAATATTAGAAGACGGAAAAGTAGCATTTACATATATAACAAAAAAAGATGTAAACGAAGTAAATGCAAAGCCAGGAGACCATGAAGGATTGGTTAACATAGGAAGAAACTTAAGTGGAGTTCAAGTTTCAATATTTATAAGACAAAATGAAGAGGACAAAGATGAATACAGAGTTTCAATGCGTACAAACGGAGATGTAAATGCGTCAGACATTTGTCTAATGTTCGGCGGTGGAGGACACCCAAGAGCAGCAGGAGCAACAGTAGAAGGTACAATTGAAGAAGTAAAAGAAAAATTGATGAAAGAAATAAAAAAAGTAATTTAAGAAACTTTTGGGGACACTTCCCAAAAGTTTCTTTCAAAAAAGAGGAAAAATTATATTTTTAGGGACGGGTAAAAAAATTTTTTTCAAAATAAAAGAGGAAAAATTATGGATGGAATTATTTTAATAAACAAACCAAAAGGTTGCACATCTCATGATGTTGTTTACAAAGTAAAAAAAATATTTAATGAAAAAGTTGGGCATACTGGAACCTTAGATCCAAATGCAACAGGAGTGCTTCCTTTGCTTATTGGAAAAGCAACACAATGCTCAAAATATTTAATAAATCATGATAAAAAGTACAAAGTAACATTAGAATTTGGTAAAAAAACAACAACAGCTGATGGTGAAGGAGATGTAATTGAAGAAAAAGAAGTAGACCAAAGTATGTTTGAAGAAAATACAATAAATAAAGCTTTAAAACTATGTATAGGAAAACAAATGCAAACACCACCAATATATTCAGCAATAAAAGTAAATGGAAAAAAACTATATGAATATGCAAGAAAAGGACAGGAAGTTAAAATTGAGCCAAGAGAAATAACAATATATGATTTGAAATTACTAAAAATTTTACCAGAAAAAAATCAAATAGAATTTGAAGTTTCATGTTCAAAAGGAACATATATAAGGAGTTTATGCGAAACAATTGCAGAAAAATTAGAAACAATAGGTTATATGAAAGAACTAGAAAGAATACTAGTTGGAGAATTTAAAATTGAAGATACAATAACAATAGAAGAGCTTCTAAAAAAATTTGAACAAAACAAACTAGAAGAACCAGAAGAAAAATCAATAATAACACTAGAAAAATTCTTTTCAAATAAACCTGAAATATCATTAAATAATAAAGACTTACAATTATTTTTAAATGGAGTAAAACTAACACAAAAATACCCAGATGGACTATTCAGAATTTATAACAACAAAAACTTCATCGGAATAGGAATAATTGAAAACAATCTCCTAAAAAGAGATATAATAATCTAAACTTTTTGAACTTTTTGGGACACTCTTAAAATTCAAGGTTTTCAAACTTTTTGGGACACTCTTAAAATTCAAGGTTTTTAGACTTTTGGAGACACTTTCAAAAAGTCAACTCCCAAAAGTTGCTTGACAGATGTATAACATTATGATATTAATAACATAATTAGAATAAGGAGGAAATGTAATGAAAGAATTAAAAGGTTCAAAAACAGAAAAAAATCTATGGGAAGCATTTGCTGGGGAATCTCAAGCAAGAAATAAATACACATATTTTGCAAGTAAAGCCAAAAAAGAAGGGTATGAACAAATAGCAGCAATTTTTCAGGAAACAGCAGATAACGAAAAAGAACATGCAAAAATATGGTTTAAATTATTAAATAATGGAAAAATTCCTACAACAGCAGAAAACCTACAAGCTGCTGCAGATGGCGAAAACTATGAATGGACAGATATGTATGATAGAATGGCAAAAGAAGCTAAAGAAGAAGGCTTTGACCATATAGCATATTTATTTGAAGCAGTTGGAAAAATAGAAAAAGAACATGAAGCAAGATATAAAAAATTATTAGATAATGTAAATGGAGAATTAGTATTTAGTAAAGATGGAGACAAAATCTGGAAATGTAGAAATTGTGGACATATAGTAATAGGAAAACAAGCACCAGAAATCTGCCCGGTTTGCAGTCATCCAAAATCATATTTTGAAATAAAAGCAGAAAATTATTAAACAAAAATCCCTTGTTAAGCAAGGGATTTTTATATTATAGGAAAGTTCTCTGAACTTCCCTATAATATTTTTGAAAGAGTCCCCAAAGGAAACCAAAAAAATTCTTCAAAAACCTTGACAGTTTACAATAATAATTATAAAATAGTATAGGTAGGAAAAATATATTATTTTGATTATAGATTTATATATTTATTCGAACATTGAAAATTTAATAAGAAAGAGGTGTATAATAATGGAAATTTTACCCATTATCGTCTCTGTAGTAATCTCATTTGCAATTGGATTCCCTGTTGGAATGGCATACAGGAAAAAAATTGCAGAATCTAAAATTCAAGGAGCTGAAAACGAAGCAAAAAGACTATTAGAAAGTGCTAAAAAAGAAGCAGAAAACTTAAAAAAAGAAGAAATTATCAAAGCCAAAGAAGAAGTAATGGCAAGTAGAAAAGAATTAGATCAAGAGATTAAAGAAAGAAGAGGCGAAGTTCAAAAACAAGAAGCAAGACTTATTCAAAAAGAAGAAAATTTAGACAAGCGTTCAGAAAACTTTGAAAAAAGAGAAAATGAACTAGAAAAAGAATTCCAAGAATTAGAAAATCAAAAAGGAGAAATCACTAAAGTAGTTGATGAACAAAAAGCAAAATTAGAACAAATCTCAAAATTAAGTCAAGCAGAAGCGAAACAACAATTATTAAGTGAAATGGAAAAGGAAATAACAGCAGAAAAAGCAGCTCTAATTCGTAACTTAGAACAAAAGGCAAAGGAAGAAGTAAACAAAAATGCCAAAGAAATTCTAAGCTACGCAATACAAAAATGTGCTGCAGACCATTCTCAAGAAACAACAGTATCAATAGTTGCACTTCCAAATGATGAAATAAAAGGAAGAATAATTGGTAGAGAAGGTAGAAATATAAAAGCATTAGAAACATTAACAGGAGTTGACCTAATAATAGATGATACACCTGAAGCAGTAGTTCTATCTGGTTTTGATGCATTAAGAAGAGAAGTTGCAAAAATTGCCTTAGAAAAATTAATTGAAGATGGAAGAATTCACCCATCAAAAATTGAAGAAATGGTAGAAAAGGCAAAAGAGGAAATAGCACAAACTATAAAAGAAGAAGGAGAAAGAGCTGTACTAGAAACAGGTGTTACAGGCTTACATCCAGATATAGTAAACTTACTTGGAAAATTAAAATATAGAACAAGTTATGGACAAAATGTGCTAAATCACTCAATTGAAGTATCAAACTTAGCTAGAATAATGGCAGAAGAACTAGGATTAGACGCAAAAAGAGCTAAAAGAGCAGGTTTATTACATGATATAGGAAAAGCCCTAGACCATGATATGGAAGGAACACATGTTGAAATTGGTGTGGAAATATTAAAGAAATATAAAGAAAATCCAGCCGTTATAAATGCAGTAGAAGCACATCATGGAGATGTAGAACCACAAACTTTAGAAGCACTTTTAGTACAAGCTGCAGATGCAATATCAGCTTCTAGACCAGGCGCAAGAAGAGAAACATTAGAAGCATACATCAAGAGATTAGAAAGTCTAGAAAAAATTGCAGATTCATTCGAAGGAGTAGAAAAATCTTATGCTATACAAGCAGGTCGTGAAGTAAGGATTTTAGTAAAACCTGACAAAATTACAGATGACCAAATGACAATTTTAGCAAGAGATGTTTCAAAACGTATAGAGAACGAAATGGATTATCCAGGTCAAATAAAAGTAAACATTATTAGAGAAACAAGAGTAATTGATTATGCAAAATAAGATTATATAAAAAATCATCCCAAGTGGATGATTTTTTTTGCTTTAAAAATATCTACAAATGTTCTAAACCAGACAAACCCTGAATATATATAAATAAGTACATATACCAGAAAGGAGAGATTATATGACAATAGAAGATAGAAATGGAATAAAAACAGGAGTAATCCAAAATCTTATTTTAGAAAACAGGCAGAAACTTAGTATATCAGGTGTTAATGATGTTTTGAGCTTTGATGACCAGGTTGTAATGGTAGATACAGAATTAGGCTTATTAACTGTAAAAGGTGAAAATTTAAAAATAAATAAATTAAGTATAGATACATCAGAGGTGATAGTAGAAGGAAGCATTGGACATTTATCATACAGCGAAAATACTGGAGAAAAAGAAAAAACAAGCTTGATAAGCAGAATTTTTAAATAAACTTTTTGGGACACTCTTAAAATTCAAGGTTTTCTTAGGATTTTTGAGACACCCAAAAAAGTTTGAAAACCTTGAATTTTAAGAGTGTCCCAAAAAGTTTGTTATCATCTTTAAGGAAGTGAGAAAATGGTTACTAATCAGGCTTATTTGTTCTTGATATTTATAGTAAATGGTCTAATAATTGGTTTTTTATTTGATTTTTTTAGGATATTAAGAAAAAGCTTCAAAACAAAAGATTTTGTAACATATATAGAAGATATAGTTTTTTGGATTTTAACAGGATTTATAGTTTTATATTCAATATTTGTTTTTAATAATGGCGAAATAAGATTTTTTATATTTTTAGGAATAGCATTAGGAGTATTATTATATATGACAATTTTCAGCAATTCTATAATAAAAGTAAGTGTATTTGTAATCCAATTTATCAAAAATATTATAATAAAAATAATACATATAGTTAGTATGCCTTTTTCTTTTTTAATTAAGATAATAAAAAAGGTATTTCACAAGCCGGTTTCATTTATTACATTAAATATAAAAAATATTTTTAAAAATATAAAAAATGTAAAAATTCGACCTAAACAAGCAAAAATTTCGAAATAAAGGAAGGATTTTTAGCTTTATTGTAGAATATATAAATATATGATTATTATGATTATATGGAGAGAGTATACAGATGAATAAAACTAAAAAATTATATAAAAAGTTATTGATAATAATAATTGCGATATATGTTGTGCTTACATTAGTAAACCAACAAAAAACGCTAAATCAATACTCAAAAGAGAGTCAAAAATTAGCAGTAGAATTAAAAGAAGAAGAAGATTATAAGGAAAAACTAGCAAAAGAACAGGAAGAAGTAAATTCAATCGAATTTATTGAAAAAACTGCTAGGGAAATGTCTGATATGTACTTACCTAATGAAAGAGTATATATAGATGCGGGATTATAGAAGTTTAAAAAGCTCTTTGGCTGTGGCCAAGGAGTTTTTTTAAACCTAGAAAGGGATAAATATAATTATGGGAAATATAGTATTATTAGATGATTTAACAATAAACCAAATAGCTGCAGGTGAAGTTATAGAACGCCCTGCAAATGTTGTAAAAGAACTTGTAGAAAATGCAATAGATGCAGGTAGCACAACAATTACAGTAGAAATAAAACAAGGTGGAAAGTCTCTTATAAAAGTAATTGACAATGGAAAAGGGATTTTAAGAGAAGATATTCCAAACGCCATAGAACGACATGCAACAAGTAAAATAAAAAGTGTAGAGGACCTAGAAAAAACATATACAATGGGATTTAGAGGAGAGGCTTTGGCAAGTATAGCCTCAATTTCAAGATTAACAATTATTTCTAAAACAGAGCAAGATGAACTTGGGTTTAAAGTTGTAACAGAAGCTGGAGATATAATAGAAGCAGAAGAAGTTGGGGCAAAAGGTGGGACAACGATGCTTGTAGAAAATTTATTTTTCAACACTCCGGTTAGATACAAATTTTTAAAACAAGATGCTACAGAATTCAAATTTATAAAAGATTGGATGCAAAAAGTGGCTCTAGCAAATTTGAACATCGCTTTCAAGCTAATAAATGATGGAAAGCAAGTATTTCAATCAAATGGAAATGGTAATATTAGAGACTTAATATATGTGTTATATGGCAAAGATACAAGTGAAAATTTAATAGATGTAGATTACAAAGAAGAAAATATCCATATTACAGGTGTTATAGGAAATACTTTAATGGCAAGGGAAAGTAGAAAAGACCAAATAATATTTTTAAATAAAAGAAATATTAGAAATCAAGTTTTAACAAGTAGTGCAGACCAAGCATTTAAAGGTGGAGGAACAGGTATTGGCAAATTTGGATTTTTCATCTTAAATTTAGAAATGCCTGCAGATTTTTATGATATAAATGTTCATCCAACAAAAATGGAAGTAAGGTTTAAAAATGAAAGTGAAATATATAGAGTATTTTATCATGCAATAAAAAGCTCAATTTTAAGTAAAGATTTCCTTGGAAATAATGAGCAAGAAGAGAAGAAAAAAGACTATGTAGAAAACGAATTTAAATTTTTAACAAGCCATTTTGGAAGGGAAAACGATAATCCAATAAACAGAATTTATGGTGTAAATAGTAATAAAAAAGATGACCTAAAAGAGGGGGAAAAAAGAACAGTTACATTAGAAAACGAAAATGCTACATCTCAAGATGGACAAGAATTAATAAAAAGAGAAAATCAGCGAAAAGTAGATTATGTGTATAAAGGAATATTGTTTAGAACATATATAGTAGTAGAAATTGGAGATGAAATCTATTTAATAGACCAACACGCAGCACATGAAAGACTTTTATATGAAAAAATAAAAGCAAATTACAAAAGTAATATAAAAACAAACAGCCAGATGATGCTAGTTCCAGAGATTTATGACTTAACACATAAAGAAATAGAGTTTGTAAAAAATAATATAGAATTATTTAAAAATATAGGCTTTGACATTGAATTATTCGGCGAAAACTCTGTAAAAATAAATGGAATTCCGGACATAGATTACAGAGTAAATAGCAAAAATGTATTTCTAGATACATTAGATGAAATGATAACAAATGAAAGAAGCACATCAAAAGATGTAGAAGAAAGATTTATAGCAACAGTTGCCTGCAAAGCAGCAGTAAAAGCAAATATGGATTTAACACCACAAGAAGTAGATAATTTAATTCAAAACTTGCTAACATTAAAAAATCCATACACATGCCCACATGGAAGACCTACAACAATAAAATTTAGTAAAGATGAAATAAGCAAAAGGATAAATTAAAAGATGCCAATGGCATCTTTTAATTTATTCTCTTTTAGATTTATTCCCACTCAATTGTTGCAGGTGGTTTTGATGTTATATCATAAACAACACGATTAACATGAGCAACTTCATTTACAATTCTGCTAGAAACTTTTTCTAAAACTTCGTAAGGAATTTTGCTCCAAACTCCAGTCATAAAATCTGTTGTTTCAACAGCACGAAGAGCAATTGTATAGTCATAAGTTCTTTCATCACCCATAACTCCTACAGATTTTAAATTTGTTAAAACTGCGAAATATTGATTTATAGATTTGTGTAATCCAGCGTTTGCAACTTCTTCTCTGAAAATTGCGTCAGCATCTTTTAAAATTGTAAGCTTATCATCTGTAATATCTCCAATTATACGAATTGCAAGTCCAGGACCTGGAAATGGTTGTCTAAATACTAAGTTTTCTGGAATGCCAAGCTCTAAACCAGTTTTACGAACTTCATCTTTAAATAAGCTTCTTAAAGGTTCAACAATTTCTTTAAAATCAACATAGTCTGGTAGACCACCAACATTGTGGTGACTCTTAATTACAGCACTTTTTCCCAAACCACTTTCAATAACATCTGGGTAAATAGTACCTTGAACAAGAAAATCAACAGTTCCAATTTTTTTAGCTTCTTCTTCAAATACTCTAATAAATTCTTCTCCAATAATTTTTCTTTTTCTTTCTGGATCAGTAACACCAGCAAGTTTTCCTAAAAATCTATCTTTACAATTAACTCTGATTAAGTTTATATCATATTGATTTCTAAAAATTTCTTCAACCTCATCACCTTCATTTTTACGAAGAAGTCCATGGTCTAGGAAAATACAAGTTAGGTTTTTACCAATAGCTTTGCTTAATAAAACAGCTGCAACAGAAGAATCAACACCGCCAGATAGGGCACATAGAGCTTTTTTATCTCCAATTTTTTCTTTTAAATTTTTAATAGATTCTTCTACAAAAGATGACATAGTCCAGTCACCTGAACAATTACAAACATTGTATAGGAAGTTTTTAATTACTTGTGTTCCATTTACAGAATTATTAACTTCAGGGTGGAATTGAATTCCATATAATTTTTTAGTTTCATTTTCCATAGCTGCATTTGGACATGAAGTTGTAGAACCGATATTTTTAAAACCTTCTGGAACATTTTCTACAAAGTCTGTGTGGCTCATTAAAAAGCCGTTTGTTGAGCCAAAACCTTCAAACAATTTTGAAGAGTTATCAATTGAAACTTCAGTTGTTCCATATTCTCTTTTTGTTGCTTTTGCAACACTTCCGCCTAATGTATAAGTCATAAGTTGCATACCATAGCAAATTCCAAGAACAGGAATGCCAAGTTCAAAAATACCATCTGCACACTTAGGAGAATCTTCTCCAAATACACTTGCAGGGCCACCTGTAAAAATAATCCCCTTAGGATTTTTTTCTTTAATCTTTTCAATTGAGATATCATAAGGTACAACTTCAGAATAAACATTACATTCTCTAACACGTCTTGCAATTAATTGATTATACTGTCCACCAAAATCAAGTATTAAAATTAGTTCATTTGATTTCATAAATTACCTCCGTTTTTAAAATATTTTATCATATAACTTGTCATTCGTCAAAAGTTATAGTATAATTTTGTAAATTGTTGTAAAAATGGAGGGAAAAAATGAGTAAAATAGTAGAAGGAATTTCAAGAACTTTTAACGAATTTTTATTATTACCAAATTTAACAGATGAAAGATGCATACCATCAAATGTATCTTTAAAAACACCACTTGTAAAATACAAAAAGGGAGAGGAACCAAAATATAGTGCAAATATACCAATGGTATCTGCAATAATGCAATCAGTTTCAGGAGAAGAAATGGGAATTGCGCTTGCAAGAGAAGGAGGAGTTGCCTTCATTTATGGTGCACAATCAATTGAAAGCCAAGCAAGAATGGTAAGACATGTAAAAAAACACAAAGCAGGTTTTGTTGTAAGTGATTCAAATGTAAAAGCTGGAACACCTTTAAAAGATGTATTAGAACTTATCCAAGAAACAGGGCATTCAACTGTAATGGTAACAGATGATGGTACAGCACATGGGAAATTTTTAGGATTAGTAACAGATAAAGATTATAGAATAACAAGAGCCAATTTAGATGAGCCAATAGATAACTTTATGACACCAAAAGACAAAGTAATTTGGACTAAAAAAGGAATTGGCTTAGCAGAAGCAAACGATATAATATGGGATAACAAAATAGCTTGTTTACCAATATTAGATGATGAAGAAAAACTAAAATACTTAGTATTTAGAAAAGATTACGAAGATAGAAAAAACAATCCAGAATCTTTACTAGATGAACATAAAAGATATATAGTAGGTGCAGGAATAAATACAAGAGATTATGAAGAAAGAATTCCAGCTTTAGTTGAAGCGGGAGTTGACCTAATTTGTATGGATTCATCAGATGGATATTCAGTATGGCAAAAGAAAACAATAGAATTTGTTCGTGAGAAATATGGTGATGATGTAAAAATAGGAGCAGGAAATGTTGTTGACAAAGAAGGATTTAGATATCTAGCAGAAGCAGGAGCTGACTTTATAAAAGTTGGAGTTGGCGGAGGTTCAATCTGTATAACTCGTGAAACAAAAGGAATAGGAAGAGGACAAGCTTCAGCCTTATTAGATGTAGTTGCAGCAAGAGATGAATACTTTAAGGAAACAGGAATTTATATTCCAGTATGCTCAGATGGAGGAATAGTTCAAGATCATCATATAACAATAGCTCTAGCTTTAGGAGCTGACTTTGTAATGATGGGAAGATATTTTGCAAGATTTGACGAAAGCCCAACAAGAGTAGTAAAAAGAGGAAATACATACATGAAAGAATATTGGGGCGAAGGTTCAAACAGAGCAAGAAATTGGCAAAGATATGATATGGGAGGAGATAAAAAACTTTCTTTTGAAGAAGGAGTAGACTCATACATACCTTATGCAGGACGACTTAAAGATAATTTAGCAATTACATGTGCAAAAATAAAATCAACAATGTGCAATTGTGGAAGTATAACAATTCCAGAATTACATGAAAAAGCTAGATTGACAATAGTTTCAGATGTAAGTATTTCAGAAGGAAAAGCTCATGATGTTGTTTTAAAAGAAATAGATACACAATATAACTAAAAGAGATGCCAAATATATTTTGGCATTTTTTTATGTAGAGAAGTTTATCTTATGTAAAATAGCATATAAAATCTACAGAAACAATTGACATAAAACGAGAAAGATGATAAAATATAGATAATTTAATTTAAAGGAGATTTAAAAAATGGAAAGAAAAGTAAGAATAATCTCAATATCAGGTCAACCACTAAGTGGAAAAAGTACTGCAATAGATAAAATGACAGAATTATTAAAAGAACAAGGAATTAAAGATGAAGACATACATGTAGTTTCTGTAGGAAAAATGTTTAGGGAATATTTTAACAAAATTATGGATTTGTCAAGTGCCCTAAAAAATAAAAGCAAAGAAGAATTAAAACAAATTCCAGTAGATGACGAATTAAAACAGTTGTGTTCTAATAAATTACTTAGAAATAAAATGAAACAAGCCTTAGTAAACTTACTTACTTCAGAATTTGATATATCATCTTTTGATATAGAAAAAGCAAATAATAGCCTAGAATTAAAAGAAATAAGAGATTTAATAGACACAATAGTTGATACAAGAGTAGCTGAATTAGGAAAAGAAGCAATAAAAAATAATAGAGAAAATGAAGTATGGATAATGGATTCAAGACTTGCATTTAGCAATATTCCAGAATCATTTGCTGTAAGACTAACTGTTAGAGATGACATTGCAGGAGAAAGACTATTTGCAGGAACAAGAAAAAGAGGAAAAGAAGATAATAATTATGCAGACGTAAAAGAAGCAATGGAAAAAACAATTAAAAGAGGTCAAGGCGAAGAAAAAAGATATAAAGAAAGATATGGAATTGAACTAAGTAATGAGGATAATTACAATTTAATTATTGATACATCTTTTTCAAATGTAGATGATATTGCAAATACAATCTTACAATGTGAAGAGCTAGAAAGACATGGGAAATCTTATGGTAAAAGATGGACAAGCCCTAAAATGTTAATACCAATGCAAGGGGAATTAGATACATTACGCCCTGGGTTTGGAAGCGGTCTTAACATTGATGAGATAAGAGAGTTAATAAAAGAAAATGGATATGAACCCGATTCTGAAATTTTTGTATTTGAATACAATGGTAGATTATACATTAAAGAAGGCCATCATAGAAATTTTGCTGCTGCACAATTGGGCTATACATTAGTACCATATGAAAAAGACGAAGAAATGGAAGAAAACAAAAAAGAACAGTGGGCAAATTGTTTAAGTATTGCAAAACTGACAGGTCATGAGCAATTTTTTGATACCAAAAATCCTGATGGAAGTACAAATATGTTTTCATATAATTATGTATTTCCAGGTATTTATAATGAAATAAGAGAAAGAACGAAGAATAGGGGAAGATAAAAGAAGCTAGAAAATAGCTTCTTTTATTGTAAATAATTGAAAAATAATATATAATATGCTAAAATGTAAATAGATTTTTTTATAGAGGAGTATAGTATGAATGAATTTAAAGTAATAGAGATAATGAATGAGGCTATGTTGGAAACAAAAAAAGAGAAAAACAAAAATTATCAGGAGAATCAAAGAATTCAAGAATTATTAAAAGATGAAGCTTATTTCTTTAAAATAGATAAATTAAATTCAGTTGAAATTTTGAAAAATGTTGGAGTTAAAGAGGATAAAATTGAGGAAGTATATAAAAAATTAACATCTCCAAAAGTGTATTATGATTTATTACAACAAGGAAAAATAAAAGAAAATGATGAAAAGTTAGTTATAAAATATGATACTTACCGGAAATACAAATTTATTTAAAAAATAGAATTGAAATGGAGTTGAGAAAATGTTAATAAAAGATGAAAATATAAAAAAATTTTATAAAGAATTAACACAATCAGTTGAAGGAGATTATAAAATTATTTTAGAACCTGAAAGAGAATTAAGAGAAGAGTGGATAGAATATGATGTGGTAAAATGGCAATTAGAAAAGCCAGTTCAAGATTTGGTAAACAAACTCCAAACAGATACTACACTTAACTTTGAAGAAAAAATTATAGAAATTCATAAATGTTTATGCTTTAATTATATATATGATGATAATGTATTATTCTTTTTTAGAAGAGATGATACCGATCCAGAAAATGTAAAATATATCGCTGTAGATTGGTATGGAAGAATAACAGGTGAAAAATGGTTCCAAAATCGTCAACACCATAATAGGAGAATATGTTATGAATTTTCTAGAATTTATGCAAAAGCAATAAATATGTTAATTGGAGAAAATGATGAACTAGAAGCATTTGTAATAGGATATACAGATAATACACATTATGTGGTTGGACTGACAGGCAAAGATTATAGTGCTATTTTGGATCCGGATGATTTCAACAAAATAAAGGATTTAACAAGATTAAAATTAGGTTTAACATTAGATGGAATTAATATATTAAGAGATGAAACTGGAAGATTAAAAAGTGTTGTTGAAAACTTTAATAAAGATAGATTAGAAGAATTGAAAGAAGTTGAAAGTTTAAATAAGGAAGATAAAATTGAATATTTGAAAAGAATTGTTTATATATTAAGAACATATAACATAGATTCACAGGGATTTATGGAATATATGAGAGCAAAAGTTGAAAAAGAAGAAATTGAAATAGAAAAAATCTGGAAAGAAATAAAAGGTGGTCCAGAAAAAAGATATGTAAGATGTTTAGTATTTGAATATAATGGCAAAAAATATTTGTTAGATAGTGTTGAACAAACATTAAACGAAGTAAATATCGATGAATTAGATAAAAATATATTTATATTTAAACCAGAAGAAAATGAGTATGCATATTATGGAGGATAATTTTTTTATTAATATATAAGGAGAATTAATATGGATGTTGGTATAGAAAAATTGAGAGAATTAAATGAATTAGTATCATTATCAAGAAAGAAAAAATTAATACTTGTGCTTAATCCAGAAGATAAACAGCTCGAAGGGGAAGAAGAAAACGAAAATGTAATGTATGATAAATTAAATTGGAGCATTCCAGAAGACTTTAAAAATTACATTAATGAATTAGCCAAAGATTATAATTTAAGTTATGAAGAAAAAATAATGAAAATATATGAAAGAGTTTGCATGGATTTTATATATGATGACAATTTAATATCATATATAAAAAAAGTTGATGATGATAAATTTACATTACCTGATTGGTATGGGCTAGATATAGATGAACAATAGCAAAAAAATAGAAACAATCATAATAGAAGAATATGCTATGAATTATCTAGATATCTTGCAAAATCTTTAAATGAATTACTTAAAGATAATAATAATTTTAAAACATGTATTATTTGGGATAAAGATTTAACACATTATTTTGTTGGATTAACCTGTAATGATTATAGCATAACATTAGATCCGGATGACTTTTGTAATATAAAAGACCTAACAAGAATAAAATCAGGGTTAACTGCTGAAGGAATAGTACTTGTAAATGATAAATATAATAAATTCAGAAGTGCTTTAGATAAATTTAATGAAGGAAGAGAAAAATATTCTACAAAGAAAATAGAACAAGATATAAAAGATGAAGAAAGCAAAGGAAATGAAGAAACAGAAGTAGAAAATGATGAAATATTATTTCTTAGAAAAGTGGTAGAAATTCTTGATAAAAAATATAGAATGGATTCTCAAGGAATTTTTGAATATGTAAAAGAAATAGTTGATATAAACTTAGGAGCAGATAAAAGAATAAAGATATGGAAAAAGTTAGAAGGAGAAACTAGAGAAGCACAAAGACATATAAGGTGTTTAATTGTAAAAATAAAGGATGAAAAATATTTAATAGATGTTGATGACAAAGTTGTACGTTTATTTGATGAAAAAGAATTTGAACAAAAAAGAGCTGTTTATATACCATATAAAGAAGGAACGCGTGAAGGACACGAATATTATGACGGAACATAATATTTGAAATTATGTAAAAAATGTGCTATAATTAAGATACATTATAATAAGGAGGGAATACCCTATGAAAGTTTTTTGTGCAACTAATTCCATTGAAAAAATAAATGGGATTAAACTTGCATTATCTCGGTATTTTCAAATTGAAGAAACCGAGATAATTGTTACTCATTGCTCTGCAGAATCTGGTGTTCCAGAACAGCCTTTTAACGAAGAGACATATAGAGGAGCTTTGAATAGAGTGAATACTATTATTCCTACAGAGGGCTTCGATTATTATGTCAGTTGTGAAGCTGGCATAGAAAGTATTTTGGATATCTATTTCAATGTGCAGGTTGTTTGCATATATGATAATAAAACCAAAAATTACTTCTTCGGAAAGAGCGCTGGCTGGCAAATTCCTTTGAAAGACATTGGAGAGATAAAAAAATCCAATTTGGACAAGTACCTGAGAGATAAAGGGTATAGTTGTCTTGAAGATGTTTTAGGCAAAGGATATTCAAGAACTCATGCAGTGATGCAGGCAACAGAACATGCACTCGCAGCGTCAACCTTATAACTACAAAAGGAGCAAGCAATTGCTCCTTTTTCTATTTATTAAAGCCAACTACTAGTAGGAATATAATTTTCATCAGGAGGGAAAACAAAGTCATCAGCTGGTTTATTACAAGCTTTAATTTCAGTAACTTTCAGAATAGGAATCTCTCCATTATAATCACCTTTTATAATATAGCCAGTAACATTTACCCAAGTATTATCTTTAAAATTTTTAATATCATTACTTTCAGATAAAAATCCAACAACAACACATTGATTATCTGATGAAACAATCATGTTTCTAGCCAAAACAAATTGGTTATCTTTAAAATCTGGCATTCTGTAAACATAACCAGTTAAATTTAATTTCATTCCAATATAAGTATCAATATCATCATGAACTGTTTTTAGCACATTTGTATAGTTTTTTGACTCAATATTAAAAACATCACCAGGAGGAACGCAGGCTTCTGAATCATTTCTAGCTCCATAAAAAATCTTATAAGTAACCATAACCAGAATAAAAATCAAAAATAAAGTAAGAAAAGTAAAAAAAACTTTAAAAACTTTGCTACCATTTATTCTAAAATTATATATAAACATAAAAATCCTCTTTTCTAAATTTATTAATTGATTTTATGCAGTAGTTTAGTGATTATTACATAAATATATTGATTTTTATAATAAAATTGAGTATAATTTCATACAGAAAAAGAAGGGAGCACAGAGTATGCTTAAATTAAAAGAAATTAAAAAAGAATACCTAACAGATGCAAGTAAAGTTGAAGCTTTAAAAGGAATTAACATAGAATTTAGAAAAAACGAATTTGTATCTATTTTAGGACAAAGTGGATGTGGAAAAACTACACTTTTAAATATTATAGGTGGCTTAGATAGATATACAACAGGAGATTTAATTATAAATGGAAAATCTACAAAGCAATTTAAAGATAAAGATTGGGATGCATATAGAAATTATTCAATAGGTTTTGTATTCCAAAGCTATAATTTAATACCACACCAAACAATTTTATCTAACGTTGAGTTAGCACTTACAATTTCAGGTGTTTCTAGAAAAGAAAGAACTAAAAGAGCAAAACAAGCATTAGAACAAGTGGGATTAAAAGAACATATTCATAAAAAACCAAATCAATTATCTGGTGGACAAATGCAAAGAGTCGCAATTGCAAGAGCTTTAGTTAATAATCCAGATATAATTCTTGCAGATGAGCCAACAGGAGCATTAGATACAAAAACTAGTGTACAAATCATGGAAATACTAAAAGAAATATCAAAAGAAAAGCTAATAATAATGGTTACACATAACCCAGATTTAGCTGAAAAATATTCTACAAGAGTAGTTAAAATATTAGATGGATTAATTACAGATGATTCTAACCCTTATGATAGTGAAAAGGAAAAAGAAGAGTTTAAACCAAAATCTGGAAGAACATCTATGAAATTTCTAACAGCTTTACATTTAAGTTTAAACAACTTAATGACTAAAAAAGGAAGAACACTTTTAACATCATTTGCAGGAAGTATAGGAATAATAGGAATTGCTTTAATCCTTGCGATTTCAACAGGTGTACAAAATTATATTAATAAAGTTGAAGAAGATACATTATCTTCATATCCATTAGTGATACAAAAATCTTCAGTAGATATTGGCTCAATGATGGAAGTTATGATGGGCACAATGGAGGTTGATTCTTCAGCACAAGAAGATGGAAAAGTCTATTCATCAAATATAATGGATCAAATGCTTACAACTTTATCAAATAAAAGACAAAATAATAATTTGGAAGAATTAAAAAAATATCTAGCTGATAAAGATAATGAAATAACAAAAAATGCAAATGCAATTCAATATACTTATGATTTAGACATAAACTTATATAAAAAGGATACAGAAAATGGAATAGTAAAAGTAAATCCAAGCACTGTGCTAAATTCAATAGGAATGGGAGATGCTGTAGAAGCAAGTAATAATTCTGCTATAATGGATATTATGGGAAGTGGTATGAGCAAAATGTCTAATACAAATATATGGGAAGAATTGCTAGATAACCAAGAATTATTAAAATCTCAAAATGTATTATTAGCAGGAAAATGGCCAGAGGCGTACAATGAAGTCGTTTTAATATGTGATGAAAATAATCAAGTAAGTGATTACGCTTTATATTCTTTAGGATTAAAAGATCAAAAAGAAATAAAAGAAAAGTGGAAAGCAATTCAAAATGAGGAGAAAACAGAAGAGGCAGAACAAACAAACTATTTATATAGCGATTTAGTTGGATTATCATTCAAACTAGTTTTAAATTCAGACTACTATGAAAAACAAAGTGGTATATGGCTAGATAAGAGTGATGATGACGAATACATGAAAAAAATAATTGACAACGCAGAAGAAATAAAAATAGTAGGAATTATTAAACCAAATGCTCAAACAGTAATGAAGACTACAACAGGTGGAATAGGATATTTAAGTAGTTTAAAGGAATACGTAATAAATAAATGTAATGAAGCGGAGATTGTAAAAGAACAAAAAGAAAACACAGAAAAAAATATATTCTCTAATTTAGATTTTCCAAAAGAAATAGATGAAAAATTCAATTTTAACAATCTTACACAAGAGCAACAAATGGCAATGATGAAGTTAACAAATGAACAAATTGCCAAAATGATGGAAGTTTACACTCAAAATAAAAATGCTTCATTTGAAAAGAATCTTGCAAAATTAGGTGCAATAGATTTAGATAATCCATCTGGAATATATATTTATCCTAAAGACTTTGCAGCTAAAGATAAAATAACAACAGCAATAGAGGATTATAACGAAGAACAAAGAAAAGCTGGAAAAGAAGAAAATGTAATAAACTATTCAGATATGGTTGGAACAATGATGAAATCTGTAACACAAATTATAAACACAATAAGCTATGTGTTAATTGCATTTGTAGCAATTTCACTTGTAGTTTCATCAATAATGATAGGAATTATAACATACATTTCTGTATTAGAAAGAACAAAAGAGATAGGAATATTAAGAGCAATAGGAGCTTCTAAAAAAGATATTTCTAGAGTATTTAATGCCGAAACATTTATTGTAGGTTTAATTTCAGGCTTACTAGGAATTGGAATAACAGTATTACTAACAATTCCAATAAATGCAGTAATATATGCAGTAACAGGTGTTGCAGTACATGCAATGGTACCATTTAATGCAGGGGTAACTTTAGTAATAATTAGTATGTTATTAACAATAATCGCAGGATTAATTCCAGCAAAAATGGCAAGTAAAAAAGATCCAGTAATTGCTTTAAGAACTGAATAAAATTAAAAAAGTTGTCAAAAATATTTTGACAACTTTTTTAATTTATTATAATAAAACTATTGCTAAAAAAATATTTTAATGATATAGTAACAGAGTATAAAAAGGGATTAGAATATTCTAAAGACCAAATCACAAATAGAGAGGAAGATATACAAAATGGGTTTATTTAAATCATATAGTGAAAAAGAAGTAAAAAGAGTAATGCCATTAGTTAACAAAATTAACGGCCTAGAAGAAGAAATTTCAAAATTATCTGACCACGAGTTAAGAGGAAAAACAGATTATTTTAAAGCACAATTAGCCGAAGGTAAAACATTAGATGATATCTTACCAGAAGCATTTGCAGTAGTAAGAGAAGCATCTAAAAGAGCTTTAGGAATGAGACATTTCGATGTTCAATTAATAGGTGGAATTATATTACATCAAGGTAGAATCGCCGAAATGAAAACAGGTGAAGGTAAAACATTAGTTGCAACACTTCCAGTATACCTAAATGCCTTAGAAGGAAAAGGCGTACATGTAATTACAGTTAACGATTACCTAGCTAAGAGAGATAGCGAGTGGATGGGTAAAATATATAAATTCTTAGGTTTATCAGTAGGACTAGTTATTGCAGGTATGGAACCATATCAAAAACAAAAAGCATATGCTGCAGATATAACTTATGGAACAAACAACGAATTTGGTTTTGATTACCTAAGAGATAACATGGTAATTTATAAAAATCAATTAGTTCAAAGAGGCCTACACTATGCAATAGTAGACGAAATTGATAGTATTTTAATAGACGAAGCAAGAACACCACTTATAATTTCTGGTAGAGCAAATGAAAGCTCAGACCTTTACAAAAAAGCAGATAGCTTTGTAAGAAAACTTCAACCAAAAGTTATAGTAGAAGAAGATGTAAAAGACTATGACCAAGCAGAAGATAACGAAAAGTATGATTATATAGTAGACTTAAAAGCAAAATCAGCATCACTTACACAAAAAGGTATAAAGAAAGCAGAAGAAGAATTTAGATTAGAAAACTTCAATGACTTAGAAAACTCAACATTAGTACACCATGTAAACCAAGCTTTAAGAGCTTATGGAATAATGAAAAAAGATATAGACTATATCGTAAAAGATGGCGAAGTTCTTATAGTAGATGAATTTACAGGACGTATTATGTATGGAAGAAGATACAATAATGGTCTTCATCAAGCAATTGAAGCAAAAGAAAAAGTTAAAATTGCAGATGAATCTAAAACATTGGCAACAATCACATTCCAAAACTACTTTAGAATGTATGATAAATTATCTGGAATGACAGGTACAGCTATGACAGAAGAAGAAGAATTCCAAGAAATTTATAACTTAGATGTTGTAGCAATCCCAACAAACAAGCCAATGATAAGAAAAGACGAAAATGATGTAATTTATAAAACAGAAAATGCAAAATTCAGAGCAATAGTTGAAAGTATAAAAGAAAGTAACAAAAAAGGACAACCAGTTCTAGTTGGTACAGTTTCAATTGAAAAATCTGAAAAATTAAGCAAATTACTAAAACAAGAAGGAATAAAACACGAAGTATTAAATGCTAAATACCATGAACAAGAAGCTGCAATAGTTGCACAAGCTGGTAAATTTGGAGCAGTTACAATAGCAACAAACATGGCAGGACGTGGTACAGATATTATGCTTGGTGGAAACAGCGAATTCTTAGCAAAAGAAGAAATGGCTAAAAACAGAGTTCCAGCAAACTTAATAGAAGAAGCAGACACATATTATGAAACAGATGACCAAGATATTTTAAGAGCAAGAGAACAATTTAAAAAATTAGTTGAAAAATATGATGAAAAAATAAAAGAAGAAAAAGAAAAAGTAATTGCTGTTGGTGGTCTAAAAATAATAGGAACAGAAAGACATGAATCAAGAAGAATTGATAACCAATTAAGAGGACGTTCTGGACGTCAAGGAGATGTTGGTGAATCTAAATTCTATATTGCATTAGAAGACGACATGATGAAAATTTATGGTGGACCTAAAATAGCTCAATTATTTGACTTCATGAAAGTTGATGAAAACATGCCTATCGATTCTAAAATGATTACAAAACAATTAGAATCAGCTCAAAAGAAAGTTGAAGGAAGAAACTTTGCAATACGTAAAAACGTATTAAAATATGACGATGTTATGAATGTACAAAGAGAAATAATCTATCGTGAAAGAAGACAAGTTCTTGATGGAGAAAACATTAGTGATAGCATTCAAAACATGTTTACAGAAGTTGCAGATAGCACAGTAAATACATTTGTTGAAAATGATGGAACGGTTAGTGTTGAATCATTAGATACAGAAATAAAAAATATTTTTGGAATCGATATGTTAGACACAATAAAAGCAAATGTTGAAGAACCAGAGAAAATAGCATCAGAATTAGAAGAAAAAGCTTTAGCTAAATACAAAGAAAAAGAAGAGGAAATCGGAAGCGATGATTTAAGAGAATTAGAAAGAGTAGTTCTTCTAAAAGTTGTTGACGAAAAATGGATGGATCACATCGACAACATGGATGAATTAAAAAACGGAATTGGTCTTCGTGCTTATGGTCAACAAGACCCAGTAGTTAAATATAGAACCGAAGGTGGAGATATGTTTGACGAAATGAATGCAGACATTAAAGTTGATGTAACAAAAATCTTAATGAATGTAAGAAAACAAGGTACATTAAAAAGACATGAAACTGCAAGAATAACAAAAGAAGCTCAAGCAGCTCTATTTAGCACAGATAATGGACAAAAAATAGCAAACCCAGATGTAGATAGAACAGTAAGAAATGAAGAACCAAAAATCGGAAGAAACGATCCATGTCCATGTGGAAGTGGTAAAAAATATAAAAACTGCTGTGGTAAAAACCAGTAATTTCAACACTTTCAGCGATTGCATTAAATTGAAAAATCACTAAAATATAGCAAAATGTTCGCAATTTGTTCGCAATCATATAAAAATGTTCGCATAAATCCCGAACCCCCTTTTATATCAGTTAATAGCTCCTTGCGAACAAATTATGAATATTATAAATAAATGTCAGTATTTCGATCGGTACTGGCATTTTTATTGTTTGAGTTTCATTTTACTAAAATTTTTAGTAAAGGAGCGATTACAATGGTTAATGTAAGAAAAAGGGGAAAGGTGTATCAATATCAATTTGAGATTGCACCAGTTGATGGAGTAAGAAAGTACATCAACAAATCAGGATTTAAAACAAAAGCAGAAGCAGAGAAGGCAGGCATAATAGCGTATAACGAATATACGCAAACAGGACACAGTTTTACGCCAAATACAATGTCTTATTCAGATTATTTAGATTATTGGCTTAGAGAGCATTGTCAGATTAATTTAAAGTATCATACGATACAGGCGTATTCAAACATTATAAAAAACCATATCAAACCACGATTGGGATTTTATAGGTTATCACAAATAACAACATCTACACTTCAAGAGTTTTTAAACAATATATATGTAGAAAAGGCTTTTTCAAAGAATTTTATGAAAAATATATTAAAGGTATTAAAAACATCATTTGCGTATGCTACAGATGTAGTGGGATTTGTAAAAGAAAATCCTGCTTTAAAAGTAAGAATACCAAAATATGATGTTCCAGAAGAAGATCCTGCTCATATATTTAGTAAAGAAGAAGTAGAGATGATTCTTGAAAGATTTAAAAATAATCACGCATTTTATTATGCAATACTAACAGCATATTACACAGGTTTAAGAGTTTCAGAAGTATTTGGACTAACCTGGAATGATATAGATTTAGAAAAAAAGACACTAACAGTCAATAAGAATATTTTAAAAAAGAACCAAAATGGAGCAACACACGGAAGGCATATAAGTGGTAAAGCTACTACAGTATGGTATTTTGGTACTTGTAAAACAAAAGGTAGTTATAGAACTATTGAAATTGGAGATACTTTGGTAAATGCTTTAAAGGAATATAAAGCAGAGCAAGAAAGAGATAAAGAAGAGTATGGCGATTTATATATGAAACATTATATGAAAGAAACAACTAATTATTATAACAGTAAGCCTGAAATTAAAATTTTAAATGCTTATACAGAATTAGATATTGCTTTACCAGAAGCTAATCTTGTATTTGTAAAACATAACGGAGTATTTGAAGGGACAGATACTTGTAAATATCCATTTAAAGTAATTCATTATGAATTAGGAATAAACTGCAGATTCCACGATTTTAGAGATACACACGCTACAAGATTAATTGAAGCAGGAGCAGATATTAAAGCAGTTTCAAAACGATTAGGTCATAGTACAATAAAGACAACATACGAGATATATGTAAGAGTAACAGCTCAAATGAAAAGTGATATTGTCGAAAAATTTGAAGAATTTGCACTATCATCATAAAAAAAATAACTGCAAGTCAAACTACTTGGCTTGCAGTTATTAAAGTATACATAAAACTTGAAAAAATTGGAAAATTTTGCTATAATATGGGCAGGGGAAAGATGAGTGCAAAAAATGTCGAAAAAAATCAAAACTTCATCAAATTCTACGAACTCTACAAATCCTTAATAAAGGAAGGATACACAAAAGAGCAAATACTAATCATTATTAGGAATGTCTTCATAGGGAATGACGATTAGTTTTGCAGATTCTAAAGCTTTATCAGGTTCTTGGTAAAGCTTTTTATTATCTTTAATTAATTTTTCCAATAATTCAAGATGTTCCTTTTTTATTTCTTCATCTTCTTTTAATGCACCAATGCTAACTAAAGCTTCTTGTAAAGAAGTATAGGCTTGAGCCGAATCAGCTAACATTTTTAATTTAGGATCAGAATTAGTAAGAACATCAATGTCTACATTTAGAAAATTACAAATTCTTAAAATAGTTGAAACGTGAGGATAGTTATATCCTTTACAAATATTTGTTATAGTTCCTTTTGATACGCCAATACCTCTGGCAAGGTCAACTTTTTTCATTTGTAATTGATCTAAAAGCTTTTCTAGGTTTCTTCCAAAACTAGAATTATATATAATGTCGCTTGTGTTCTTTTCTTTATTATCTTTTGGCATTAAAAAAACTCCTTTCAGTTAATTGGTGTATATGTATTTAAGTTAAATTGAAGTTAAATTGTAGTTATATTAAAGTAAAAACAACAACTTAAACGTGCTTCATTTAATTAACCTTTATATATTATAAAGAAAAAATAAAAAATAATCAAGGTATTTTATAAAAAAAATATCAATTTTCTGTACTTTTTTATAAAAATATCTTGACACATTTTAAGAAGAGTGATATATATTTTATTGAACTTAAGTTTAAATTATATGTGTAAAAGGAGGGAAAAATATGGCAAATGGCTAAACAAAAGCGAAAAAGCATATTTTTTTTGAAAGAGAAGTACAGACAATTGATACAATTCTAAAAATAAAATAGTTTTGTAACAATTTATTTTTTACATATATAGTACAGCAAATTGATACTAATGTAAGAAGATTCTATTAAAATAGAATTTTATTTTTAAATAAAAAAAGTACAGACAATTGATACAAAAATGTGCTAAAGTCAAAAAAGTAATAATTTTTATTACAGCAAAATAGGAGAAAACTATGAGCGAATTTATTAGAAAAGAGTTTTTAAGGTTTATATATCAATTCATATTAAATAAGAAATATAGTACAGCAGAAAAGTTGATAGATTTCTTAATTGATAATGATAAAGATATAGATTTGGTTAATTGGTATTTAGAATTTAAAGAATTATTATATGGAAGACCATTAATAATTTGTCAAAGAATCAGGGACTATTTAAGATAAGCAAAAGATTTTAAAATATACAAGAGAAAAGGAGAAATTATTATGGCAAAGAAAAGTAGTAAGCAAAAAAGATATTTTTGGTTAAAACTTAAAGAGGATTGGTTTAGTGGTACAACTGAAAAATATCTAAAATCATTACCTGCAGGAGATAGTTTATTAATAACTTATTTAAAGATACAGTTAATGAGTTTAAAGACAGAAGGATTTTTGAAATACGAAAGATTATTACCATCTGCAGAAGAAGAAATTGCAATGTTAATTGATGAGCCAGTTAATAATGTTAGATTACTTATAAATGTATTATTAAAAACAGGAGCAATTGAAAGATTAGACGATAATTCACTTTATTTGTTATCTTTGCAAAATTTAATTGGATCAGAAGGAAGTAGTACAGATAGAGTAAGAAGATTCAGAGAAAGACAAAAAGCGTTACAATGTAACAATAATCAGTTACAAATAGAGGGCGAAATACTTGATAATTCTGAATTAGATGTGGAAAATTCAAAAGCGTTACAATGTAACGGTAATGTAACGCAAGATGAAACAGACGAAAATTTGAAATTATTGCAAAATCTGGATTTGAAGGCACAGCGTTACAATGTAACACAAATGAAACGTAATGGTAACGGAGAGAAAGAGATAGAACTAGATTTAGAGCAAGAGCAAGAGCCAAATGACACTACACTAGACTACACTACACTTAATATTATATTTAATTATATAAATAAATATGAGCTAAAAAAACAATTAGATCTTTCTTTAACAGAAGAAGAGCAAAAAGAACACGCTAGAATGTTTTTAGTAATCAATACACTTAAAAAATTAGAACTTTATATGACCGATAAAAAAACATTTGAGATTATGACAGAAGAAAGACAAAAAGATTTGCTTATTCAATATTACGTTATAGATGAATTTTCTAAAAGTCCATATAATTTTTTACTTTACAAATTAAACACAGAAAATTTTAATTTTAGATATAAAAAAGCAATGAAATACGTTGATAAATCCGACTTAGAAAGATTTGTGAGCTATTTGATAGCTTGTTTACAGGAAGAATTAATAGATTGATAGTATAATTTTATGTTTTTTTATATTTTTGGGAGTTAGAAATGAAACAGATTATTATTCAATTAAAGGCATTAGGAGTAATAAGATTTGTTTTATTCTATTTACTTGTAGCATTAGAATTTATATTAAATTTACCATATATCATTATTAGAAATATCTATTTAATAATAAATCTAATATTCAAGAAGACGGACAGATTTTTTGTAAGAGAACGAATTATATTACTCCTAAAAATAGGTTTTACCAAAAAATTTTTATATAAATGTAAGGAAGATTATAAGCATTATATAAAAAACATACAAGAGTAGATCTTAACACAAAAGAAATTGGAGGAATTGTAATGGAGCAAAAAACTTATACGCAGAAAGAGATAAGTATAATGTTTAATAAATCTTTATCTCTATTAGCTCATTACAAAAAAGAACTAATAGAAAAAGGATATATGTATAAAAATGAAAAGGGGAAAAATGTAATAAATCAGGAAGGAGCAGAATATTTAAGGCGAAGATTTGCTGAAATAGACCAATCTAAAAGGAAAAATGTAAAAAAAGATAAAATTGTATTAGAGCAAGAAGTTAAAGTTTTACAGAAGGAAAAAGAGTGGTACAAAGATAAGTTAGAATATTATAAAAATCAAGCCGAAGATTGGAAAAAACAAGCAGAAATTTGGAAAGATGAAAAAAATAAGGAGCAAGAAGATAAAGAAGTTTGGAGAGAAATGGCAATAAAAAATGAGAAATTACTGTTGGAAAATCAACAGACTTTAATGTCATCTTCCAATGAGAAACCTAATATTTTTAAAAAATTCAAACAAAAAGTAGAAAGGTGAAGCAATGAAGGAGCTTGATGGAAAAAGTTGTTTATATGAAAAAAGTGATTATGTTTGTGGCATATTGAAAATTAAAGACTGTAAAAAATGCAAATTCAGCGTTCCAAATACTGAAGAAAATTATCAGAAGAAAATAGTACAAGTTGAGAAAGATATTGATATGTATAAGGCTAAACATCTTTTTTAAAATTGGAGGTCAAAATGGACGAAGTTAGTTTAGAAGAATTTTTATTGAAATATGATTTTAGGATCACAAATGATAAAGATATTCAATTAACAAGAGTTATAAGAATATGTTTAGATACAGTCGGAGAAAACGATTGGATATATTTTGGATTATATTATTTCGATTCAGAAGAAAATATTCGTAAAAGATTGAGAATGGCGTTAAATGATAAAGTATTAAAACAAAATATATCTAACTTTTACTATGACGAAGATAGAAGAATCTTCAGTATATATTTGGAAGATAGGAGTTGAAAGTAAGAAGTTAGGGAGGATTTTGAAATGAATCAGACTAATAATGAATTTTTAGAAAAGATGAGAGAAATCATCAAAGAAGAGCTATCTAAAATAGATGTTAGAAAGATGAGTTTTGATAGATGTATAAATAATATAATTGTCATTTTAGAAAATTACAAAACTTTAAAACAATTTACAGTACAAGTTGAAAATGTAAAGTTTAGTAAAGAAGAAATTGACCAGGCAAAACAAAAAGAGCTTGAAAAAATGATGGAAGAAGTTTTTACAAGCAAAGAGATTTATTTAGAATCCTTATATAAAAAACATTTACAAACTAAATTATTTTTAAACTTTTTAGAAAGTACATTTAAGGAATACATAAAAGAAACTGAAATTTCTATGAAACCTAAAAGCGAATTGAAAATTGCAATATTATCAGAAGTGTATATGGAGGGCAAAGAAATAAAACAATTTTTGTATGAACACAACTTGGGATATGGTAGAACATTTTATTATGCAAGAAATGAACTTTATGAAGAATTAGCAGTAAGAGTATTTGGGATTTATGCACTAAAACTATAATTTGAGATAAAAACAAAAGAGAAAGAAGTGATAATATGTGAGGTCAATTAGAAAATTACGCCAAAGAGTAAAAAAGAAGCCAACTGATATTCCTTATGATGTAAAAGTATCAGTTGCAATAAGAGATAATGGATTGTGTGTTAATTGTAAAAACAAAAAAGGAATAGGACAACCTAATGCACATTTTATTGCAAGACAATTTGGTGGACTTGGAATAGAAGAAAATATTTTAGAGTTGTGTGATATTTGTCATAAAGAATTTGACAATTCAACTGGTAAGAAAAAAATGGAATTAGAACAGAAATATGAGAAATATTTAAAGAGCAAATATTCACATTGGAATAGAGAAATGTTAGTTTTAAGAAGTTATAAAATCAAAAAATGCAAGTTGTGTAATAAAGAATTTGGTACAAAATCAGACAAGGTAGATATTTGTAAAGTATGCAAAAATAATTTGAAACTAAAGCAACTTGCGTGTTCCACTAAAATTTCGTCAGAAATTTAGTGGCAGGATAAGAAAAACGGAGGTTTTTCTGTCAACACTTAGAAAGACAAGCTTTCTAGTTCTCTGTTAGAGGGAAAAATGTTAAGAGGATTTAAAGAGTGCGTACACTTCGGTGTATTTTTAAGCTAAGAATCAGGGGGAAAGGTTGAAAAATGGCTATTTTTATAACAGTATTCATAATTTTATTGCTTTTAAGTATTGCATTTGTTTTATATGCTTGTGTAGTTGTAGGGAAAGAAAGTAAGTCATTAGAAGAAATTGAATACGAAAAATCAGAAGAAATTGAGTATATAAAAAAATGTAATGAAGTAAAAAAGCAAAACAAGAAAAATAAATTTAGAGATAAAAAAGACAAAGTTATTTATCTTTAAGAAAGTAGGTACAGATGAAAAGTTTAATAATTGCAGAAAAACCAGAACTTGCAAAATCAATAGTAAATGCAATAGAAGGGAAACTAAATAAAAAAGAAGGATATTTTGAAAAAGGAAATTACATAGTAACGTGGGCGTATGGTCATATTTTAAGACTTAAAACACCAGAGGAATATGATGAAGATAACAAAAATTGGGATATGAAACAATTACCAATATATTTTAAAAATTGGGGTAAGATTCCTATTGATAAAACAAGGAAACAATTTAACATTATTAAGAAGCTAATAAGTGAGTGTGATGAAATTATAAATGCAGGAGATATTGATGAAGAAGGACAGCTACTAATTGATGAAATAATTGAGTATTGTAGATTTAAAGGTAACGTGAAAAGAATACAAACATCTGCATTTAATGAAGATTACCTAAAGAAAGCATTAAAACACTTAGAACCTAATTCAAAATATGAAACTTGGGGGAAAAGTGCAAATGCAAGAGCAATAGCTGATTATATGGTAGGGATAAATCTAAGTAGATATTTTTCATTACTTAATGAAACTACGTTATCAGTAGGAAGAGTACAAACGCCAACATTAGGATTAGTTGTAAATAGAGATCTAGCAATTGAAAATCATATAAAAGAAAAATATTATGATGGATATGCAGATATTAATATAAATGGTAATATTGTTAAAGCAAAATTAGAAAACAAGGATAATATTGTTTATAAAAATCAAGATGAATTAAAACAAATACTAGATAAATTTGTAAATAAAAATTTAAAAGTAAACAGCACAAAACAAATAAAAAATGAAAATGCACCATTACCATTTAATTTGACAAAATTACAATCTCATATAAGTAAAAAGTATAAAATTAAACCTGATGAAACTTTAAAAATAACACAAGATTTGAGAGAAAAATATCACGCTATTACTTATAATAGAAGTGATAGCCAATACTTAAATGAAGAACATTATAAAGAAGCACCAGAAGTTATAAAAAAAGTATTAAATAATATTGATATGAAGCTAGATTTAGATTATAGTAATTTACCACATTCAAAATGTTTTGATGATAGCAAAGTAACAGCTCATCACGGAATAATACCAACATTGGTAGATTTAGATTTGTCTAAAATGAATGATAAAGAACAAAAAGTATATAAAGAAATTTGTATGTATTACTTAATCCAATTTATTAGACCAATAAAAAAAGAAATTACATATTTAGAATCAGAAGAACAAAATGGATATAAGTTTAAGGCAAGTTCAACAAAAATACTAGATGAAGGATTTAAAAAATATTTAGATAAAGAAAATAACGAAAATCAAGAATCAGTATTATCTAAATTAGCTGAAGGATTATATACTGGAACTATAACAAAAAATGAAATTAAAGAGATAGAAACAAAACCACTTGCACGATATACACAAGCAAGCTTAATAGAAGATATGACTAGAATATCAAAATATGTTGATGATCCTAAAATAAAAGAAATTTTAAAACGTAAAGATAAAGACAAAGAAGGAGAAAACGGAAGTATTGGTACAAGTGCTACAAGAGCTAGTATTATACAAAATCTTATTAAAAGAGGTTATATCAAAGAAGAAAAAGACAAAGTTATTTCAACAGAACTAGGTAGAGAATACTATAAGATATTACCAGATGAATGGAAAAAGGCAGATTTAACAGCAAAGTGGTGGATTATTCAGGAAGAAATAAGAGATGGAAAAGTAGATCAAAACAAGCTCTTAGATTCTATTCTTTTAGATATAAAAAATGTTTTAGCAACAAAAGATGTGTCTAAATTTAAACTTCAAAAAAATTATAATAATGACAAGACAATTGTAGGACATTGTCCTTTATGTGGTAAAGACATTGTTGAATCTAGTAAATCTTTTTATTGTTCAGGATATAAAGAAGGCTGTAAGTTTTCTGTATGGAAAACAATATCAGGAAAGAAAATATCTAAAACAAATGTTAAGCAGTTACTAGAAAAAGGAATAACATCAGAAATAAAAGGTTTTAAATCTAAATCTGGAAAACAATTTAATGCAAAATTAGAAATTTTAAATGGAGAAATCAAATTTTTATTTTAGATAGATAAATTAAAAATCCAGGAGAATTTATAAATTATTCTTCTGGATTTTTTAACCAATTTTTAGCTTCAACATTTTTAAATACTTTATCATCAAAAAAATCTTTTAATTCCATATCAAAACCTTCACATATATATAGCAAATTTTCTAATCGTATAGTCTTCGTTTCTCTACTTAAGAAAAGAGATATAGTAGAGCGAGGTACGCCAGATTTGATACTTAAATCGTAAGTTTTCATATTTTTTTCTTTTAAAAGTTGCTTTATTCTTAATACAATTGCTTCAGATAACTCCATCAAAATATCCCCTCTCATAGATATAATCATTAAAGATTATACCAAAAAAAGGTTCATAACTTGTTTAAGCAGTCAAACAAATTAAGCTAAACCCCTTTATTTTTTGATGATTTTATGTTACAATATATGGCTAGGAGGCGAAGTTTTATGAAAAAAGACTTTTATGTGCTAATCGTTGAAGACGAGGAAGCAATTGCAAATCATACGAAAAAGATGTTAGAAGACAATTGTCCTTTTATCACTAGATTTGAAATTGTCGAAAATGGAGAATTAGGACTAGATAAAATAAAACAAGAAATGCCAGATTTTATAATCCTGAATCAATATATGCCAAAAATGACAGGATTAGAAATGATTGAAGAATGTACGAAACTAAATCTAAAACTTCCTACAGTTATTGTAATGACTGGTGGAATGAAAGATGAAGAGATGAAAAGATTTAAAGAACTAGGAATAGAATATATATTTACAAGAACACTTAACGAATTTCAAATAAAATACTTTTTATACTTTGTAAAAGAAAGTTATCAAAAATCTACAAAAATAGAGCAGGAAGATATGATAAGATTAATTGGAAAACAAACTGATCCTATTTTAAAAAACTTAAAAAAAGGAAGAACACCTTATCAAGTAAGACTTATAGGATTTATGCTTAAATACTTAATTGAAAATGACTTAGAATATTCAAAAGATAATAAAGATGAAATATATGATTATTTTAAAAAGAAAGATAATTTGGAAGATAAAATAATAAATGAAATAAGAGAAACAACAGAGGGAATTATTGAAGAATCCTATGTAAAAGATAGTCTGATTAGAAAGTTGAATTATGATATTAATAAAGATGATATTCAGGAAGAGTTTTATCATAAATTAAAAGAAAATGTTATGAAAGATATAATTGCTGAAAGTAACTAGCTTAGAGTTGCTTATTTTTAGATTTGTAACTACTCCAATTTGTATTGGTAGTAATAGCAATAGAATATTCAAAATATTCCTTGCTCATAATATAATTAAAAATATTATGAGAGAGGGAAAAGTTATGAATTATAAGAAGATTGGAAAGAAAATAGCTGATAAAAGAACTTTATTAGGAATTACACAAGAAGATTTAGCAGAAAAAGTTGATTCTTCAGCAAATTATATATCTAATATAGAAACTGGAATTAAAAGTGGAAGTTTAATGTTTTATATTAAAGTTGCTAACGAATTACAATTAAGTTTAGATTTTTTATTTAGTGATGAATTACCAAATTTAGACACAAGCAAAGCTACTAATAAAGAGATTACAGAAATGATAGACATACTAAATAAAGATGAAAAACAGATGGCTAATATATTTATTAAGAATATAGTTAAGGGATTAATTGAATTAAGAGAAAACAATAAGTAAACATAAATTTTTGCAAAAACATTGCAAAATCCTGCAGTATACATTCAATTTTTCAAGTGCTAAAATATTATTATGAAAAATTATATTTAAGGAAAGCGAGAGAAAATCTTTGCTTTCTTTTTTTTGCACAAAGGAGGAAAAGTTGATGGCTACTTTATTGGAAAAACATTTAAAGTTAGAAGAAATGAAAAAAATAAGGAATTGGAGGAATGAAGGTTATGGATTAGAAAAAATTAAAGAATTAGTTGATAAAACTAATATTACTGATGAAGAAATTGAGCAAATATTCTATGAAAATTCAGAAGTAAATCAAGAGCAAAATCAGAATGAAAATATATCTAATTCATCAGAAGTTCAGGAAGGAAAAGAAGTAATACAAGAAGAAAACAACGAATCAGAAATTATAGAAGAATCTGAAAATCAAAAAGAAATAGAACCTATTTATAATGAGGAAACTGATGATGAAGAATTTGACGAAAACGATATAGATGATCTTGAAGAAATAGAAGAAAGCGAAATAGAAATAATCGAGGACCAAAAAGAAGATGTACCAGAAACAGAAAATATTGAAGACGAGAAATATGAAATTATAAAAGATGAAGACTTAGAAGATTTTCCTAATCAACCTTTTAAGATGTATTCTGAATCAAGAAAAAACACAATGATAGAAAGCATTAAAATAAATGGAATTATAGAACCAATAGTTGTAAGAAAAACTGAAAATGGAAAGTATCAAATATTATCAGGACATAATAGAAGACTATGTGGAAGAGAAGCAGGTTTAACAGAATTTAGGTGCATTGTAAAAGAAAATATGACAGAAGATGAAGCAAGACTTTATATGGTAGATAGTAATTTAATGGTTAGAGATGTAATGCCTACTGAAAGAGGTAAAGCATTAAGTATCAGAAAAGAATGTTTAAAAAACGAGAAGATTGCTTCTAAAATTGAAAATGAAATAATGCAAGATAATGTAGATAAACTAGATACAATTCAGCAAAAAATGATAGAAGAAAATCAGATGAGTAATGGTAACATTCAAAGATATATAAGATTAAACTATTTAATACCACAATTAGGAGAAATGGTTGATAATAAAGTAATCAATTTAAAAACAGGAGAGAATTTGAGTTTTCTAAGTAAAAAAGAACAAAGAGATGTTTCAAACATCATTGAAAAAGAAAATGTAAAAATATCTGAAGGTATGTCAAAGAAAATTAAAAAAGCTTCTGAAAGTGGAGAATTAACTAAGGAATTAATGAAACAAATTTTAATAAAAGAAAAGGATAAAAAGTTAGAAATAAGAGTTATTTTCTTTGAAGATGAAATACAAAAATACTTCAAGAGAATAAACAATGGTAATGTTACAGCAAAAGAGTGTAAAGATTATATTATAGCACTTTTGGAGGAACAAACAGCATAAAAAATACACCGAAGTGTACGCACTCTTTAAAATATCTGCATAAAAAATAGCGTAGCAGAGGAGTAGAAGGCTTGCCTTTCTAACTGTTGACAGGAAAGACACTTCTTTCCTTATCCTGCCCTTAATTTTTTTCTGAAAATTAAGGGAACACGAAAGATAAAGCAAGGAGAGATTAAATTGAGTAATAAAATTGTTAAGAAAAAAGATGAAAGCAGAACAGAAAAAGTATATGCTGTTGTGCCTAAAACATTAAAAGACGCATTAAGAAAATATGTTGCTTCGATAGCAAA
>Ga0129311_1000335_pt1 | contig 43886 bp, 40 predicted proteins | sample Go1ome_FD_94435 | JGI IMG/M metagenome (GOLD analysis project Ga0129311, IMG submission 94435) | Western lowland gorrila individual fecal microbial communities from Wisconsin, USA - Go1022B metagenome | ecosystem: Host-associated > Mammals > Digestive system > Large intestine > Fecal | place...
GCGATCTCCCACGACCTGCGTGGAGCGTTTTCCGGCGTCCTTGTCCTCCTCGCCGGGGCGGGAGCCTTGGTGCTTGATGGCCTCCACCTGCATTTTGAGCGACTGCGCCTTTTCCGTGGGCAAAATACGCTCACGGTGGCGGAGGTTGTCATCCGTCATGGCAAGGATGGCTTCATCGTCCGTCATGTTGCGGACGATACACGGCATATTCGCAAATCCGGCGAGTTCGCTTGCCCGCTGGCGGCGGTGGCCTGCGATGATCTCATAGCCGCCATCCTCGCGGGGACGCACCAGTGCGGGCTGATTGACGCCCGCCGCCTTGACCGACTCCACCAGTCCCTGCATCTCCGCATCGTCCCGGACGCCAAAGGGGTGATTTTTGAACGGGTGCAGATCGGACAGGTTGAGATAGACGATCTCCTCTTTTTCGGCGCGGGTGGCGTCACGGGGCGCAGACGGCTCCGGCGTGATCTCCGCACCAGCGGGAGCGCCGCCCTTATCCGTGGCAGGCTTCTCCGGGGCGGGCTTACTTTGGGACTTTTTGTCCCGAGGTTTGGGCGGCTTTGCCTTATCGGGAGCGGCCTTGCCTTTCTTGGCCGGGTCAGTCTTGCTGGGGGCCGCCTTGTCACCCTTGGACGGGCGGCCACGGCGGTGCTGCTCCGGCTTTTTGCCCTCCTTGTTGGGCGGGGCAGCCTCCTTTACCGGGAGCTTTGTCTTACCCGCCTCCTCACGAACGGCGGCGAAATCCACCACCTTACCAGTAGGGGCGGGGTCGGGATCGTCCTTGCCGGGGCTGGCGGTCTGCTTATCGTCCTTGTCCGGCACGGGCTGTTCCGGGATGGTCACGCTGGGAGACTCAAGTGCATCCGGGATAGCCTTGCCCATTTCAAAGAGTGCGGCCTGTCCCTCATGCTCCAAAATGAGTTGTTCCTCTACGGTCAGCTCCTCCGGCCCCAGCGGGGCGGGAGAGGTGGTGTCGGACAGATTGGGAGCAGGGCTGGGCTGCTCCGGGGCCTCGGTGGGAGTACCCACATCGGGGCCGATGGTCTTTTTATCGTCTGCCACTTAAAAACCTCCTTTGTTGTGAAATGAAAAAAGCCAGCCCGATGGCTGGCAGCAGATAAGGGACTCCTCCTTTCAGATTGTGGTATATGAAAACGCCACCCATAGTCCTGTTGGGCAGCGTAATACGAAAAGATTGCTTGATTTTTCCTTAATGATTGCTACAATTATATTGTAGTATTTTGATATACTCAGTCGATATTTTGTGGATTTTCTCCAAACGACCTTGTGGATGCAAAATATGCAAAACTGAATTGGGGAGCTAACCGTATGAAAAATAAAGAGCTTCATTCGGAATTTACTTTTCAAATTGAACCCAAGCATTATTTTAAGCACAACTATTTGACATACTGTAATGATGTTTTGGTAAGCATGTTAAAATATACAGATGAAGAAAAAATGGCAAGCGTCAGTATTGATCTTGGTAATGATGAAAATATAGAATTTGAACAAGATGAAAAATGGCAAGAGTGGCTCATAACACATGGGCATCGTGAAGAAATGTACGAAGTATATTATAGGCACACTTTCTTTTCACTTGTTGCGGATTTTTGTAGCTATATGCTTGAGTCGATAAACTGTGCCGCAAAAATGAAAGTTGCTGTTTCCTATGCGTTATTACGAAAGCCCCTCAAAGATACACTCGGCTATATTGAATGGCTGCGTGTTGATAGAAATGGTATGCTTGATTTGCTTGCAAGCGGAAAACCAGAGGACTTGGTTATCACAAAAGAGAAAGCCCGTGAACACACTTCACTGATTGAAGAAAACTGCAAGATGAGCAGTTTTTTCGATTTTCGCTACAACAAGGCGAGTGAAACAAGTTTAGAGCATATATGGAACAACGCCAATCATTTGATAACCACTAAATATAAACTCTCCAAAACCGAGCCGGGTAATCTTAACTTTGTTTTTGCGGATGAAGCCATTCTTAGAAGTTTTTCGGATTATTACTATATTACTGTTCCGGCTATTATGTCGTATGCAGTAAATTTGATTTGTGAAATGTTTGAAGAAATTGCACCGCTCAATAAGTACACCGTTCTTATGAATAAGCTAAACCGTACACTGCGTTCATTTGAAATGCTTGAAACAATTTCTTTTGACGATGCAAAAAAGCTTTATTCAAGTGGCAATGTGCCAATAGTCTGTCCACGATGCGGTCTGAAGATGAAAATGACCGATAAAAAGATGTTGAAATTTATTAGCAACAAATGTACTTGCAGCCGTTGCTTAAAAACGATAAAAACTGGAAGATACATTTTTGATTGGGAAAAAGTTGGCTTTGTTTTTAACGAATGACTTTGTGATAATTATATATTTATAATTTGACTGAAAGATGGTGCAAATATGAGCGAGTTAGTCCCCGCCCTTAAAGACACTTTATTTTCTCCAACCTATGAAATAGTTGCTGAATATGCCGAGATTGGAATTGATGCCCTTTTGGATAATGAAGTTCTAAAAGGAATACCCGTTGTTAGCACACTTTCGTCTATTTGTAAAATCGGGTATAATCTGCATGAGCGCAACCTCATAAAACAGACCCTTGCCTTTATCACAGAATTTAATTCGGGTAGCATATCACAAGGAAAGTTGAATGAGCATCGAGAAAAACTTGAATCAAATCCAAAAGAAGCAGAAAAGGAGCTTGGGCGAGTTCTAATTATTTTAGGTAACCAGGTCGAACAAATCCAATCTCAGGTTTTGGGCAGCTTCTATGCCGCCTATGTTAAGGGTGCTATTTCTTGGGAAAAATTTTGTGAGCTATCAGAAGCCAATCGTCGTATGTTTATTAGTGACTATCAAATTTTATTTGAAGCCGCCATCAATGACGGCCTGAAAATTCAAAATAGAGAATTATATCAAGTGGATCGGTTAATCTCATTAGGACTATTACAAAATCAAAATCGACTTGGCGGTAATGTCTGGCTCGATTTTGTAGATGATCCAGAAAAACAGAACGATATAATTGTTACATCATTTGGAAAAACCTTTTATCATAACTCTCCAGCCGCATTGAAAAGAAATTAGGATAAAAACCTCTTACTTGATGCGCTAAAACCATTGATATGACTGGATTTTTCCAGATCCTATAATTACACTCCGACCAAACAATGATAATCCGAACTACATTATCCAAGTTGGTAATGTGTTCGGATTTATCATTTCTATTGAAAATGTTCTATAGTAAGCAAAGGCAGGGACAATTCTTGTCCTTGGCTTTGTTTATATTTTACACTATAATGATAAAAATGGGAACATTTTAAAAAATTTAGCGTCTATATAGATGTAACTAACAATATCAACAGTTTGGAATATTCTAAAAGGGAAGAAGTAAACGACGATGGACAGAGGAAAAGGAAGGAGTATACCATGAAAAAAAGAGTCTTTGCCATTGTCCCAACAGTCATCTTGTGTATTCTTTTGTTCTATTTAATTAAACCCTCTCAATCCCCCAAATCCCCTTATCAAAATTTGACCCCGGTAAGCGGATTCTCTATTCAGGCTGTGCAAGCACAATACACTATTGATACTAAGCAGATATCTCTTTGCATAACAAATCATAGCGATAATAGCCCGGAACTCTATCTGCCATATCTTGAACAAAATATTAATGAAACATGGGTTATTGTAAAAAAATCTCCTCATATAAGAGATACAGATAATCTTCTTTACATCCCATCAGGAGAGACAATGAATGTAGATTTTTTTCTGACGGACTATGACCAACTATCTGTCGGTAAATACCGAATTATTTTCGGCTTAGCTCATAGTAATGACTTTTTTTACTTTCCTTTTGACATTGTTGATTCTTAGGTATAGAATGAGAGCAATTAAAAGTATAACAAGGCGGGAGCATCGGTTAAGATGTTCCCGTCTCTGTTATACCTTGTTCTCTTGTTCGGCCTGCTGCTTTGCTTTCCACTCGGCATATTCCCGCTGCCCGTCCTCGCTCTCAAAGAACGCTTGTATCTCCGGGAGCAGGACACCCCAGCGAGCTTCGCACCTTCCCTGACGTGACCAAGACCCACTGGGCTTATTGGTACATCATGGAAGCCACCAACGGCCACGACTATACCAAATCCGGCAGCAATGAACTCTGGAGCAGCATCCACAACTGACACATCGCAGAAAGAGGGGGCAAGCTAATAAGCTTGCCCCCTCTTTATTTTATAGGATTTCCACGGAATTTAGCATGGCTTCATCTGCGTTCTATCCCTTGCCCGTTTCCGCAGGCGGCCCCTGTCGTCCAAGCCGCAAATCAGGTTTCTTACCCCTCTTGCTTTTTCGGGAGGGTGATCAAAAAAACCGTTCCTTGGTCGGAACTTTCCTCGATCTCGGCGTTTCCGCCGTGCAGGATCGAAATTTCACGCACAAGGGCCAGCCCCAGACCGGCGCCCCCCATTTTGCGGCTGCGGGACTTGTCCACCCGGAAAAACGGCTGAAATACGTTCTCCCGGAGGTCATTGGGGATCCCACAGCCCGTATCTGAAACACGCAGAACAGCTTGGCCGGCGTCCTGATGCACGCTCACAGAGACAGAGCCGCCGGGACGGTTGTACTTGATCCCGTTTTCTACCAGATTGAACAGCAGACGATAGATCAGCGCATCGCTGCCGATTATGCTGATATCCTCACATTCCTCGTGGAGCGCAACGCCGCTTTGCTGTGCAAGGGGCGCAAGATCTGCGAGGATCTCCTCTGTCAGCGGCGCCAGTTCGATGCGATCCCCACGGGAAACGGCCTGTAAATTGCTCATTTCCAGCAGCGCGCGGACGAGGACCGTCAGCCGGTTGATCTGCTCCCGCAGGGAACTGACCAATTCCGCCGTTTCCCTGTCCATGTCAGGATGCTCCTCCGCAAAAAGCTCCAGCTTCGTCTGTAAAATCGCCAGGGGCGTCCGCAGCTCGTGGGCGGCGTTGCCCGCAAACTGACGCTGCAAGTCGAATGACTGGGCCAGGCGATCCAGCATGTGATTCACAGACCGGCTCAGCTGCCGGAACTCCCGGACGCTGTTTTCGTCCAGGCGTATATTTGCAATGCTGTCCTGGTTGATTTTTTCCGCCTGCCGGGAAAGCTCCTTTAACGGCTGTAAGGCTTTCCCGCTGACAAAATATGCGATCGCTCCGCTGAGCATTGTTACAACCGCGGTGATGATCCAGCCCTTACGTCCAAAAATCGTCTTGGCGTCGTAGACCTCCTGAGAAAACCGGTTCAAAAAGTCCGCCATTTCCTCATCGGGGATCTCTATGGCCAGTCCATCCGACTCCCCGGGCTGGTATTGCGTTACATAAATGTTCAAAGAGTCCATCCCGCTGGTGCCGGAACGGTACAACAGCAAATTCAGGCAGATACAGGCGGCGGCAATCAGCAAGGCCGTCAGCAAGGTGATCCTCCATTGAAGCGACAGGTGTTTCATTGTCCTTCCCCTTCTATCTCATAGCCCTCTCCGATGCGGTTGCGGATGGGGTCGTATCCCAGCGCCGCCCGCAGCTTTTTCCGCAAGGCGGAAATGTGCACGCGGATGGAGTTGCTGAAACAGTCCACGCTGCTGTCCCAGACATGCTCCATCAACTCCTCCTGGCTGATCGGCCGTCCCTGATGCAGCAGCAGATATTCCAGCACACCGCTCTCCTTCCGGGTCAGCGCCAGCGTCTGCCCATCAGCGGAGGCGATCCGGCTTCTGGTATCAAAGGAAAGCCGCCCGCAGCGCAAACAGACGTCTTGTTGAATGAACTGACGGCGGGTCAGACTGCGGACCCGGGCTTCCAGTTCCGCAAGATGAAAGGGTTTTGACAGATAATCATTTGCGCCGGCGTCCAGTCCGTCCACCTTATCTGCGATCTCGCTTCGGGCCGAAAGGATCAGAACGCGGGTTTCCAGGTCGCTTTTGCGCAGTGTGCGCAAAACGGTCATCCCATCCACCTTGGGCAGATTCAGATCCAACAGCACCAGGTCATAGCGTTCCGCCGCCAAAATTTCCAGCGCCGTCTCTCCGTCCTCGCAGGTGTCTGCCTCATATCCGGATAGCCGCAGTTTTTTCGCAATATCTTCCCGCAGAGACTGCTCATCTTCTACAACTAAAAGACGCATAAGCCCCTCCCTCTCTTTTTTCCTCTATTATAACAGACAATGTTAAGTTTGGTGTTAATTTTTTCTTAGCAGAGATTTTAACTGTCGTGGTATAATATGGACACCATCAAAGCAAGAGGAGGAAAATATGGTTCAAAGAAAAAAACTGGCCCAGGTCGGCCTGCTGATTGCCGCAGTGCTGATGATCTGCTTCGGCGTCTGGCGCGGCGAGGCGGATACGGTGTTCTCGAAGGCCATTCGGCTGTGTATGGAGTGTGTTGGCATTGGATAAGAAAAAATTATCGCCTCTCGTGCGCTTTCGCGGGTGGATACAGGCCTCCTCCGCCCTGCTGACCAATATCCATCTGCCAAACTTTCTGGACGGGACACTGTATCAGGGCGCCGGAAAATATGTCTGTGTACCGGGACTGAACTGCTACTCCTGCCCCGGAGCCGCGGGGGCCTGCCCCATCGGTTCCTTTCAGGCGGTGGTCGGCGCTTCGAAATTCAAGTTCTCCTATTACATTACCGGCATTCTTATTTTGCTGGGCGTGCTGTTGGGGCGCTTGATCTGCGGATTTCTTTGCCCCTTTGGGTGGTTTCAGGAGCTTCTGCATAAGATCCCGTCTCCAAAGTTCTCGACGAAACGGCTGAAACCGCTGAGATATCTGAAATACGCAGTGCTGCTGATCATGGTGATCCTGCTTCCTGCCTTTGCAGTCAATTCGCTGGGCATGGGCGATCCCTTCTTCTGCAAGTATCTCTGCCCCCAGGGCGTGCTGGAGGGGGCCATCCCCCTGTCGCTGACAAACGCAGGGATCCGCGCCGCATTGGGAAAGCTGTTCACCTGGAAAGCCGGTATTTTGCTGGCTGTGATCCTCGGCAGCGTGGTTTTTTATCGTCCGTTCTGCAAATGGCTGTGTCCTTTGGGTGCGTTCTACGCCATTCTGAACAAGGTCTCTCTCTTTCAGATGTGCGTGGATACAGGCAAATGCATATCCTGCGGCGCCTGTGCCAAAAGCTGTAAAATGGATGTAGACATCACCAAAGCGCCCAATCACACGGAATGTATCCGCTGCGGCATGTGCATGAAGTCCTGCCCCACGGATGCGATCAGTTACCAATTTGGCTTCGGCGACAAATCAAGCCTTAAAACGAAAGAAAAAGGAGTTTAATTATGAAAGTAAATCGAGCAATTGCAATGATCACTTGTCTTGTAATGTTATTTTCCCTTACAGCATGCAGCAAAAAAACGGACGCTCCGGAGCAGAACAGCAAAACGGAAGAGCAGCTTTTGAATGAGGAAAACGAGATCCTGAACGCAAATAACGCACTGTGGGAAAAGGTTTTTGCCTCTATGGACAAAAATGTGAGCGATGATATGCTCAGCAGTAATTACGGCGATGTTCTGCTGAACGCAGTGGAGAGTGCAAAGGAGCAGTTCTCCCAGGAGGAGTACAAAACGCTGAAGGCCGATGCGGAAAAGATCCGCGAAATCGAGGAAGAGATCGCAGCGCTTTCTGCCAACAAAACGCCCGGCCAAACAGATACCGCTGCGCAGAGCGACGCATTCCCCGAATTTCAGGGGACAGACCTGGACGGCAACAGCGTAGACAACAGCCTGTTTTCCAACAACAAGTTTACCGTTGTCAACTTTTGGTTCAACGGCTGCAAACCCTGTGTGGAGGAGCTGGACGACCTAAACGCCCTGAATGAGCGCATCAAGGAACAGGGCGGCGAAGTGATTGGCATCAACACGGAAACATTGGACGGAAACCAGCAGGGGATCGAAACGGCAAAGCAGCTGCTTGCATCGACCGGCGCGGCATACCGCAACATCTATTTTGACGCAAACAGCGACGCCGGAAAATTTGCCCTGGGCGTGATGGCTTTCCCTACCACCTACGTCATTGACAGCAACGGCAAAATCGTGGGCGAACCGCTCCTGGGCGGTATCGACAACCAAGCGAACCTTGACACCCTGCAAAAAACGATCGACACAGCGATTGCCGAAAGCAAATAACAATTAAAATTCCCCGCTCAATTCGACGAGGCCAATGCGCTTCACGAATTGAGTGGGGATAGTTTCTGCCTTTTTCTCTGCGGTGCGGCACAGTAAAATGCCCTGTCCTCAAAGGACAGGGCATTTTATATGAGTGCTCTCTTTATTTCTGCAGCGCAGATTCCGACTTTTTCTTTTCCATGGCCTGAGCCATCTTTTTAACACGGTATTTCTCGCTCAGGTAGTTATAAATCACCACCAGAATCAACACCGCGCCCCAGATAATATTGCGGTAGAAGTTGCTGATCTGCGGGAACATATTGAATCCGGAGGACAGCACCTGCAAAATCAGGATGGCGACGGTTACGCCGCTGACCTTGCCGAAGCCGCCGTTGGGGTTGGTGCCGCCCAACACACAGATGATGATGGTCTGCATCACATAGGACTTGCCGTAGTCCGCCCGGGCGGAGTTGGCGCGGCTGATCATCAGCAGGCCGGCCACTGCGGAAAGCATGCCGCCCAGCACATAGGCATTGAACGTGATTTTTCCGTTGTTGATGCCGGAAAAACGGGAGGCAGTCGGATTGGAGCCCATCATCTTCAGCTTCATGCCGAAAGAAGTCCGGTTCAGCAGAAAGCTGACGATCAGAGCACAGACCGCAAACACGATCACAGGCACAGGCAGGAACCCAAACAGAGTTTTGGTACCTACCTCCGCAAAGAAAGCGGGAATACCGTTTACAGAGGACCCCTTCGTCAGGACCAGGGATGCACCCATAATCAGGTCTGCACCGCCCAGAGTGGCCAGCATAGGGGGAATGCCGATCTTCGCGATCAGGAAAGAAATCAGCATGCCGCACAGCGCACCCACGCAGATCGCGATAACCAGAACAGCCAGCAGGAACAGGGCGTTTGTCAGGGCGCTGGCCCCCTCGGGATAAAAGCGAATCAGAAACTTGATGGCAATAATGCCGGAGAAGTTCGCCGTAGCCACAATGGAAAGGTCGATACCGCCGCTGATCATAGCCAGCATCATAGCCAGCGACAGAATGCCGTACTCCGGGAACAAGGAGGCCATGGAAACAATATATTTCTTTGTGAAGAAAATGTTGGGCTCCAGAATGGTCATCACCAGGAAAGACACGGCAAAAATAACCAGCAACCGCAGCATATCTCCGTCTTTCATCCGGCGGTTTCTCAGCCCTTCAGTCGTCAATTTGGTCTTCATTTCCGTACAGCCTCCTTCGCATCCTTTTCAGCCGGCGCGTTTTCCAGTACAGAGGCGCTCAGGACCCGCTGAGCGCGCAGCGCCTGGTAGGAGGAAATACCAATGCCCAGAATAATAAACACGCCTGTCACAAACTTGGACCAGTAAGTGGGAATTCCCAGCAGGATCAGGTTGTTGCTGACGATCATCATCAGCAGCACACCCAGAAGGGAACCTTTTACGGTACCAACGCCACCGGACAGCCGGGTTCCGCCCAGAACCGCCGCCGCGATACAGGTCATTTCATAGCCGTCCAGGGTGGTGGGCTGACAGGAACCGGTAAGCACCGTACGGGTCATACCGCCCAGTCCGGCCAGGCAGCCCATAAAGGCAAAGACAAAAATCTGGATAAACACCGTGTTGAAGCCGGCCCGCTGGGCGGAGACAGGGTCGCCGCCGAAGGCGTAAATGCTGCGGCCCAGCATGGTGTATTTCAGCATCACGCCCACCACTAGGATGACTGCGATCAGCAGCAGGAACAACACCGGCAGCGGGCTGGTCAGACCGCTCTCCTTGTTCTGCGCCACAAAGAGATAGGTCTCGGACAGGCGTTCCAGGGGATCTGCCATAACGGCGATCACCCGGCACTTCAGCACGCCCTGCATAATACCCATGTAAATGCTGGAGGTGGCCAGAGTGATAATCAGCGTAGGCAGCTTGAGCCACGCAGCCAGAACTCCGTTGATGCTGCCCAGCACAGTGCCCATCAGTGCCGCCGCCAGGAAGAGAATCCACACCGGCCCGGTGTAGCCCGCGCTGGTGGCCACCTCAGTCACACTGTACATGGTGATCATGGCAATGGCCGGGAAGGATACGTCGATGCTGTGGGCAATGATCTCAATGGTGATGCCCAGGGTCAGGATACCCGGCAGGATACAGGAACGCGCCAGGTCCACCAGGTTGTTGGATGTAAAGAACTGCCCGCTCTTTCCTTGAATCAGGATGATCAGCAGCACGATCACAACAGAAACGTAGAATTCGTTTCGTTTCAATAATTTCTTCATTCTGCCTCTCCTCCTGTTCAGCTGCGGGATGTAACGACGGAGACCAGCGTAGCCTCGTCCAGACCTTCATTGCTCAGCTCATCGGTGATCCGGCCCTTCTTCACCACAATGATCCGGTTGCAGTTCTGAATCACCTCCAGAACATCGTCGGAAATCACAATAACCGCAGTGGTACGGTCTTTCACGATCTCGCGGATGCGGGCGTGCAGGTCATACTTGGCGCCGATATCCACGCCAACTGTGGGGCCGTTCAGGATCAGCACATCGGGGTTGGTCTCCAGCCACTTGGCCAGCACCACCTTCTGTTGGTTGCCGCCGGACAGCGTCCCGATGGCGTCCTCCATCTTCCCCAACTTAATGGACAGCCGGTCCCGCCATTTCTCCGCATCGGCGCGCACCAAATCCTCGTCAATGCTGCCGTTCTTCCGGCACATGTTATCGATGTTGGCCACAGAGATATTGTCCTGAATGGACTGGAGCAGGAACAGACCCTCGGTCAGACGGTCCTCCGGCACGTAAGCGATTTTGTTCTTCAGGGCGGCCATAGGAGAGTCGATCTTGACCTCCTTGCCCTTGATGAAGATCTGGCCGCTGGTGGGCGGATACAGGCCAAACAGAGACATGGCCAGCTCCGTGCGTCCGGAACCCAGCAGACCTGTGATTCCCAGGATCTCACCGGGCATCACCTTGAACGAGATATTCTCGAAGCCGTTTTCCAGGCACAAGTCCTTTACCTCGAACAGCGGGGTATCCCCCTCCCGGATATCCGCCTGGAAGTTCTCCCCCTCGATGGTGCGGCCGGAGATATAGTAGGTCATCTTCTCCCGGGTGGCATTGCTGGTCTCATCTGTGATAATGTTCTGGCCGTTGCGCAGCACGGTAAACCGGGTGGCAATCTCGAACACCTCATCCAGCTTATGGCTGACAAAGAGGATGGACACGCCCTGGGCCTGCAAGTTCCGGACGATCTCGAACAGCTTGTCGATCTCTTTCCGGGTCAGCGCAGTCGTGGGTTCGTCCATGATAAGCAGCTTTGCGTCGTAAAGGATCGCCCGGGCGATGGCCACAATCTGCTTATCGGCCACGGACATATCCTCCAGCAGCTCATGCAGGGGCATCTGTACGCCAATCTTATCGAAAGCCTGCTGGGCGACCTCGTCCACCTGCTTCCAATTGACCAGCTTCTTGTTCTCTGACTTGTTGATGGTCAGCGCAATGTTTTCTGCCACTGTCAGGTTCGGAAATACCGACATATCCTGATAGATCACCTGTACGCCGGCGGCGATTGCGTCCATGGTGCTGTATTTCTGCGTGTGCCGGATACCGTCGATCTCCACCGTACCGCCGTCCGGCTTATAAAAGCCGGAGATGATTTTGATCAGCGTGGACTTTCCGCTTCCGTTTCCGCCCACCAGACAATGGATCTCTCCTTTTTTCAATTCGAGGTTTACATTGTCCAGCGCGCAGACACCGCCAAAGCGTTTGGTCACATTTGTTACTTTTAGGATCGTGTCTGACATAGCTTTCATCTCCCTGGTGCCTGATTTGAGAATCATGGATCAAGCCCGGCGAAGCAGCTCCCTTCGCCGCGATTCATACATGATGCCCTCAAACTCAAGGGGGGTGCGGCGGACCGGATTACCGGTCCGCCGCCGCTCCCATCAGAGCAAATCAGAAGTTGTAGTCACCCATGTTTTCCTTGGTGATTACGATCCAGCCCTCGCCGTTCAGATACTTACCGTTGACGGTCAGGGACTCATAGCCCTCCTGGCCCAGGTTCAGGCCGTCCACGATCTCGCTCTCGCGGCCCTCCAGGACCATCTGAGCCAGCTCGTTCATCACATAACCGGCGGTAGCGGGGTCCCAGCACAGGGCAGCGGCCATAGAGTCGTTGCTCAGCTGGTCGGCGCAGCAGGAGGTAACGGAGGTGCCTACGGACACAGCCTTGCCCGCCAGGCCCAGCTCGGTGATGGCCTTGCCGGCGCCGGGAGCGTCATAGCTGGAGGTGCCCAGGAAGCCCTTCAGGTCGGGGTAGGTCTTCAGCAGCTCCTTAGCCTTCTCATAGGCGATCTCCATGCTGTCCTCGGTCTCCACGCGCTCGATGTCGATCAGCTTCATGTTGGGGTACTTTTCCTTCTGGCGGTCAATAGCGGCCTGGGTCCACTCCATGTGGGAGGCGGTGGTCAGGAAGCCCACCATACAGACATACTCGCCCTCTTCGCCCATGGCCTTGGCCAGCTCGTCCATCATGTAAGCGCCGTAGCCCACGTTATCAAAGGCCTCGATGTTGTAGTTGCAGTTCTCCTGAGTGGGGGACTCGTGGGTGATGACCACGATGCCCTGATCCATGGCCTTCTTCAGCACAGTCTCGCAGGCGGCGGGGTCGATGGGCACCACGCAGATGGCGTCGATGTCCTGGGCGATCAGCTCATTGATGATCTGGACCTGCTGGGCGGAGTCATACGCCGCGGGGCCCTTCTGGAATGCGTTGTTTCCGGTGTCGCCGGCGTACTGCTTTACGCCCTCTTCCATGCGGATGAACCAGGGGTCAGAGCTCTCCTTGACCACAGTGGCGATCTTCCACTTCTTGGCCCCGTCACCGCTGTTGGACGCGCTGGAGCCGGACTTGCTGGGCTCCTTGCTGCCGCAAGCGGCCAGGGATGCTACCATCGCCACGGACAGGAGCAGACTGAGCAGCTTTTTCATACCTATGTACCTCCAAAATTTTCAAATTATTCAACGGCTTTCGCTGCCGTTTGAATTGCGTTGAGTGCTTCGCACATGCTGGCTTGCTTTCCCACAAAATCGTGGAGTTCCAAATAGACCTGATACAGCTTTTCGTAGGTTGCGGCGGCCTTCGGATCCGGCCGGTATACCGCAGCGTCGTAGTGTATCATCCGGCCGCATACCCGCCGGAATGCCTCATAGGTTCCGGTCTCCTCCTCCAGGGCCACAGCAGCGCACACCGCTGCGCCCAAGGAGCTGGAATTGGAAATGGATGTGGCTGTGATGGGTCGGTTCAGGATGTCCGCATAAATCTGCATAGTCACCGGGCTTTTCCTGGCCAGGCCTCCGGCGGCATAGACTTTCTCGATCCCTACCCCCGCTTGGGTGTAGCTGTCAAAGATCCGCCGCGCCCCGAAGGCTGTGGCCTCGATCAGGCTGCGGTAGATCTCCTCCGGCCTGCTGGCCAGAGAAAGGCCTGCAATCACACCTCTCAGCCCGTAGTTCATCAGTACGCTCCGGTTTCCGTTGAACCAGTCCAGAGCCACCAACCCCGACTCCCCCGCCTTCAGTTGTCCGCACAGACGATCCATATAAGCTAAAACGCTCATTCCCTCATCTGCCGCCGCCTTCTGATACTGCTGGGGCAGCATGTTGTCCGCAAACCAGGCAAAGGTGTCTCCCACCGCGGGTTGTCCGGACTCATAGGCCACCAGACCAGGAATCATCCCATCCCGAACGATGGCGCACACGCCGTCGAAGGCAATCTTGTTCCGGTGCATCATCTGATAGCAGGTAGAGGTGCCCATAACCATCAGCATGGACCCCGACTCCGTCACGCCCAGCCCCGCCGCAGCGATTTCGGAATCTCCGTGTCCCACTGCCACAACGGTATCCGGCAGCAGTCCCAGCCGCTCAGCCGCCTGGGGCGTCAGCGTACCGGCCCGGCTGCCTACCGGCTTCACCGGTCCGGTCAGCTTGTCCAGCACGCCGGAAAAACCGGGACTGAACTTCTCCAGAAGTTCCTTCTGAGGAAAGCCTCTGCCCTCCTCATAAAAAGCATTGACCCCCAAGGTCGCACTGTTCCGGACCAAATTCCCCGTCAGCCAATAAGGGATATAATCTGCCGCCTCTAAAAAAGTACCTGCTGCGGCGTAGACCTCCGGTGCCTCCTCATAGACCTGGAGGACCTTGGGAAACAGCCATTCACTGGACACATTCCGGCCGTAAAGCGGGAACCAATCCACGTTCTCCGCCGTCAGGATCTCTTCGACCCGCTTTGCGTAAGGCTGGGCGGCGTGGTGCTTCCAGAGCTTGGGCCAGGCGTGGGGCGTCTGTCGGAATTTCTCCTGCATACACAGGGGACAGCCGTCGGCCCCCAGCGCCACCACAGTGCAGTTGGTAAAATCGGTTCCAATGGCCGCAATCTCCTCCGGGGCCACCTTCTCCAAGGCCATACGGGTCAACTGGGTCATAACCTCCAGATAGTCCTCCGGGTCCTGAAGGGCCCAATCCAGGCCCAGGGCCACATCACTCTCTGGGAGCTGTTGAGAGATCACTCCGTGGGGATAGTCCACACCGGCCTCATACACCGTCTCCCCCGTGCTCCGGTCGCTGACCGTGATTCGGCAGGACAGGGTTCCAAAATCGTACCCGCAGACATAGGGTCTGTTTGCCATCTTATCCCCTCGTTCCGTTTCTGTCAGCGGAAGGACTTGACCTTGTCCATGAACTCACGGACCCGCTTCACATCGGTCTGGTTTTCAAACTTGCCGTCATACTTAAAGGTGGTGCCCACCACAGCGCCGTCGGCGATGCTCAGCAGATTCTCGATGGTGTTCACCCGGCAGCCGGTGTTGGCCAGCACCACAGTGTCCCCCGCGGCGCTCTTGGCACGGCGCAGGACCTCGGGGTCGGTGGCGCTGCCGGCGGTGGCGCCGGACACACACAGGGCGTCGGGGCGGCAGTTGAATACGGTGGTCTTGGCGATGGACTCGATCTCGCGGTCAGCCAGATACTTAGCCGCCTCAGGCACGATGTTGAACAGCAGCTTCACATTCTCTGCGCCGATGGCCCGCTGATGCCGGACGACCTCGCCGCAGTTGGTGTTCCACAGACCGAAATCGCTGGCGTACACACCGGTGAAGATCTCGCGGACAAACTTGGCATCTACGGCCACAGCCAGATCCAGAGAGGCAATGGGATCCCACAGGCAGTTCACGCCGTAAGGAATGCTGATATAAGGCTGCAGCTCGCCGATCACACGGGCCATAGCGGCAACAGTCTCCGTTCTCACCTTGGTCAGGTAGGGCAGACTAAACTCGTTGCTGAACATTACAGCATCCACGCCGCCCTCCTGCAGGGCCTCCAGATCCTGTTTTGCCTTCTCAACGACCATCTTCATGCCCTTTTCCTTGTCGTAGTAAGGGTCGCCGGGCATCGCCTGCATGTGGCACATGGCAATGATCGCTTTCTCAGTTCCGATAACTTCTTTCAGCCAGCTCATAGTTCATACCATCCTTCATCTGTTATTGTTATTAGACACACACTGTGTTGGGAACACGTTTTTTCACCGCCTGGAATACCGATTCCTTTAACCCGCTGTCTGTAATGATCATGTCGATCTCATCCAGGTCGCAGACCTTGGCCAGGGCTTTGGTGTGGAACTTACTGCTGTCCGTAACCAAAATCGTCTTTTTTCCGCAGTGAGTGATGCAGAGTTTTACGCTTACTTCTTGAAAATTGGTGTTGTACAGTCCGTTTTTGGGGTCGATGGCATCACAGCCAATGAACGCCTTGTCCACGCAGAAGGACTGAATGACCTGCTCTGTGATGCTGCCAATCAAAACGCTGTATTGGTCCCGGCGCAGACCACCGGTCACGATCAGAGAGACACTGGGATCGAAATACACGCTCTGAGCAATGTCCAGATTGTTTGTGATGATCGTGAGATCCTTATGACGCGACAGCTCCCGGGCTATAAAATAAGTTGTCGTACCGGAATCCAAAAAGATGCTGTCCCCGTTTTCCACGATGGATGCCGCATACTCTGCGATGCGCAGCTTTTCGCTCATCATCAGATTCATTTTCTCGCTGTGGGCCCGCTCAAAGCTGGTGCCATTGATACGCACGGCTCCCCCGTGGACCCGTTCGATCAGGCCAAGTCGGGTCAGTTCGTCAAAATCCCGCCGAATCGTCGCCTCTGATACGCCATGGGTGCCGCTGAAATCTCTGATCTGTGCGCTGCCGTTTTCGTTGATGTACTCCAACAGCTTTTGCTGACGCGCATTAAGGGAACGGTTTCCGTCCATGATGTACCTCCTAACCTTTCATTTGCACTATAACACGCCTTGAAACGAAATGCAATATTTTGTAATGATTTGCAATGTTTTCTACTTTTTACACATTTACGCTCCATCATTATTGCACAAAATTACAATCAGTTTTGATTTTCCTCTCCTTTTCTCCCTCTCAAACCCACAGTACAAACCTATTTTTGCAACTTTTTTGCCTCCAAACACAGAACGCCCGCCTGATGAAATTACGTCAAACGGGCAAATAATCACGCCTCCTGTTCACCTTTTCGCAGTCCATACATACAATAGCTCAGCCAACTTTCTCAAATTCTTTTTCTCTCTTACGCTGCACAGAAGAACAATTCCAGTACATCACATGTCTGAACAGGAGGTTTCCCCATGCCAACACTCTACTTATCTCCCTCTACTCAGGAGAACAACTACTATGTTAACGGCGGCACCGAGGAACAGTATATGAACCTTTTAGCGGATAAGATGGTCCCCTATTTAGATGCCTCCGGTATCCGCTATACCCGCAATACTCCCAGCATGACAGCCGCTTCTTCCATCGCGGCTTCCAATGCCGGTATCTACGACCTCCACTTGGCTCTGCATTCCAACGCTGCCTCTGCCTACGGCTCTGCCCGGGGTTCGATTGCCTTCTATTATCCCACCAGCCGCCAGGGGAAGCGAGCCGCCACCATCATCGCCGACGGCCTGAAGGCCATCTACCCCCTGCCCAATCTGGTCCGGGCCGAGGCCACCACCGCCATCGGCGAGGTGCGCCGCACCCGCGCCCCCTCCGTTCTGCTGGAGTTAGCCTTCCACGACAACGCGGCAGATGCCGCATGGATCAAGAACAATCTGGACTCTGTCGCCCGAAATTTGGTGCTTTCTCTGACAGAATATTTCAATATTCCTTTTTTTGAACAAGAACACCTGCGATCCGCCGTGGTGGACGTAGACTGGGGCGCGCTGAATCTGCGGGCTCAGCCCAGCCAGGATGCCCCTGTCCTCACTCAGATTCCAGACGGCGCTGCTCTGACCCTGCGCAACCAATATCAGAATTGGTATCTCACCGAATACAACGGGATCACCGGCTACATCGATGGCCGCTATGCATCCCTGAACTGAGGCCGCCTATGGAGATTTATGTAGTACGCCCGGGGGACAGTTTATACCGGATCGCCCGGCAGTTCCATGTTCCCATGGATCAGCTGCTCCGCGACAATCAATTGCCCGACCCCTCCCGCTTATCTGTGGGGCAGGCCCTGGTGGTCCAATTCCCCACACAGACCTATACCGTGCGTCAGGGAGACACCCTCTCCTCCATCGCCCAAGCGCACGGCATATCCATGCGGCAGCTGCTGCGGAACAACTTCGGCCTGTCCCGACAGGCGGAACTCCCTCCCGGTCAAACCATAGTTCTGGCCTATCAGCAAAGTTCAAAATCTCCCCTGTCCGTCAACGGCTATGCCTACCCCTATATTGAACCCGCTCTGCTGACAGATGCCCTGCCTTATCTGTCCAGCCTGACGCCCTTCACTTACGGTCTGACCGCCGACGGCGGGCTAATCCCCCTGGAGGATCAGAGGCTGCTCCACGGCGCCTTCTCTTCAGGCGTACAGCCCCTTCTGCATCTGTCCGCCCAGACAGAGGATGGCGGTTTCTCCGGCGAACTGGCCCACACCATTCTCAATGACCCCGCCATACAGGACCGCACCGCGGAAGATCTGCTCCAGACGATCCGCTCCAAGGGCTATGCCGGTCTGGACATCGACTTCGAATATCTCCCTTCCGAAGATGCCTCCCTCTATGCCCAATTTGTCGGCCGGATGAGGCAGCTGCTTTCTCCTATGGGACTGCCCATACTGGCCGCCCTTGCTCCAAAAGCATTTGCCGCCCAGCCCGGCACACTGTACGAGGGGCACAACTACCGTCTTTTGGGTCAGGCCGCAGACCGCGTGCTGCTGATGACCTACGAGTGGGGTTACACCTACGGCCCGCCCATGGCGGTAGCTCCCATTCGCAATGTACGCCAGGTAGTAGAATACGCCCTTACCGAGATTCCCGCCCACAAAATCTGGCTGGGCATCCCCACCTATGGATACGACTGGACCCTCCCTTACACGAAAGGCCGTAAAGCGATTTCTCTTTCCAACCCCTGGGCTTTAAGCCTTTCCGCCGAATTTCGTGCCTCCATTCGTTACGATGAGACCGCCCAATCCCCATGGTTTTCCTATACCGACTGCCAAGGACAACCCCATGAGGTATGGTTTGAGGATGCACGCAGCATCCGGGCCAAGCTGTCCCTCGCCGCGGAATACGGCCTGGCCGGTGTGGGCTATTGGAATCTGATGCGTCCTTTCGCCCAAAACTGGGTGCTGCTCAACGCGCTGTATCAGGTTCAGGATCCCCCTCCCCTTTGATATTAGGGGTAGATTTTCCAATGAAAATAGTGTAAAATTCTGTGGTGCGAAACTCGTACAAATGAAATAAGGAGTGTGTTACTCATGTCTATTCCTGTCGGAACCAAGGGCCGGGCCGAAAGCCTGGTCACCAACGATAATACCGCCATCGCCGCCGGCTCCGGTACCCTGCCCGTATTCGCCACCCCTTGGATGGCTGCCCTGATGGAGCAGGCCTCTCAGACCTCCCTTCAGCCCTATCTGTCCGAAGATGAGAGCTCTGTGGGCACCCATCTGTCCATCGACCACCTGTCCGCCACTCCCGTTGGCATGAAGGTATGGGCCGAAAGCGAGGTCACCGCGGTGGACGGCCGCAAGGTCTGTCTGAACGTGGCCGCCTATGACGAGGGCGGTCTGATCGGCAAGGGCACCCACGAACGCTTTATCATTGCCAAGGATCGTTTCTTGGCTAAGGCGCAGGCCAAGAAGGGGGACTAACGGTGTCCATCCAACGTGTGCGCGACTATTTCCGCCCCTTAGGACGGGAATCGGATATCAAAGAGTTTCCGGTCTCCAGCGCGACCGTTGAACTGGCCGCCCGCGCCGTGGGTGTTATTCCCGCCCACATTGCCAAGACCCTGTCCTTTCTGGTGGAGGACCGCTGTATCTTGATCGTCGCGGCCGGAGACGCCAAAGTTGACAACAGCAAATACAAGGCTCTTTTTCACACCAAGGCGAAAATGCTCTCACCGGAACAGGTGTCCGAGCTGACGGGGCACGCCATAGGCGGAGTCTGTCCCTTTGCCAACCCCGAAGATGTCAAAACCTATCTGGATCTCTCGCTCCGGCGGTTTGATACTGTTTTTCCCGCTGCCGGCAGCTCCAACTCAGCCATTGAGCTGACCTGTGAAGAACTGGAGCAGTTCTCCCACAGCGCAGGCTGGATCGACGTATGCAAAGGCTGGCAGGAAGCCTGATTGCGAATCACCGGCAAAACAAGAAACGATCTCTCCGGCTATGCCGGAGAGATCGTTTCTTATTTTTATCTATTGTGCTCGCGGATGGGCTTTTTTATAGACATTTTTCAAGTCCTGATTCAGGATTTTGGAATAGACTTGGGTCGAAGAAATATCCGCATGGCCCAGCATCTCCTGAATGGAACGCAAATCGGCTCCATTTTCCAGCAAGTGGGCCGCAAAGGAGTGGCGCAAGGTATGAGGCGTGATGTCCTTATGGATGCCCGCCTTCTCCTGGTAATACTTGATCAGCTTCCAGAAGCCCTGACGGCTCATGCGCTCGCCGGACATATTGACAAACAGGGCGGGCTCCTCCGGGTCATCGATCAACTGCGGCCGCACCGTATGCAGATACTCAGTCAGCGCCCGGATCGCAGCGGGATAGAGAGGAATCACCCGTTCTTTCCCCTTGCTTTCGCATCGCAGTACTCCGCCGGGAAGATTCAGGTCGCTCACATCCAGCTCAATCAGCTCACTCACCCGGATCCCCGTAGCATACAGCAATTCCAGCATGGCACGGTCCCGATAGCCCTTCAGGTCGGTACACTGGGGCTGTTCCAGAAAGAGCTCCACTTCCTTGCTGGTCAGTACTTGGGGCAGCTTACGCTCCACTTTTACCGGAGTAACCCCCTTCGTAGGGTCATGATCCGTAAGCCCCAAATCTACCAGGCAGCGGTAAAAGCAGCGAATAGACGCAATAGACCGGGTCACCGTGGCGGCCGACTTGCCCCGCCGAATTAGAATGTGAATATAGTCCTCCACATCCCCCTTCTGCACTTCGGTGAGCAGACAGTCCCGATCCAGCATCTCCGCCTCGAACTGGCTGGCGTCCCGCAGATAAGAACTGACGGTGTTCGCAGAGGACCTCTTTTCGGTTTTCATGTACTCCTCGAACAAACGAAGCAACTCAGACACACAAACAACTCCCAGAATAATCCTATTGCAGTAGCTTGGCCAGCCCATCCAGCAGGGCAGGAACCGCAGTGTATTCCACCACGGCACACCCGGCCATTCCTGCCGCGCCCAGCAGCACCCGCAGCCAGTAGTTCCGACCGAACACCGGTCCGGTGCTGTTCTCCCCCAGCACTCGGCCCAGCAGCAAAAGCGCGCTTTTTAAACTTTGACAGCCCAGCATAAGCAGGAGCGGCAGCCAAATTAGCGCAGGCAAACCGAACAGCACCGCAGCAGACACCATACCCTGTCCGCCCATGCTCCGGCAGAAACAGGCCACCGCATAACAGAGAAAAAAGCCCTTTTCCGCACATATCACAGGTACGCCGATCAGGCCCAGCCCTGTCAGACCGCATACCGTTACTGCCAGCCAAAGCAGCATGCGCTCCCTTAAAACAGGGAAAAACGATGTCTCCAGCGCACCGCCCTGAAGCAGTCGGAGCCAGTCCGACAGATACACTGCCACGGCGCTTCCGCCGGAATCGGTCAACCGATTGGCATACAGACAACCTAACAGGCCGCCGCACAGAAATACCCCGGACAGAGCCACGGGAAGCACCCCCAGCCGCAGCCAGTCCCATTTTTTCGCTCTCAGCTTGCCCATGGCTGTCACCTCCGGTAGACAGCTTATGAGACAGAACAAAAAAATAGACTTCTGGCAGTCTCCAAAAGCCAATCTTTGTTTTGTTTACTATAATCCAATTTCCTGTCCCTCCGCAAGAGGTTTCTCTCATTTTCCCGATTTTCGTTATTTCTGTCAATACTTTATGTCAACAAAATTATGTAAACCGCATAAACCTCTATTGCAGTATCCCGCCGTTCATTTCGATATGTGGTGCCATTTTCACTTTTCATTCCTATATATTCCGAGGTGAACCAGTTTTTGTTCCTTATTCATATTACGCATTGTATAATTACGTTTTGTATAGTCTGTAATCAACGTCTTCTACGCTTCCCTCCCCCGCGCTTAACCGTCCCCGCCAAGCCTCCGCCACAGCAGCACATCAGCGCCAGACCTGCCCCGCCATATTCAAAGGAAGTCCGCTCATACGCCAACACGCCGGCAGCCATCAAGATCAAAAACATAACCGCCCCCGCGCTCACTCCCACCGGTATGCAGCGTCCTCTCATACCCCACGCCGCAACAGTACCGGCGCCCAGCCCACCAAGCATCGCACAGGCCAGCACCACAGCTCCCATCCTCCCCTCCCCGATCGCTCCGCCGGCAATCAGCATCGCACACAGCAGCAAGCCCGCCCCGCAGACAACTGTGCCCGCCACTCCGCCGGTCACGATCCGCAGCAGCGCCGCGCTTGCGCTAAACGAACCCTTCTCTCTGCCCTGTTTCATCTTCTTTTCCATAAAAAATCCTCCCCGCCAGGATCATATCTCATCAGATCCTATGCAGAGAGGACACTCTTTATGTCCCATATCCAGCCGAAAGCTCCCGACCCCTTACGGGATCGGGAGCTTAAAATACGGTGTTCTTACTTGGCCTGCTTCTTGTCGGCCTCAGGGTCGATCTTGCTGGAAATAGCGGACTTCAGGAACTCGATCCGCACACGGTCAGCGCCGCTCTCGATCACCACGGTGTTCTCCTTCACCGCACAGATAGTGCCGGTGATGCCGCCGATGGTGGTAATATTATCTCCAACGGTCAGAGAGTCTCTCATAGTCTGCTCAGACTTCTTCCGCTTATTCTCCGGGCGGATCAGGAAGAAGTACATGAACACCAACATTAAAACGATCAAAATCATGCTTTCCAAGGTGGTTCCCTCCAGTTAATACTATAGAATAAAACGCGCTTTTGCTATTATACCGATTATTCCCGCACTTGACAAGGGTTTTCGGTAAATTCGCTTGGGTTTTCTATCCGGGGCTTCTCCAGAAGGCCGGAATATCGGGTGCGGAACTCCTCAAAGGTCCCCTCGTCCAAGGCTTGACGGATGCGCAGCATCAGGGTGTTATAGAAATACAGGTTATGCATCACCGCCAGACGCATGGCCAGCATCTCCCCCGCCGTCAGCAGGTGGCGGACATAGGCCCGGGAGAATACGCGGCAGGCGGGGCACTGGCACTCCGGGTCGATGGGCCGGGGGTCGGTCTTATACTTCTCGTTCTTGATATTGATGGCGCCCTTCCAGGTGTAGAGCTTGCCGTGGCGGGCATTTCGGGCGGGCATGACGCAATCAAAGAAGTCCACCCCCCGGGCCACCCCCTCGATGATATTGCTGGGAGTACCCACCCCCATGAGGTAACGGGGCTTGTCCTTGGGCATATGGGGCTCGACGGCGTCAATGATATCATACATCACCTGGGTGGGCTCCCCCACTGCCAGGCCGCCGATGGCAAAGCCATCGCAGTCCAGCGGGGCGATCTTCTTCATATGCTCCACGCGAAGGTCGGCATAGGTGCCCCCCTGGTTGATGCCAAACAGCATCTGTCCCGAGTTGACACAGTCGGGCAGCTCGTTCAGCCGCTTATGCTCCGCCACGCACCGCTCCAGCCACCGGTAAGTCCGGTCGCAGGAGTTCTTTACATAGTCGTAGGGGGCCGGATTTTCGATACACTCGTCAAAGGCCATGGCGATATCGCTGCCCAGGTTGGACTGGATCTGCATGGACTCCTCCGGTCCCATAAAGATGCGCCGGCCATCCAGATGAGAGGCAAAGGTGACCCCCTCCTCTTTGATCTTCCGGAGTCCGGCCAGAGAAAACACCTGGAAGCCACCGCTGTCGGTGAGCATGGGACCATCCCAGTTCATAAACTTATGCAGACCACCCATCTCCTTGACGATCTTGTCGCCCGGGCGCAGATGCAGGTGGTACGTGTTGGACAGCTCCACCTGACAGCCGATCTCCTTCAGATCCAGCGCGGATACAGCGCCCTTGATGACTCCCTGCGTGCCCACATTCATAAATACCGGGGTCTGCACCGTGCCGTGGGCGCAGGTGAACACGCCCCGGCGGGCTTTGCCCTCGGTTTTCAATACTTCAAACACAAAAATAACTCCTTATTCTCACGAAATAAACATGGCGTCGCCAAAACTGAAGAACCGGTATTTCTCCTTTACCGCCTCCTCATAGGCGGCCAGCACATGCTCCCGTCCCGCCAGAGCAGACACCAGCATAACGAGCGTGGACTGGGGCAGATGGAAATTGGTCACCAGGGCGTCCAGCACCTTAAAGCGATAACCGGGATAAATAAAAATGTTGGTCCAGCCGGAGCGCTCCGTCATGGTGCCGTCCTCCGCCGCAAAGCTCTCTATAGTGCGGCAGGAGGTAGTGCCCACGCACACCACCCGGCCGCCGTTTTTCTTTGTCTCGTTGATAATATCAGCCGTCTCCCGGCTGATCATGCAGAACTCGGAGTGCATCTCATGGTCTGCAATGTCCTCCGCCTTTACCGGACGGAAGGTGCCAAGGCCCACATGAAGGGTAACGTAACATACCTTTACACCCATATCGCGGATCTTTTCCAGCAGTTCCGTGGTAAAATGCAGCCCGGCAGTGGGCGCGGCGGCGGAGCCGTTCACCTTGGAGTACACCGTCTGATACCGCTCCTGGTCCTGCAGTTCCTCCTTGATATAGGGTGGCAGGGGCATCTTGCCCAGGCGCTCCAGCACCTCCAGGAAGATTCCCTCATAGTGAAAGCGGACCAGCCGCTTGCCGTCTTCGATCTCCGCCTCCACCGTGGCCGTCAGTTCGCCCTCTCCAAAGGACAGCTGCGCCCCGGTGCGCATCTTCCGCCCCGGGCGGACCAGACACTCCCAGAGGCCCTCTCCCTTATCCACCAGCAGCAGCACCTCGCACACACCGCCGCCGGGCAGGCGGTGGCCGATCAGCCGCGCAGGCAGAACCCGGGAATCGTTCAGCACCAGGCAATCCCCCGGGCGCAGAAACTGGGGCAGCTCATAGAAGTGGTGATGTTCTATGGCCCCAGTGTGTTTATCCAGAGTGAGCAGGCGGGAGGAATCCCGCTTCTCCAGGGGATGCTGGGCAATCAGCTCCTCCGGAAGATCATAATCAAAATCAGAAGTTTTCAAACTTTTAAACGCCTCTTATCTTCAATATTTATTGCGCACCGAGACCCCGGGATAATAGAATTCCACGATCTCGTCATAGGTAAAGCCGCGCTGAGCCATGGCATAGGCTCCGTACTGGCTCATACCCAGCTGATGGCCCCACCCTGCCCCGGCAAAGGTATAGGACTTGCCGGAAACCACAGCGGTTCCGCCGTTCACAGTCTGGTCCTGGGCAGTGTCATTTCTGCTGTCCTCCACCGCGGCCACCTTGCCGCTGCCGGAGATGGCATAAGCGCTGTCCAAAGCACTCACTTTACCGCTGCCGGAAATTACGTACAGCCCTTTCAAATCAGACAGCTTCTCCGTCTTGTTTACAACCAGTCCGCTGCCTGTGCTGCCCCCGGCAGAAGCGGCGGTGTTGTTCACCGTAAAGTGGATGGATTTCAGATTGAACACCGTGCGGATGCCGTTGGTGCCGCCGCTGGCCTTGATGGTGTTGCTGTTTCCGTTCTTCCAGTGGACCACTACCCGGATCACGTTGCCCAGATCGGAGTACACCAACTCCAGGCTATCCACCGAAGTACCGGTGCCGAAGCCCTTGGCCTGCAGCCGGGCCGTCAGCTCCGCCGCCGTATACTTCACCGTCCAGGAGGAGTTGGCATTGATCGAGCTTACATCCTTTTCGTAGGGGTCCGTCACACCGCACAGGTAGGGATACTTGGACAGAGAAACTCCCCACACATTATAGATGCTCTCGCTGGCTCCCCCGTGGCTGGAGGAGTAGTAGGCCGGGATGGGCTGCCCCTCATACAGGGCATACATCCCCGCTGTCTCCTCCACCGCCCGGTCCGTAGTGGCATTGGCCTGATAGGTAGAGCTGTTCGTCCCTACGCCGTGGTAGGCCTGACAGCAGGCCGTGGCGCACACGTCAATGTTATAGGCCCGATGCTTGCTCTCGCCGATGTTCACCTTGGCGTAACTCCGTGCGCACACCGCCTGGGCCTTCAATGCCTCCACCGGCCAGGCGTTATTCATCTCATAGGGGATCACACCCTTGATATAGGTCTCCAGGTCCAGAATGTTGACCACGGTCAGGTTGCCGCCGCCGATGCGCTCGTACCGGAAGCCGCCGTTGTACTTGTAGCCCTTGCACCAGGTCCGCACCTGGTCAGCCCCGGTGACATCGGGCATGACGCCCAGGGGGCGGGAGGCCCCGCCGTCGTGCTGATACAGGATCTTGCTGGTTCCCGTGGTAATCACGGTGACGGCGTAGGCGCTGGTGCCCACCACGGTCCCCTCGCCCAGCGTGTCCAGGGCGGCCTGAGCCTGCTCCTTGGTGGTGTACGCGCCGAAGCGGACCTGATAGGCTCCGTCGATCCAGGCCACAAAACCGCCGGCATTCTCTGCCGCCTCCTGGGCCTTCTGGAAATCATTATAGTCTCCGGGCAGGCGAATGTGGTAGCAGCCGATCACCGTTCCGCCGTTGTCTGTCGTTTCATACACATAGGCTGCGGAGGAGCGGTCATAATAGAACCACACGTTCTGGGCCTTCAGAACGGTGATCTCCGTGTTCTTCTCCCCGGTCCGCGCAACCTCTACAAAGTCCAGGTCGCTGTCGTAGTATCCGAAGCGGTACCCCGCCCCATACCCCGTGTTATTCTGCAAATTGCTGCCCACCAGCGCCGTATTGCCAAAAAACAGGCCTACCCGAACCATTTCCGTCCCCGAGCTGCCTGCCGCTGATGCCCCCGCAGGGGTGATGATCAGGCAAATCAGTAAAATGGCGGCGAATTGCATTATTTTTCTTCTCATGGGTTGCTCCATTTCTTAAAATGCGTCAATTCCATCCTGATTGACAGGGGATACCCCGCGTGATATCATGTATTTAGTGCGCTAAAGTTAATCCCTGCCCGGTGTTTTGGTCATTCAAAGGTTATTATACCGGGAAAGGACAGCCTTGGCAACTACTTGTTCCCCTTTTTTCGTTATGAAATACGTGCCTTCGCCCTGAGCGTCGGCCGCTTAGAAAGGAATGTTTGATCATGGAAAAATACAAAGTTGGTGTGATCGGCGGCACCGGTATGGTGGGTCAGCGTTTCGTCACTCTGCTGGCAAACCACCCCTGGTTCCAGCTCACCGCCATTGCGGCCTCCAGCCGCTCTGCCGGCAAGCCCTATGGCGAGGTCGCCGGAAAGCGCTGGGCCATGGACACCCCCATCCCCGAGCAGGCTAAGGATATCGTAGTCATGGACGCCCAGGCCGACGTAGAGAAGATCGCCGCCATGGTAGATTTCGTATTCTGCGCCGTTGATATGGATAAGGACGCCGTAAAGGCTCTGGAGGAGTCCTATGCCAAGGCCGAATGCCCTGTGGTTTCCAACAACTCCGCCAACCGCTGGACCGAGGATGTGCCCATGGTGGTGCCCGAGATGAATCCCGAGCATCTGGCCGTCATTCCCGCCCAGCGCAAGCGTCTGGGCACCAAGCGCGGCTTTATCGCCGTCAAGTCCAACTGCTCCATCCAGTCCTATGCCCCTGCCATGAACGCCCTTCGGAAGTACGGCCTGGAGAAGGCTCTGGTCTGCACCTATCAGGCCATTTCCGGCGCAGGTAAGACCTTCCAGACCTGGCCCGAGATGGTGGACAACGTCATCCCCTACATCGGCGGCGAGGAAGAGAAGAGCGAGAAGGAGCCCCTGAAGATCTGGGGCACCGTAGAAAACGGTAAGATTGTCCCCGCTCAGGAGCCGCAGATCACCGCCCAGTGCCTGCGTGTCCCTGTCTCCAACGGTCACACCGCCGCCGTCTTCCTGAACCTGAAGGAGAAGCCCTCCATTGAGCAGATCAAGGCAGACTGGGCCGCCTTCAAGGGCCGCGCTCAGGAGCTGAACCTCCCCTCTGCCCCCAAGCAGTTCCTGCACTACTTCGAGGAGGACAACCGTCCCCAGGCTAAGCTGGACCGGGAATTAGAGGGCGGCATGGCCATCTCTCTGGGCCGTCTGCGTCCCGATACCCAGTATGACTACAAGTTCGTCGGCCTGTCCCACAACACCCTGCGGGGCGCCGCCGGCGGCGCTGTACTGCTGGCCGAGCTGCTGTGCGCCGAAGGCTACATTGATCGCAAGTAAAATCCTATCGCTCTGCCCCGCCGAATTCCGGCGGGGCTTCTTATATACGGACGCAATCGAAATCAAAACCTCTGGCTAAGCCGGAGGTTTTGATTTTGCAGCCAATACGGCAACAGCCGCGGCAGAATGAACTGCCGCGGCTGTTGTTTGTCTGATTGGCTTTTACTTCGTTGCAAAGGCGTAGTGGTAGAAGTTGTTCTCCACGATTCTGGCGGTACTCTCCAGCTTATAGTCCACCAGTTTTTTCATGGCAGACACATAGCTGTCCTGCTCCTCCTGAGTCATGGTGACCCCCGCCGCAGGGGTGAAGGTCTGGGTAAAGCGGTTGTAGAAGCCCTTATCCGACTTCCAGCAGCGGGAGGTGAACACCACCAGCCCCTCGCTGTCCGACAGGGCGTCCGATCCCGCCAGCATCCGGGAATCGTACTCCAGCCCCAGCAGATTGGATACCGTGGGCAGGATATCTACCTGGCAGGTCACCTTGTCCACGTTCACCGGCTCGGTCATACTGGCCGACCAGATGATCAGGGAGTTCTTGTATACATCAAAGTTGATGGCGGACTCTTTCAGTCCCTCCATATCCTCCGATTTACCGAACTTCTCACCGGACAGTTCCTCCAGCGTGTCAATGTCGAAGTAAGGCACATGGTCAGGGGCAGCCACGATAAGGGTCTTGTCCAGCTTACCCGCCTCATCCAGCTTCTGGATCAGAGTCTCCAGAGCCTTGTCCACCTCCATGGCGGTAGCGATATAGGCCTGGGTCTTTTCGCTGTAAGGCAGTGAGGACACCTGGTCCTTATACTGCCGGGCCACCCAGTTCCAGGAGTAGGGCGTGTGGCCGCTGATGGTCAGATAGTAGACGTGGAAGGGCTGGTCGCTGTTGATATAGTCATCCACACTGGCTTCGATCATATAGCTGTCCCGCTGGGGCCACAGCTTTTCCGTTCCGGCGGAATTCATCTCACAGTCCAGACCGTGTTTATAGTACTTCCAGTCGTATCCCAGATTAGAATGGGAAGCGGCTCTTCCATACATATCGCCATTGTTATGGTAACCCAACGTCTGATAACCCAGCCGGCCCAGCTGCTGAGCCAGAGAGAAATAGCAGTCGGTACCCAGCACGCCGGTGCGCTTCATCGTGATGGGGTTGCCATTCTTGGGGTACAGGCCCAACAGATTCTGACATTCGCCGTTGGAGGTACTGGTGTAATGAAGGGCGGTATAGAAATTGTTGAATACAAAGCCCTCGTGGGTCAGCTTATAGAGGGTCGGGGTCAGCTCCGGGTCAATCACATAACCGGAGAAACCCTCCAGAGTAAAGAAGATTACGTTATACCCTTCGAACATACCGGTATACTCGTTCTTCTTCGTGGGAGTCACACTGTTGAAGTAATTGCACAACCACTGGATGTCCTTGTTGCTGGTACCCTCCGCCAGGGCGTTCAGATCCACGTCCATCACATTGGGCGAGGTGTCGATCACCGGTCCGGGCTCCTCGGAGATATCCCCGGAGCTGTCCTCAGAACTGCTGTCGTCACCCAGACCGCCGATGGTGCTGAAGTCGGAATCCAGATTCCCCTTTGCCGGAACGATCATATGCTTTACATCCAAGCGGAACATGTTCAGCAGGCCCAACTGCTCCACCTGATCATCCGCATTGGTATCCACCCGATAGAGCTGCTTGGGCGTCAGGTCGCCCCCCCAGGGCAGGTGGACCATTCCCAACCCTACCAGGTGAAACAGTATTGCACCCACTACCAGCACGCCGGACAGCCGGCAATCATACCGCTCAAACCCCAGCACCCGCCGTCCGAACACGGTCAGCAGCAGAGCGGGCAGGAAGAACACTACTATGATCAGCGCACTCTTTCCCACCGCAGCGGCAATCACATCGGCATAGTCTGTCAGTTTGTTATCTGCCGCCGTTCCCAATGTGCTTAAAGGGTAATAGGACTGCAGTATCTTTTTGGCGATCATCTCCACCACAAAAATCAGAGAGATCAGCCACGCCAATACGGCTGATAAAATGTGATTGACTGTCTTAGAAAAGGGGATCGTCAACGCCGTCAATACCAGTCCCCCCGCCATACCAAACAGCAGCCAGATGGGCAGATAGGCCAACGACATCTTCATATGCAGGTGGAGTACCAACTCCAGATAGGGGAACAACAGCGGGAAAAAGAGCAGCCGCGCCACCCGCCCTCCGGCTGAACAGCCGCCGGAGCTGCTGCCCGAGTGGGGCAGGCGCCTTCCGTTATAGCTCATATTAGGTCTCCTTCGTTTCAAACTGCGTAACGCAGATCTTTATAGATGCTACCACATCATTGTCATGGCGGCAAGGGAGCATGGAAAACTTTAAGAAAAAATTAGGGTTCAGCCGCCCAGCATGGCGAACAGGTCGATTTGACTGGTTTCGGGCAGGCACCTCCCACGCTGCTTTCGCCGCGCGGGAACCCTTTTCTTTCAAATCCTCGGGCGAAGTGAATTCGCCCTGCGGAATTTCCGGCTGCGCCGGAAATTGACGCGCCAAAAGGCGCGGGCCGCTTACGCGGCCTGTTCGGCAGCCTGCCGACCGCATCGCACAAAGCAAATGTCAGCCGCCCAGCATGGCGAACAGATCGATTTGACTGGTTTCCGGCAGGCACCTCCCACGCGGCTTTCGCCGCGCGGGACCCCTTTTCTTTCAAATCCTCGGGCGAAGTGAATTCGCCCTGCGGAATTTCCGGCTGCGCCGGAAATTGACGCGCCAAAAGGCGCGGGCCGCTTACGCGGCCTGTTTGGCAGCCTGCCGACCGCATCGCACAAAGCAAATGTCAGCCGCCCAGCATGGCGAACAGGTCAATTTGACTGGTTTCCGGCAGGCTGCCGAAGGCCCCGGCGTCCTTCAGAAGCTGGATGTGGGTCTTGGACACCTTGGGACAGGCGGCGGACACCTCCTCGATGGAGATGAACTGCCGCCCCTTGCTCTGCTCCTCCAGAGAGATGGCCGCCGTCTCCCCCAGTCCGGCCACGGACACGAAGGGCGGCCGCAGGGTGCCCCGCTCCTCGTCTACGGTAAAGTTAATGGCCTGGGACTTGTACAGGTCGATCTTGTCGAAGGTGAAGCCCCGGAGGTAGAACTCGTAGCACACCTCCAGCGTAGTCAGCATATCCTGTTCCACCGCAGTGGCCTCCTTGTCCTTGGCCACGATCTCCCGCATCTTTTTCTGGCAAACATCCATTCCCCGGCACATGAATGCCTCGTCAAAGGCCTTGGCCCGGATGGAGAAGTAGGCCGCGTAGAAGGCCAAGGGCCGGTGCACCTTAAACCACGCGATGCGGAACGCCATCATCACATAGGCCACAGCGTGGGCTTTGGGGAACAGGTAGGCGATCTTCTTGCAGGAGCCGATGTACCAGTCCGGTACGCCGGCGGCCTTCATCTCGTCCTCCGCCCCATCGGGCAGTCCCCTGCCCTTACGGACAGACTCCATAATCTTAAACGACCGCTTAGGGGGCATCCCCTTGGAGATCAAAAACAGCATGATATCGTCGCGGCAGCCGATGGCCTGTCCAACAGGGATTCCCTGCTCCAGCACCAGGTCCCGGGCGTTGCCCAGCCACACGTCGGTGCCGTGAGAGAAGCCGGACAGCCGCACCAGAATATCGAACTGCTTGGGCTGGGTCTCCTCCAGCATCCCCCGGACGAAGGTGGTGCCAAACTCCGGGATGGCGGTGCCGCCGGTAGGACCGAGGATCTTATCGTTCTCATATCCCAGGGCCTTAGAGGAACTGAACAGGGACATGGTGTCCGGGTCATCCAGAGGGATGTCCGTCCGGGCGTTCACCCCGGTGAGCACCTCCAGCATCCGGATCATGGTGGGGTCATCGTGGCCCAGCATGTCCAGCTTCAGCAGGTTGGACTCCATAGAGTGGTACTCAAAATGCGTCGTAACGATATCGCTGTTGGGGTCGTCCGCCGGGTGCTGTACAGGACAAAAGTCGTAGATCTCCTTGTCCTGAGGAATGACCACCATGCCGCCGGGGTGCTGGCCTGTGGTGCGTTTTACGCCGGTACAGCCCAAAGCCAGACGGTTCTCCTCCGCTTTGGACACGGACAGTCCCCGCTCGTCCAAGTAATGCTTCACATAGCCGAAGGCGGTCTTTTCCGCCACGGCGCCGATGGTGCCCGCCCGGAACACGTGGGTCTGGCCGAACAGCTCGAAGGTGTAGCGGTGGGCGTTGGCCTGGTATTCTCCGGAGAAGTTCAGGTCGATGTCGGGCACCTTGTCGCCGCCGAAGCCCAGGAAGGTCTCGAAGGGGATATTGAAGCCGTCCTTCACATATTTGGCGCCGCACACCGGGCAGCAGGCATCCGGCATATCCGCGCCGCAGCCGTAGGGATGCTCCGGATCCTGAGCATAGTCAAAATCCGTATGCTTGCAATTGGGACAGCGGTAGTGGGCGGGCAGGGAGTTTACCTCCGTAATGCCCGACATAAAGGCCACCAAAGAGGACCCCACAGAGCCACGTGAGCCCACCAGATAGCTGTGCTCCAGGGAGTTCTGCACCAATTTCTGGGCAGACATATAGATCACGTCATACTTACAGTTGATGATGTCTGTCAGCTCCGCATTGATGCGGTCTACCACGATCTGGGGCGGATCTTCCCCGTACAGGTCGTGACATTTTCCCCACACCAGCCGCTTCAGCTCCCCGTCGGAGTCCTCCAATTTGGGGGCAAACAGACCGTTGGGCAGAGGTTCGATGGGGTCACAGCAATCGGCAATGAAGTTGGTGTTCTTCACCACCACCTCATAGGCCTTCTCCTTGCCCAGATAGGAGAACTCCTCCAGCATCTCCTCCGTGGTCTTAAAGTAAATAGGCAGGGGCGAGTCGGCATCCTCAAATCCCTTCGATGCCAAGAGAATATGGCGGTAGATCTCATCCTCCGGGTCCAGAAAGTGGACGTCCCCCGTGGCGCACACCGGCTTGTTAAGCTCCTCGCCCAGCTTTACGATGGTGCGGTTGAAGTCCCTCAGTTCCTCCTCGCTGCGTACCATCCCCTTGCGCAGCATAAACATATTGTTGCAGATGGGCTGGATCTCCAAATAGTCGTACCAGGAGGCGATGCGCTTCAGCTCCTCCCAGTCCCTGCCGTCTACCACCGCCCGGAACAGTTCCCCCGCCTCGCAGGCAGAGCCGATGATCAGCCCCTCCCGGTTCTCGTTGATCAGGGACTTGGGCATGATGGGGTAGCGCTTGAAGTGTTCCAGCTGGGACAGGGACACCAGCTTGTACAGATTGCGCAGACCGGTGTTGTTCTTGGCAATTACAATCAAATGCTTCGGCTGTCTCCGGGCTTTTCCGTTTTTGCGCAGCCGGGGCATATAGGGATTGATGTCCTTCAGATCATGCAGTCCCATCTCCTCCATCATTCTGAAGAAGGGGGGCAGCATATAGGCCACCGTGGCCGCGTCATCGCTGGCCCGGTGGTGATTAAATGCGGGCAGCTGCAGCCGCTCCGCCACAATGTCCAGCTTATACTTACCCAGGTCGGGCAGCAGATTCTGGGCCAAAATCAGACTATCGATGGAGGCGTTGCGGAACGGGATCCCATATTTCCGGCAGCCCGCAGCGATAAACCCCATGTCAAAATCCGCATTGTGGGCCGCCAGGGGGCGGTCCCCCGCGAAGTCCAGGAAGGCCCGCAGCGCTTCCTCCTGGCTGGGTGCTCCCTCCAGCATGGAATCGGTGATCCCTGTCAGATTGATGATCTCCGGCGTCAGCGCCTTGCCCGGGGCAACAAAGGTATTGAACCGCTCCCCTACTTCGCCGTTTTTCAGTACCACCGCGCCGATCTCGATGATGGCCTCCCTGCGCCGGTCCAGACCGGTGGTTTCAATGTCGAAGCAGACGATTTCCTCATCAAAGGGCTGGTTGACCTCCCCGTGGACCACCACCCGGTCATCCACGTCATTGATAAAGTAGGCCTCCACGCCGAAGAGGATCTTGATCTTCTTGGCCGAGTGCTTGGCGTTGGGAAATGCGTGGGTCACGCCGTGGTCGGTGATGGCGATGGCCGGGTGTCCCCATCGCTCTGCCCGTTTCACCACATTTTTGTCGGTACCGATGGTAGAGTCCGTCTTAAAGCCCACCGCCGTCAGGGCATCCATAGCAGACATATTGGTGTGCAGGTGGAGCTCCACCCGCTTCTCGGGGGCGTTGTCCTGGCGCTGAGCCTTCTCTTCCACGGTAACGGCTATGGGCTCCAGCACCATGTCGCCATAGAAGCGATCCAGATTCAGCCGCCCCTGTACTCTTAGGTGCATCCCCTTCTTCACCCCATCCACGATGGGCTTGCCTTCCTCCCCGGGGAAAAATTTATTCACTCGGATAGAGCCTGTGTAGTCGGTCATATCGAAAGCCACGACCCAGGCTCCCCGCTTTTTCAGCTCCCGGTGGTCCACGGCGAACACGTCGCCCTCCACCACCACCATTCCCATGTCCAGCTCCAAGTCAGACATGGGAATCGCCTGCTTCTTAATAGGCTTGCCGAAGATGACTTTCTTTTTCTCCTCCGGGCTGACGGGCACCGCCCGCACTGCGGCGTTCTTCATAGCGGCGGCCCGGATGGCCTCTGCCCGGGCGAAGGCATCCTGGGGCTTGGCCTGTTCCTGCTCAGGCACAGGGGCCGGCTCCGGCCCCTTCTCTTCCCGGACCTTAGGAGGCTGGGGCTGGGGCTTGGGCTCCGGCGCTGCGGAGCGGATGCGCACACTGCTCAGACCGTAAGCCCGACAGATGGTATCCTCTGCCTCTCGGACCAGATTTGGCCCGGCCCCTTCCGCCCCCTTCACCTCTAAGTCGGCGCTGCGGCTGGCCTTGTCGATGGCGGCGGACACGATCTGCCAGCCCGCCACGCCGATGGCCAGCTCCCGCCAGTGGTTCAGGGCCGCAAACATCTGCAAAAACGGTATCTCTTTTGACATTCTGTCAACTCACTTTCCAGAACTTAAAGGGTATCGATCAAGGCGAACAGCTCGTCCACAAGCCGATCCTGAGGGACCTTCTTCACAATCTGTCCGTGCTTAAACAGCAGGCCCTCGCCCACGCCGCCGGCAATCCCGCAATCAGCAGCGGAGGCCTCGCCCGGGCCGTTGACCACACAGCCCATAACCGCCACCGTGATGGGCTTGTCCACCGTCTTCAGCCGCTCCTCTACCTCTCTGGCCAACCCGATCAGATCGATACGGGTACGGCCGCAGGTGGGACAGGAGATCAGCTCAGGCCCATCCTTCCGCACGCCGGCAACCTTCAGAATGTCTCGGGCGGCGTAGACCTCCTCCACCGGGTCAGCGGATAAAGATACCCGCATGGTGTCCCCAATGCCGAGGGCAAGCAGACCGCCGATCCCCACCGCAGATTTCAGAATTCCCATACGGGGCGTACCCGTTTCAGTCACGCCAACATGTAAAGGATAATCACTTTCTTGCGCCATCAACTCATAAGCTTTCATGGTCGTCTGCACACTGGAGGACTTTAAAGATACGCAGATATCGTCAAAGTCAAACTTGTTCAGCAGGCGAATATGTCCAAAGGCGGACTCCACCATGGCCTCGGGGCATACATGGCCATACTTGGCCAGCAGCGGCTTCTCCAAAGAGCCTCCGTTCACCCCGATGCGGATGGGGACCCCCCGCTGGCGGCAGGCGTCCGCCACCGCCTTTACCCGGTCCTCGCTGCCGATGTTTCCCGGGTTGATGCGCACCTTGTCCGCCCCGGCAGCAACAGCCTCCAGGGCCAGCTTATAATCAAAATGGATGTCAACCACCACAGGGATGGGGCTGAGTTCTTTGATTTTTCCCACCGCCTTGGCCGCAGCCATGTCAGGCACCGCCACCCGGACGATATCACACCCTGCGGCAGCCAGCTTCCGAATTTGTTCTGATGTGGCAGCAGGATCGTCCGTTCTGGTATTGGTCATGGACTGAATGGTGACAGGGGCGCCGCCCCCAATCAGGACGCCGCCCACATTGATCTGTTTGGTTTGTCTCATGTTAGACCTCCGCTTTATCTCTGTCTCATTTACCGAACAGCTTGCCCACATCGCTCAGGGTGACCATAGCCATCAGAGCCAACAGCAGAAACAGTCCGATCATATGCACATACCCTTCGTACTTGGGATCGATCTTCTTTTTGAACAGCGTGTACAGCACGCCGTTCAGCACCAGGAAAAATACCCGTCCGCCATCCAGCGCCGGCAGAGGCAGCAGGTTCATCACTGCCAGGTTTACCGCAATCAGCGCGCCTAAATAGGCCACATTGCTCAGTCCTGCCCCCACAGAAGAGGACTGGCTGCCCACTTGATTCATGGTGTCCACAATCCCCACCGGGCCGGACAGGTCCCGCAGACTCACGGCTCCGGAGATCAGCTCCCGCAAACTCAGCCACACCACTTTGGCAAAATAAACGGCCTCGTTCCAGGCATACTCCAGCCGACCTATCGCGGTTCCCTGTACCTTTGCGCCGCCTACCAGGATTCCTCGGATACGGGTAGTTGTACCATCCTCCGCTGTGTGGCTCTGGAAGGGCAGATAGACCTCCCCCAAGTCCACGCGCTGGCCGTCCCGTTCTACCACCAGGGCCACAGTGTCGCCCCCCTCGCTGAGGAAGGTGCGCGCCTGGCCCAGCCGGGTGACCTCTTTGCCGTCCACAGACAGCAAAATATCCCCCGCCTGCAAGCCGCATTTCTCCGTTCCATAACCCTCTACCGGCCCAAGATAGGCGTCTGCCATGGGATAATAGAGGAACAGCAGCAAAACCAGTCCGGCAACAAAGTTCATGAAGGCCCCGGCACACAGGATAATGAGCTTTTTCCAGAGCTTGGCCTGACCGAAGGACCGAGGATCTTCCGAATCCTCATCCTCCCCTTCCATGGCGCAGTAACCGCCCACGGGAAACAGGCGCAGGCTGTATTCCGTCTCGCCCCGCTGCCGGTGCAGCAGGGCCGGCCCCATCCCAATGGAAAACTCATTTACCCGGACGCCAAAAAGCTTTGCAGTAATAAAATGTCCAAACTCATGCACCGCAATCAGCGCACCGAAAATCAAGATTCCAACGACGATATAAAGCATAGAACCTCCAAAGGAACAAACTAAGAATCAGGCAAGGGCCGCTCTGCGGGCCTCCTGATCCGCCTGCAGAACGTCGTCCAAGGTAGGATCCTGAACCACAGGCACACGCTCCATTGCCTGCTCCACCCGGCGGGCAATATCCAAAAATCCGATTTCCCCCGCCAGGAACTTGGCCACAGCAGCCTCGTTGGCGCCGTTGAGGATAGCCCCGGCGGTGCCGCCGAACCGGGCCGCCTCATAGGCCAGGGCCAGACAGCGGAATGTGTCCGTGTCTGGCGTACCAAAGCTCAGGCCGCCGCAGCTCCACAGATCCAGCGGCGCAGCCGGACCGGGCACACGCTTAGGCCAGGTCAGGGCGTACTGGATAGGCAGGCGCATATCCGGAGATCCCAGCTGAGCGATCACGGCATTATCACAGTATTCCACCAGGGAGTGAATGATACTCTCCCGATGGATCAGAACAGAAATTTTCTCCGGCGGCATGTTATACAGATGCATGGCCTCGATAAATTCCAGGCCCTTATTCATCAGGGTGGCAGAGTCAATGGTGATTTTCGCCCCCATGGACCAGTTGGGATGCCGTAAGGCATCTTCCCTTGTCACATGTTCCAATTCCTCGGTTTTCTTTCCATAGAACGGACCGCCGGAGCAAGTGATGATCAAACGCTTCACTTCTCTGGGGTCGTTGCCCTCCAGAGACTGGAACAGTGCTGAATGCTCTGAATCCACGGGAAGAATCTGGGCTCCGTAGTCCCGGGCCTCTTCCAGCACCAGCTTTCCTGCGCATACCAAAGTCTCTTTGTTGGCCAGGGCAATGCGCTTTCCCTCCCGGATCGCGGCCAGCGTGGGCCGCAGGCCCACCATGCCCACCACAGAGGTGATCACCGTGTCGGCGCTCGAGATGGCGGCGGCCTCCAGCAAGCCGGTCATCCCTCCTGCCACCTTCACGTTTGTATCCGCCAGGCGGACACGAAGGTCAGCGGCGGCTTTCTCATCCACCAGGGTCACCAGCTCCGGCTTGAACTGCCGGGCCTGCTGCTCCATGCGCTCCACGTTGGAATTAGCGGTCAGCGCCGCCACAGACATCCCGCAGGAAGAAATTACATCCAGAGACTGCCGGCCAATTGAGCCGGTGGAACCCAAAACAGTAATACGTTTACTCATAGTTTCACCTGAATTCCATTTTCTTTTCTGCCGCTTCCGGCTTCATCGTCCGCAGGCAGCACATGTGCACATCGGCTTAAAAGGCGGGCAGCAGCTGTACCAGAACCAAAAGAGTGGGCGCGGCAAACACCATGGAGTCGAACCGGTCCACAATGCCCCCGTGTCCGGGCAGCAGATCGCCATAGTCCTTGATGCCGAACTGACGCTTGACCAGGGAGAAGGACAGGTCCCCCACCTCGGTTACCGCACTGCCCACCAGGCCGTACAGCGCCATCACAGGGATAGACGCATCCAGCCCCGCAAAGTTCCGCAGCAGAAGTCCATACAGAACCAAAAACAGACCGCCGCACAGAATACCGCCGATATAACCCTCCAGCGATTTATTCGGGCTGACCCGGGTGATGCCCCGATGCTTGCCCAGAAAGACTCCGGCAAAATAGGCCCCCGCGTCAGTGAGAAAGGCGCAGATCACCGGCAGCAGGACCAAGTACCGGCCATGCTCCATTCCCTTCAGCCGAACCAGGCTGGACAAAAAGGTGGGGATCCCGATCCCTGCAAACAGGCACACCAGCACATATTCAAAGGGTACGGCGTGCTCGCTGTCGTATAGTCGGATGGCCACCACAAACAGCGCCGCCATCAGAGCGGTGGCCGCCGCCAAGGTGACCAGGCTCCCCTGCCCCAGCCAATAGCCCAAGGGAATCACCGCCGCCGCCAAGGCGGTATAGAGATACATGCGGTGGTGGTGGGCCACCTTGGTAGCCCGCAGGAACTCAAAGGATGCCAGCGCGCAAATAGCCGCCATGAGCACCGCCAGATACACCGGCGGCAGATAAAACAGCACAACAAAAAACAGCGGAGCCAGCACCACGGCTACCAGGATCCGTTTTAACATTTAAACACCTCCGAACCGGCGGCTCCGGCTCTGATATGCCGCAATGGCCCGCAGCAGTTCTTCTTTTGTAAAGTCGGGCCACAGCACATCCGTAAAATACAATTCCGCATAGGCGGCCTGCCACAGAAGGAAATTAGACAGCCGCAGTTCTCCGCTGGGCCGGATAATCAGGTCAGGATCGGGCACACCTTTGGAATAGAGATAACCGGACAGCTGTTCCTCGCTCAGCTGCTCTGGATCTGCCCGGCCCGCCGCGCAGTCAGCAGCATAAGCCTTTGCCGCCCGCAGCAGCTCGTCCCGCCCACCGTAGTTCAGGCAGATGTTCACCTGGCATCCCTCGTAATGGGTAGAGATCTCCCGGGTGCGCTGACACAGCTCCTGCAGCTCCGGGGCCAAAGTGGACAGGTCGCCGAAGAACTCCATCTTCACCTGGTCCCGTTCCATCTGCTGAATGGCCTCCAGAAGGTACTTCTTCAGCAGCCCCATGATGGCCCCCACTTCCTCCGGCGGGCGCTTCCAATTCTCTGTGGAGAAGGCGTAAACCGTCAGATAGTCCAAGCCGATTTCTTTTGCGTAGGTGGCAATAGTGCGGAAGGTCTCCGCGCCTGCGGCATGACCCGCCGTCCGGGGCAGGCCGCGCTTCTTGGCCCACCGGCCATTTCCGTCCATAATAATGGCCACATGCCGGGGCAGATGAGAAAAATCCACCTGGGGCTGATCTTTGGCCGATGATTTAAAAAAGGGCATTTTGTTCGTTCCTTTCCTGCTGCTCCAATGACAGAAACAGTGCAGAATACAGAATGTCCGCCTGTGTCATTCTGCATTCTGCACCTTACGGCCCCGAAGGAATCACTCAGATCCCCGAGGCCTATGTTGTTCTGTAATCAGACTACCAGCAACTCCTGCTCTTTCTTAGCCGTCAGCGTGTCGATATCCTTGCAGCGCTTGTCGGTCTGGTCCTGCAGTTCCTTCTCCAGACCCTTCACATCGTCCTCGGTGAGCTCAGAGGCCTTCTTTTTCTTCTTGAAATCCTCCATGGCGTCCCGGCGGATATTGCGCAGAGCCACCTTGCCGTCTTCACCGTACTTACGCACCTGCTTGATCAAATCCTTACGGCGCTCCTCCGTCAGCTGGGGGAAGTTCAGACGAATGATCCGGCCATCATTCTGGGGGTTGATGCCCAGATCGGAGGTCTGAATCGCCTTCTCGATCGCCTTCAGCAGGGAAGCATCCCAGGGCTGGATGGTCAGGGTGCGGGGATCGGGAGAGGCCACGGCGGCCACCTGGTTCAGAGGGGTGGGGCTTCCGTAATACTCCACCTGGATGCGGTCCAGCACCGCGGCGTTAGCCCGTCCCGCACGGACAGAGGCGTAATTGGCTTTCACGACCTCGATGGTCTTCAACATCTTCTCGTCATATACTTTGATCTCAGGAGTCATAATGGATCCTTCCTTTCTTCATCAGCCGCCGGAGCGGGCAATTTTATAATCGGCAGGGGCCGTCAGCCCGCTACCACAGTACCGATCTTCTCTCCCTGCACCGCCCGGATGATATTCTCCGGGTCCTTCAGGGCAAACAGCAGAACGGGGATTTTGTTATCCATAGACAGAGACGTGGCGGTGGAATCCATCACCTGAAGGTGCTGAGCCAGCACATCGTCATAGGTAATGGAATCGTACTTCACCGCATTGGGATCCTTCTTGGGGTCGGCGGAATAGACGCCATCAATGTTTTTGGCCAGCAGAATGATATCGGCGTCGATCTCGGCCGCGCGAAGGACCGCAGCGGTATCCGTAGAGAAGAACGGATTCCCCGTTCCGCATCCGAAGATGACCACGCGGCCCTTCTCCAGATGGCGGATGGCCTTGGAGCGGATATAGGGCTCGGCCACGGAGTGCATCTCGATGGCAGTCTGTACCCGGACCTCTACGCCCTTTTGCTCCAGCACATCGGCCACAGCCAGGGCATTGATCGCGGTAGCCAGCATTCCCATATGGTCGGCACGCACCCGGACCATCTTATCGCCGCCATCCTTCAGGCCGCGCCAAAAGTTGCCGCCGCCCACTACAACGCCCACCTGGACGCCCATTTCTACACAACGCTTAATAACATCGCAGACCTGTCCGATGACCTCAAAGTCCAGCCCACGGGAGGCATCTCCCGCCAGAGCCTCGCCGCTGATCTTCAGCAGGACGCGCTTATACTTCGGCTGCTCCATTTTAAACCACTCCTTGTAGCATTAGAAAATCACATCGCACATATTGTAATATATTTCTTCCCTTTTGCATAGGGGGTCGGGAAAAGTTTTCTCTTTTTTCACAGATTCTCTCCGTTTCTCTCACTCCACGCCGCACCTGCAACGGCCCATCAGCATAGACTGGAGCGGAAATCACCGCCGCAGGCGCTTTGCGCCCATCGGCAGAAAGGACCTGTATCGTGGTACACGCACTTTTATGGGCTTCCGCCGGCACGGGTTTTACAACTCTGATGACCACCGCCGGCGCGGCTATGGTATTTTTCTTTCGCCGCCCGGCCTCCTCCCGGCTTCACCAAATTATGCTGGGCTTCGCCGCCGGGGTCATGATTGCCTCCAGTATGTGGTCTCTCCTCATCCCAGCCATTCAGCTGTCTCTGGATCTGGGTGGTTCCGGATGGCTTCCGGCCGCAGGCGGCTCGCTGCTGGGTATCCTGTTTCTTCTGATATTAGGGGATCTTCTCCCCCACTTAGCCCCCGAAAGCTTCCGGTTTCACCCGGATCAGCTCTCACGCCGCCGCACGGCCATGCTTGTGCTGGCCGTCACCCTGCACAACATTCCAGAGGGAATGGCGGTGGGAGTCTCCTGCGCCCTGGCCGCCCAAGGGGAGGATCCGGCTCTCATGGCCTCTGCCCTTGCTTTGGCTGTCGGCATCGGGATCCAGAACTTTCCCGAAGGGGCCGCAATCTCTCTCCCGCTTCTTCAGGAGGGAACGCCGCGCTGCCGCGCGTTCCTCTTGGGGACCGCTTCTGGACTGGTCGAGCCGCTGTTTGCCCTGCTCACTGTATTAGCCGCGGGGACAGTCCAAGCCCTTCTGCCATGGCTGCTGTCCTTTGCGGCGGGCTGTATGCTCTATGTGGTGGTAGAGGAGCTGATTCCGGAAGCGGTTGTTCCCGAATCCCGGGACCACTTCGGTACTCTGGGGGTCATGAGCGGATTTCTCATCATGATGATTTTAGACGTCGCCTTGGGATAACATACCTGTAACATGAGAAAAGGGAGCGAACAGCAGCCTGCCCCTCCCCTGTCCGCTTCTTGTCTCCGCATATCTCTTTTTCTATTTCTCAGATTTCACAGCCGCTGTAACACAAAAATTGCCTCCCTCAGGCCCGTCGGCCTAATTGGGAGGCAACTATATATTCAGATAAGATTGGCAAAAACCGATGCGCCCACAACAGTAAGCATTCCCGATACCACAATCGCCAGACTGCTCATGGCTCCCTCGGTCTCCCCCATCTCCATAGCCTTAGCTGTACCGATGGCGTGGGAGGCGCTGCCGATGGCCACGCCCTTGGCCACAGGGTCTGTGATCTTCAGCATACGGCACAGGCCCGGCGCGATGATATTTCCTGTCAATCCAGTGATGATGATAATCGCCACCGTCAGATTAACATGGCCGCCCAGTTCCTCCGCCACCCCTATTCCGATGGCGGTAGTAATGGACTTCGGCAGCAAGGTAACATACTCCGTATGGTTCAAGCCAAACATCAGGGACAGCACCAGCACACTCAGTAGAGTAGTGACCACACCTGACAAGATCCCTGTCAACACCGCTGCGCTATTTTTCTTCAGCAAATCCAACTTTTCATACAGAGGAACGGCCAAACATACGGTGGCCGGGGTAAGCAGATAGCTGAGGTACTTCGCTCCCTCGTAGTAAACGTCATAGTCGATATGAGCCGTCACCAGCAGGAGCATCACAAGAACCACCGAAATCAGCACCGGATTGAACAGCGGACACTTGAATCGCTTTTGCAGCGCCGCCCCCAAACCGTAGGCGCACAGGCTGATTGTTACACCGAAAAATGCGGAGCTTTCCAAAAATTCACTCATGGGTTTTCTCCTCCTTCTTCCTGTTCAGCATCGCCTGGGTCACCCAGCCGGAGACGGCCATGACCAGAAACGTGGTGCCGATGGTGATGACCCCATAGGCCAGCAGCCGGGGGCGGAGAATGTCGTAGGAGGTCACCAGACCGACTGCCGCCGGAATAAACATCATCGGCATGATCTCAATTAAAAACACCGCCGTCTCCTTTACGTCGCTGACCCGCAGCAGACCGGAGCACAGCGCCGCCAGCATCAGGATCAGCCCGTAAATACTGGCCGGGACCGGCAGGGGAATCAAATGGTTCAGCAGCTCTCCCAACAAGGAAATCGCTAAGATCACGCCGAACTGCTTCATATATTTCATTGGTCCATGACACCTTCCCGAAGAACAGAATACCGGCATATTTTACTCGTCCATCCATGCTCCGTCAACCGTCATAGAGCCGATTTTTCGCGATAAAGCAAACACTTCCTCCGGCTTTTTGACACAGAGGAATCTCTCTTCTTCTCCGAATATCAAGCATTGAAAAGTGCGAGAAAACAGACCGAAAGCTAAAGTTACCTACGCATAAGGACAACATTTCAAATTACCGTTCAAGTAGCATTGAAAAAGCCACTGACTCTGAATTATTCAGGGTCAGTGGCTTTTCGTTGAAAACGAGGCTGCATTCTGGTAC
>Ga0129311_1000337_pt1 | contig 43514 bp, 38 predicted proteins | sample Go1ome_FD_94435 | JGI IMG/M metagenome (GOLD analysis project Ga0129311, IMG submission 94435) | Western lowland gorrila individual fecal microbial communities from Wisconsin, USA - Go1022B metagenome | ecosystem: Host-associated > Mammals > Digestive system > Large intestine > Fecal | place...
ATACTCGTCGATGGAACGGCGGTTATCATTTGCAAAATCAATGAATCTGACCGCTGAGGAGGGAACGGCACATGTCTGATCTGGAAGGGATCCGCCTGTCGGTGGAGCGCTTTGTCACGGCGGTGAGCAGCTCGATGCGGCTGGAGGTGGCGGTGTTTGACCAAAACAGCCAGCTTTTTTACTGCACGCCGACCTATGTGAAGAAAAAGGGCCGCGCAGTCCACACGCCCTCGCTCCGCGAGGTCATGGAAAACGGGAGCGTGCTGGTCAATAAGCCCGGCGAGATGGCGTCGTGCATCGGCTGCCGCTTCAAGACCCACTGCCCCTCGACGATCGAGATCCTCTGCTGCATCCGCGCGGAGACGCAGATCGCGGGCGTGCTGGCCTTCACGTCGTTCACCAAGGAAGGACAGAAGCGCATCACTGAAAACACCACCGTTTACTTAAACGCCATCACGGAGCTTGCGAACATGATCGGCAGCCTCCTCATCTCGCACGAGGGCGGGGCGAACCCGATCAATCTGGACGCGAACATGATGGCGGCGATGGAGCTGTGCAACCAGCCGATGCTGCTCACCGACGCGCACGGCGTTATTTTGCAGTACAATCAGCTCGCGGCGAACCTTTTCCGCGTGTGCGACATTTCGACCACGTCGCTCTGGCAGCTGTTCGCGCATTCGGTCGTCAACCGCATCATGGAGGGCAACAACCTCTATGAAAAGACCGTCAACATCGGCGACGCGGCCACGAAGATCTCCACCCGCGCCATCGTGGTGGACGGGCAGGTGACGGGCTTTTTCATCCGCCTTTCCGATAACCTCTACAAGCCCTCGAAGGACACGAGCTATTTTGAGGGCATCATTGGCTCCAGCCCCGCCATCACGCACGTGCAGAAGGTCATCAAGCGCATTGCCGACAGCCCCACGCCCGTGCTCATCACCGGCGAGACCGGCACCGGCAAGGAACTTATCGCCCGCGCCATCCACGAGCAGAGCGGGCGCAACAAGTACCCCTTTGTGGCCATCAACTGCTCGAGCATCCCGGACAACCTCTTTGAAAGCGAGCTGTTCGGCTACGAGGAGGGCTCGTTCACGGGCGCGAAAAAAGGCGGCAAGATCGGCAAGATCGAAATGGCGCAGGGCGGCACGCTGTTTTTAGACGAGATCGGCGAGATGCCGCTGTTCGCCCAGCCGAAGCTCCTGCGCATTTTGCAGGAATACGAGCTTGAGCGCATCGGCTCGAGCAAGAAGATCCACCTCGATATCCGCATCATCGCCGCGACGAACCGTGACCTTGCCGACATGGTGCGCGAGGGCACGTTCCGCAGCGACCTCTATTACCGCATCAACGTCATCAATCTCGAGCTGCCGCCGCTGCGCGCCCGCCGGGATGATATCATCCCGCTGGCGGAGAACTACCTCAAAAAGCTCAAGATGAAGCTCAACACGCCGCTCACGTCGATCTCGAAGGAGGCCGGGGAGGTCCTGCTGAACGCCCCGTGGCCGGGCAACATCCGCCAGCTGCAGAACGTGATCGAATACGCGGCGAACCTGTGCGAATCCGACACGCTGATGCCCTCCGACCTGCCGGAGACCATCTGCCGCAGCATGGACGGGCCGGAGCAGCTGCCCGCGCACGTCCCGTCCGGCATCTCACAGGACGATGAGATCCGCGCCCTGCTGGAAAAATATGGCTACACGCTCGAGGGCAAGAAGAAGATCGCCGAGGAGCTGCACATCAGCCTTCGCACGCTCTACCGGCGCATCAACCACATGCAGGATGAAGTGACCGGCGTATAAATTGTCACAAAGATGGCACGGCTTTATGCAGCCGTGCCATCTTTTGTCATCTGCGCGGCAAGCAGATGCAGGTTTTTGAAGTGATTATTCAACCGGCAAAAACAGGTAAATTAAAATATTTGAACGCCAAAGAGGATGGGATTTCCTCATGATTCGCCGCAAATCGCAAGATTTTTTCAATATGACCAAAAAAATTCACGAAGTCTAAATTTTTTTGGCACATTGTTTGCTTGTATGGAGGGCAGAAAACCTTGAAGCTCATTTGCGCAGTTTGGGAAGAGCCGGTAAATTCCTTTTCTCCGCGGTGAGGAAAAAGGAAAATTTAGGAGGATATCAAATGGACGTTAATTACGGCCTACTCGCCTTGATCCCGCCTGTCGTTGCGATCACGCTGTGCTTCGTGACCAAACAGGTCCTTGTCTCCATGTTCGCCGGTCTCTTCGCCGGTGCGCTGGTCATCTGTGGTTGGAATCCGCTCAGCGCCGTCGCCTACTCTCTGCAGACGCTCGCCGACAATATGGCGGATAACGTGATCCTGCTGCTGTTCACCATGTTCATGGGTGTCGGCATCTCCTTCATCTGGAAGCTCGGCGGCAGCTTCGCTCTGGCGGAAGCCGCCAAGAGAAGATTCAAAAAGAGACGTTCCGTGTGCCTGGGCACCTGGGGTCTCGGTATGCTGTGCTCCGTGAACGACTGCCTGGTCGCCGCGGTGGACGGCAACGTGTTCCGCGATATCTGCAAGGACTACCGCATCTCCTCTGAAAAGTTCTCCTACGTGCTCGACTCCACCGCGGCTCCCGCGGCGGCGCTGTTCATCTCCGACTGGATCGCCTACCAGATCAGCATGATCGGCCAGGGCATTGACGCCGCCGGTATCGAGGGCGTCTCCGCCGTCAGCGCGTATGTCAACGGCCTGCCGTTCAACATGTACTCCATCCTGACGCTCATCTTCGTCGGCATGATGATGTACACCGGCCGCGACTACGGCCCCATGCTCAAGGCTGAGGTCCGCGCGCTCACCAAGGGCGAGTTCGTCGCTCCCACCGCCAAGCCCATGCTCGACGTCGGTTCCGAGCTCGGCGAGGCCAAGAAGACCAAGCCCATGATCCGCAGCTTCGTGCTCCCCATCGCGGTCGCCTTCATTATCATCATCGGCGGTATCCTGTATACCGGCATCACCAACCCCGACCGCACCGGCTCCGGCCTGATGGCCATTCTCGACGCCTGCGACGCCCAGCTCGCTCTTTACTGGGGCGCGTTCGGCATGGCGATGACCGGCGTTGTCGTCGCTCTCGCTTCCAAGATCATGACCTTTGAAGAGACCATGACCACCATCGTGGACGGCTTCAAGCTCATGAGCATGACCGGCGCGATCCTCGTGCTCGCGTGGTCCCTCGGCGCCGTCACCAAGAGCATGGGCCTCGGCAACTTCGTTGCGACCTATGTCGGCGGCAACGTCCCGACCGGCCTTCTTCCGCTGCTGGTCCTGGTCTGCTCCTCGCTCGTCGCGTTCGCGACCGGCACCTCCTGGGGCACCATGGCCATCATGACCCCGCTCGCCATCCAGCTCGGCTATGCCGTCACCGGCGATGTGCTCTTCTCCACCGGTATGACCGGCGCCGTTCTCTCCGGCGCGATCTTCGGCGACCACTGCTCCCCCGTGTCCGACACCACTGTTATGGCGTCTATCTTCTCCGGCGCGGACCACATCGACCACGTCGGCACGCAGGTGCCCTACGCCATCACCGTCATCTCCGTGATCGCGGTGCTGTATGTGATCTTCGGCTTCACGGAGCTGTCCCCGTTCATCCTGCTGCTCATCGGCGTTGTCGCGCTGTATTTCCTGCAGATCATCCTGCACAAGTACTCCATGAAAAAATACGGCATCGACCCGAACTACACCAAGTTCATGACCGAGGACCACAAGAAGGCCTGAGCCCCTCTCCCGCGCGAAAGCGCACGTTGACCGGAACGTAATAAGCAATCAGGAAGCGCTGCCATTTACGGCAGCGCTTCCTCTGACCCTATAAAGCATAAAAACCGCATGGTTTACGGGTTTTTATCCGACTTGCCCTTTTGACGAAATTTGTCGAAAGCTGTAAAATTTGTGTTGCATGTGAGCATAATGCCGTGGTAAAATAATAAAAGCGGCCAATTTTATTGCTTAAAAATTTTAGGGGGGGGGGGGGTAACATGAAAAGAGGTCCCTATTCCAAAGGAATTTTAATGAAGCGCAAGATCCTCAGCGCATCGGCGAAGGTATTCCTTGAAAAAGGCTATGCCGGCGCATCCAGCAAGATGGTTGCAGACCTTGTGGGCGTGTCGAACGGTTCACCGTTTTTCCACTACGGCAACAAGGAAGGCGTGCTGCTCGAGTTTGTCAAGCGGATGTTCTCCGGCCAGTTCCGCATGGTCGAGCATATGACGTGCGGCGATAACGATCCGCTGCTGCTCTACGGCATGGAAACGACGCTTCAGATGCACATCGTAGAGATCTCCGAACCGCTGCGTGAGCTGTATGTCACAGCCTACACGCTGCCGAGCACCTCGGCCTACATAACCGAGGGCATGGAGAAAAAGCTCGCCGTGATCTTCGGCTCGTTCCGGCCGAGAGCAACAGAGCAGGACTGGGCGCTGCTCGAGCTGGCCACCGCGGGCATCACGCGCAGCTTTATGGTGCAGCCCTGCACGGAGGAGCTGACGATGGAGCGCAAGCTCCGCAGCTACCTTTCCTCCTGCTATAAGCTCTTCGACGTGCCGGCGGCACGCTATGAGCCGCTGATCGAGCAGATCCTGCGCATCGACTTTGCGCCCAAGGCGCGCGAGATCATTGCCAAAACGGTCCGCAAGGTGGACGAGGACTACGAGGCCGCGATGGCGGGCATGGACGCACCTATAAAGGAATAAATGAAAAAGGAATAAACGACGGAAAGCGATCAAGGAGCCGAAAAACGGCGTCCGGGTCGCTTTTTTATTTGCCGGAGGCACGCTCGCTGCGCGCGGCGCAGCGGTGAGCGCCGCGCGCAGGAGACAAAAGGGCAGGGGAAATGCCGCCCTTACGGCCATTTTGTGCAGCTTTTATGTAAAAAATGCACGATTGATTTTTTCTATCAATGCGGCTATAATATTTTTATCTTCGCGCCCCCTGCTGAAAAGCGGCGGGCGCATCTGCATTGAACGCGGGAGGGGACCGTATGCGCGCCTGGGCACATTTCAAGACCATTACGCATCACCGCCATCTGGTGCGGCAATACTGTTTCCGGCTGGGGCTGTACTGGCAGGGGCTGACGCATGATTTGAGCAAGTACAGCCCGCAGGAATTCTGGCGCGGGGTGAAATATTACCAGGGCTTCCGCAGCCCGAACGACGCCGAGCGCCGCGAAAACGGCGTGAGCCTTGCCTGGCTGCACCACAAGGGCCGCAACCGCCACCACTTTGAATACTGGATCGACTACTGCATCGGCGGCGACGGAAAGGTCTATATGGGCGGGTGCAGAATGCCGCTCAAATACGTGGCGGAAATGTTCTGCGACCGCATCGCCGCCTGCAGGGTCTATCAGGGCGAAAAGTACACCGACGCTTCGGCCTACGACTATTACGCGCGCTCGCGCGGCCACATTATGATCCATCCCGAGACCGGCGCGCAGATCGAAAAGATGCTGCTCGTGCTCAAGGAGGAGGGGGAGGAAAAGGCCTTCGCCTACGTGCGGGAGCTGCTCGCGCAGGAACGAAAAGCAAACGCAAAGTAGAAAACCAGCCCCCTTGACTTGCAATTTGTCACTTTTTAGAGTAAAATACTCTTCACAATTATTGAACAGAGGACGGAAAAGAACCAATGACTCATCCCTACAAAACGCGCGAAGGCGGCGCTACGGTCACGGTTTTCGTGCCGTATGACTGCCGCAATCACTGCCCCTTTTGTGTCAACAAGCAGGAATATGCCCATGCCGAGGGCTTCAGCGTAGAGGCGATCTTAAAGAGCATCGCCGTGATGGACGGCATCACGCCGTACTGCGATTTTGTGTTTACCGGCGGCGAGCCGTTTGCGGACCTTGACGCGCTGCAGCGCATGCTCGACGCGGTGCCCGGGACCCACAAGGTCTATATCAACACGACCTTCCCTGTGCAGCCCGGCTGCAGCGCCGAGGAAATGATCGCTTTCACCGAGCGCAACCGCGACAAGATCACCTGCATCAACGTCTCGCGCCACCTGACGAAGTACGTCGAGGAATCTCCCGACGAGGTCGTGGCGAAGATCGCCACGAAAAAGCGCGTGAACTGCGTGCTCTATATGGATTATCCCGCCGACGAGCTGGAGGAATACGCCGAGCGCTGGCGCAAGTATAACATCCCCGTGCAGTACCGCTACGACTACACCGAGACCACGCCCGAGAACCTTTACAGGGAAGAGGGCGACAGGATCCTCGCAGACCTTAAAAAGCACTTTACCTACAAGGGCCTTGACGGCTGCCGCATGCGCAACGGATACCACTTCGACTACAAGGGCCTGCACATGACCTACCATAAGACCCTGCCGTACTCCACCATCGTGGAGACGGGCGAGGACGGCGTGACCTACGACATCCTCTACGATATCCTCATCAAGCAGAACGGCGACATCCACTCCGACTGGACGGGCGTGAGGCTCGACGTGGACGCCTACCGCAAGGTCGTTTTTGAGCCCTATGACCTGCGCGTGCTGGAGGGCACCATCGATTTCTGAAAAGGGAACGGCTGCGTGAATAACGACCGCGCAGCGAGCGAATCATATAGAATAATAATTACAAAAAGTATAATATCGTCGAAATATAACGAAAAGCGGCGGTTTCGGAAAACTTTCCGGAACCGCCGCTTTGCTTTTCGATAAATGCGCGCTTACAGACGGCCGTAGATGCGGGTCGTCTCGCGGATGTGCTTTGCAAGCTTCTTGTTTGCCTCGCCCGGCAGCATGCGCCACTGCCAGTTGCCGCCGCTCGTGCCGGGGGTGTTCATGCGGCAGCCCTTGCCGAGCTCGAGCCAATCCTGCATCTGCGCGACGAAGAGCCTGCTCTGGCAGCTCATGCCGCCGCGGATGATGCCGGCGTTGAAGCCCTCCTCGTCGTTCAGACCGAGGTACTTCTTCGCGAACGCGATATCCGCCTTGTCGGCCTCCGTACGCCAGAGGGCGAGGGGCGCGTTGTCGTGCGTGCCGGTGTAGCAGATGCTGTTGAAGCCGCAGCTGTGGGGCAGGTAGTCGCTCGGGTCGCGCGAATCGAAGGCGAACTCGAGCACCTTCATGCCCGGAAGGCCGGAATCATGCAGCAGCTGCACGACCTCGGGCGAGGGATAGCCGAGGTCCTCGGCGATGAAATCAAGGTCGCGGAACCAGCCGGTCAGCACGCCCACGAGCGACATGCCGGGGCCTTTGACCCAGCGGCCGTTTTTCGCGGTCGTTTCACCGTAGGGCACGGCCCAGTAGCTCTCAAAGCCGCGGAAATGGTCGATGCGGATCACGTCGAAGAGCTGCTGCGCACCGCCCACGCGGCGGATCCACCAGCCAAAGCCGTCGCGCGCCATGGCCTCGTAGTTGTAGAGCGGGTTGCCCCAGAGCTGGCCGTCGGCGCTGAAGCAGTCGGGCGGTACGCCCGAGACCTCGACGGGAACATTGTTTTCGCCCATCTGGAACATTTCAGGCTCCGCCCACACGTCGGCGGAGTCCATCGCCACGTAGATGGGCAGATCGCCGATGATGCGGAGACCGAGAGAGTGGATGTAGTCCTTGAGCGCCGTCCACTGGCGGAAGAAGAGGAACTGAATATAGGTGAACAGCTCCACATCCCCGCGCAGCTCTGCACGGCAGCGCTCGACGACCTCCGCGCTCCTGCGGCAGCGGATGTCCTCATCCTCCCACTCTGTCCACGCCTTCATGCCGAAATGGCGCTTGAGCGCCATGAAGAGGGCGTAGTTCGGGAGCCAGCGCTCATTTTCCTTTTCGAACGCGGCCACGGCCTCGCGGTCGCGCTCAAAGCCGCGCGCCTTGGCCTTTTCGAGCAGCGCAAAGCGGCTTTCGTAAATTTTGCCGTAATCGACCGACCGGGGGTCCGAGCCCCAGTCGCAGGCATTGACCTCCGCGCGTGTCAGGAGCTTTTCCTTGACAAGCAGGTCAAGGTCGATGAAATACGGGTTGCCGGCAAAGGACGAAAAGCTCTGATACGGCGAATCGCCGTAGCTCGTCGGCCCGAGCGGCAGCAGCTGCCAGTACTTCTGCCCCGCGGCGGCGAGAAAATCGGCAAAGTCATACGCGGCCTTGCCCATCGTGCCGATGCCGTGCGGCGAGGGCAGCGATGAGATCGGCATCAGGATGCCGGAGGAACGTTCGATCAATGGAACCACTTCTTTCTGGAAAACTAAGGATGGAAGGCGTTAACCCTTTACCGCGCCCGCGGCCACGCCCTTGATGATATATTTCTGGCACAGCAGGTAGAACACGATGACGGGGATGATGCTCAAAAGGATCAGCGCCATGGTCGCGCCGAGATCGACGGTGCCGTAGCTGCCCTTGAGGTACTGGATGTGGATGGGGATGGTCATGTACTTTGTGCGGTCGAGCACGAGATAGGGCAGCAGATAGTCGTTCCACACCCACATGATCTCGAGGATGCCGACAGAGATCATCGTGGGGCGCAGCATCGGCAGCACGACGGAGAAGTACGTGCGCAGCGGGCCGCAGCCGTCGATGGCGGCTGCCTCCTCGATCTCGAGCGGGATCGACTTGACAAAGCCCACGAACATGAAGATCGCAAGCCCCGCGCCGAAGCCCAGGTAGATGATGGGGATGGTCCAGGGGGTGTTGAGGTGGAGCGTATCCGCCGTTTTCGAGAGGGTGAACATCACCATCTGAAACGGCACGACCATCGAGAAAATGCAGAAATAATAGACGATGCGGCAGAAGCGGCTGTCCACGCGCGCGATGTACCACGCGGCCATCGACGTGCACAGCAGGATGAGCGCCGTGGAGGCGACGGTGATGAACAGGCTGTAGCCCGCGGATTTCAGAAACGGGTAGTTGCCGAACGTCAGGCCCTTGATAAAGTTGGCCCAGCCGGCAAAGCTCTCGGCGTTGGGCAGGGCGAAGGTGTCGGTCTTGACGTAGGTGTTGAGCTTGAAGGAGTTGATCACGACCGTCAGCACGGGCAGCACATAGATGATGCAGATGATGCCCAGCACGACCGAGAGGATCGTTTTGCGCCGGTTCTCGGCGGAAAGGGAGTGTTTGTTCATTACTGCTGCACCTCCTTTTTGCGGTTGGAGCGGAGCTGGAGAAGGCCGATGGATGCGACCAGAATGAAGAACAGGACCGCCTTGGCCTGCGCGGTGCCGCGCGAGTTGGCGTTCTGGCCGTAGAACGTGTTGAGGATGTTCAGCGCGAGCATCTCCGTCGTTTTGATGGAGTTGCCGTCGGGCTGGATGAGGTAGGGCTGACCGCCCGTGAGGGCGAGGTTCTGGTCAAAGAGCTTGAAGCCGTTGGTCAGCGACAGGAACGTGCAGATGGTGATCGAGGGCATGACGTTCGGGATCGTGACCTTCCAGAGCGTCTGCCAGCGGCTCGCGCCGTCGATCTTCGCAGCTTCGAGCATATCCTCGGGAATGGCCTGCAGCCCGGCAATGTAAATGATCATCATGTAGCCGATCTGCTGCCAGCACATCAGAATGATGAGACCCCAGAAGCCGTACTTCGTCTCCAGCAGGATCGAAGTGCCGTAGCGGGAGAGGATGCCGTCGAAGATCATCGACCAGATGTAGCCCAGCACGATGCCGCCGATGAGGTTCGGCATGAAAAACACTGTGCGGTAGAGATTGCTGCCCCTGATGCCCTGCGTGAGCGCGTAGGCCACGGCGAAGGCCAGCACATTGATGAGCACGAGCGAGACCACGGCGAACAGCGCCGTGAACCAGAACGAGTGCACAAAGCTTGCGTCCTGGAAGGCGCGGCGGTAGTTCTCAAGGCCGATGAAGGTCGCGTCGCTCGTGACCTTGAACTTGCAGAACGAGAGGTAAATGCCCTTAAAGAAGGGGTAGACGAAGCCGATGATGAACGCGCAGACCATCGGGCCCATGAAAAGCGGGAACCAGCGGCGGATGGGGCGGCGGATCATCGAGCTGTTGACGGCGGATGCGCTGTGCCGGTGCTTCAATTGGATCAACTCCCTGCAAAAATAAATCGGTCGCGATGGCGGCTTCGTGCGGCCGCCGCCGCGAAATACAGGAGAGGGCGGGCGAAATGCCCGCCCTCTCATTGGTCATGTCAGGTGCGATCGACGGAAATATCAGCCGTTGGCCTCGGCGTACTGGGTGGCCCAGCCGTCCACGAAGGCGGTCTTGACATTCTCCCAGTTGGCGTCGGTCTGGTCGGCGTCGTACTGGTTCATCGCAGCGACGAGAGCCGCGCGGTAAGCGTCAACGTTGGGCTGGAAGTTGGTGACCCAGGGCATGATGTAGTTGCCGTTGGTGGCGTAGTCGTTCGCGTCGGCGAGGAAGCCGTTGGTGGACTCGGCAGCCTGCTTGTAGGGCATGGCGGCGAACTCATCGACCAGCATGCGGGAGACCTCGGGATCGGTGACCATCCAGTTCATGAAAGCGAGGGTGGCCTGGATGTCCTCCTCGGAGGCCTTGGCGTTCACAGCCCAGCAGTTCTCGGTGCCGCAGTTGAGGCCCGCGTTCTCTTCGCCGGCAACGCCGCAGTAGAACGGGATCATGGAGAGGTTATCAAGACCGTAGTCGCCGGTGAGCTTGGACCACTCCCAGGAGCCGTTCTGATAGAACACAGCCTGCTCCTTGCCGAACTCGTCCGCCGCGTCAAAGCCGCCGGCAGCAAGGTCCGCAGGATTCACAGCGCTGTTGTTGATGTACAGATCCCAGAGGTTCTTGTAGTTCTGCATGTAGGTGCCCTTGATGGAGGAGGGGCATTCCTTCCAGGCGTCGGGATCGTCAACGGACTCGTAGTAGTACTCGAGGTTGGCGAGATGGCCGGTGAAGCGCCAGCTGGAATCGTCGCTCATGGAAGAGGAGGTGAAGGCGTCGAAGCCGAGCTCGCCCGCGCGGGCGTGGATGTCCTCGGCGACGGCCTTGAGGGAATCGAAGTTGGTGATGTCAGCGAGGGTGTAGCCGGCCTTTTCGAGCAGGTCCTCGTTGACGATGATGCCGTAGCACTCGTAGCAATAGCCGATGGAGCAGAGCTTGCCGTCGGCGTCATAGAGGTTGTAGGCGTCGGTGTTGAGCTCATTGGCAACGTCGGTGCCGGTCAGGTCATAGCAGTAGTCGCCCCAGGTGTCAATGGCGGCCTGGTTGCCAACGACGAACAGCGTCGGCGGAGTGGACTTGTCCATCTCGGCGGTCAGGGTCTCGTTGTAGGTGCCGGAAGCGGCGGTGACCACGGTGACGGGCACGCCGGTCTTTTCAGTGTACATGGAGGCGACCTTCTGGAGGGTGGCGTCGGCCTCGGGCTTGAAGTTCAGCCAGTAGACGCTGCCGGCAGCGGTGGTGTCGCCCTCCTCGTTGGCCTTCTGGTCATCCTTCTGATCACCGCAGGCGACGAGAGAAAGAGACATCACGAGAGCAAGGATCAGTGCAAGATACTTTTTCATTTCATCGATACTCCTTTTCAAATTTATTTTCACGCGATACCGCGGGAAAATCACGCTTGGATATGCCGCACGGACTGCCCCTCGCGCAGCGTGGTCGGCAGGGTGACGTGGCGGTTGCCGCCGCGCCCCTCGATCATGTCGAGCAGGAGCTCGACGCTCGTTTCGCCCATGGCGGTCATGGGCTGGCAGAGGGTGGTGAGCATGGGGTGGATGTATTCCGAGACGCTGATGCCGTCGATGGCGATGACGGAGCAGTCCTCGGGGATGGAGCGGCCGCTCTCGCGCAGGGCGCGCATCGCGCCGATGGCCATGTCGTCCGCAATGGCAAAAACGGCGGTGAAATCGGCGGGGGAGCGCAGGCGCTCGCGCATGGCGGCGTAGGCCCTGGCGATGGTGAAATCCTCGGCGCAGATCAGATCCTCCGGCCGCTCGGTCAGGCAGAAGTCACGCAGCGCGCGCTGGTAGCCGAGGTAGCGGAGCTGGGAGATCGAGCTGTCGTCGGGGTCGGCGGTCAGCACGGCGATGCGGCGGTGGCCGTTCCGGTAAAGCTCGCTGACGGCGCGGTAGGCCTCCTGCTCGTCGGCAATGGAGACGGAGGAGTACTGCACGGGGTCAAGCGTGCCGTAGGAGTTCGTGTAGGAGCAGCAGACGTAGGGCACGCCCAGCAGCGCGACCTCCTCGGGCGAGTAGTCGCTGCGCCCGCCGAGAAAGATGATGCCCTGCAGGCGCTTTTCCTTTTCCATCATCGCGCCGCACTTGAGCTCGTCGTCGCATGAGGCGATCTGGCGCATGACCATCGTGTAGCCCGAATCGTCGAGCCTGCGCTCGATGGCGTGGATGATGTCGGTGTAGAAGGGGTTCTGCACGCCGCGCACCACAAGGCCGATCGCGTCGGAGCGGATCTTGACAAGGTCGCGCGCGCTGGTGTTGGGCACATATTTGTGCGTTTCGATCACCGCACGCACGCGCTGACGGCTGTCCTCGCTCACGTCGGGCCGGTCGTTGAGCACGCGCGAAACGGTGCTCACGCTCACACCAGACAGCCTTGCGATATCCTTGATGGTCATATCCGGCGCGCCCCCTTGATCACGTCCAGATTTCGGAAACATTACCGGTAACGTTTCCAATTCTGCTTACAGCATAGCCCATACGGCAGTCAAAGTCAAATAAAACTTGCCGTTTCTGACAAAAATAGGGGAAACAGACAAGAAATACGGACTGCCTATTGGCAAAATAGCCAACGAGCGCGGCGGTTGCACTCTTAACAGCCAGCTTATGCCGCTATGAAAGCGCTTTATGAGAGCCTAAACGCCGAAAAACGGGAGAAATATGGGCTGTGTTCCCTGACGGCAAAAAAGATCCCCGCCCTTCGCCGGAAAACGGCGGAGGGCGGGGAAACGATCTGTATGTGCGGACCTTACTTGAGCAGCAGCTCCGCGATCTGGACGGTGTTGGTGGCGGCGCCCTTGCGGACCTGGTCGCCGCAGCACCAGAGGTTCAGACCGCGTTCGTCGGTCAGATCCTCACGGATGCGGCCGACATAGACGATGTCCTGATCGGAGGTGTCGAGCGGCATGGGGTAGATCTTGTTCTTGAGATCGTCCACGAGCTTGCAGCCGGGGGCGCTGGCGATGAGCTCCTTCGCGCGCTCGACGCTGATCTTCTCCTTTGTGCGCAGCACCACGGAGACGCTGTGGCTGCGCACGACCGGCACGCGCGCGCAGGTGCAGCTGACCTTCATCTCCGGCAGGTGAAGGATCTTGCGGCCCTCGTTCTGCATCTTCATCTCCTCGCTGGTGTAGCCCTCGAAGGCCTCGCCGCCGATCTGGGGGATGATGTTGTATGCGATCTGGTACTGGAAGACCTTGGGCTCCAGATGCCTGCCTTCGGCAAGGGCCTTGACTTCGTTGTTCAGTTCGTCGATGCCGCCCTTGCCCGCGCCGCTGACGGCCTGATAGGACGAGGCAATGATCGTTTCGATGGGACTCTCCTTGGCGAGGGCGTTGATGGCCACGAGCGTGACGATGGTGGTGCAGTTGGGGTTGGAGATGATGCCCTTGTGCCACTTCACGTCCTCGGGGTTGATCTCGGGGATGACGAGCGGCACGTTGGGGTCGAGGCGGAAGGCGCTCGAGTTATCGACAAACACCGCGCCCGCCTTGACGATCGCGGGCGCGAAGCGCTCGGCGATGTCGTTCTCGGCTGCGCCGAGGACGATGTCGAGCCCCTCGAACGCGTCGTCAGACGCTTCGACGATGGTGCATTCCTGCCCCTTGAACATAATCTTGCTGCCCGCGCTTCTGGCGCTCGCGATGGGGCGGAGGGACGCGACGGGGAAATCGCGCTCTTCCAGGATCTTGATCATTTCCTGACCGACGGCGCCCGTGGCGCCGAGAATACCGACATTGACCTGTTTCATTACACTACATTCTCCTTTACAAAACTGTTATACAGGACACGGATGGCCTGTTCAAAGTCCTTTTCCTCCACACCCACGATGATGTTGAGCTCCTCCGGGCCCTGCGTGATCATGCGGATGTTGACGCCGTTTTCGCCGAGCTTGGCAAAGATCTTACCGGAAACGCCGGGCCGGTAGGCCATCTTGCGGCCGACGGCGGCGACGATGGCGATGTGCTCCGTTACGGTTATCTTATTCGGCTGCAGCTCCTTTTGCAGCTCGCCCAGCATTTCATAGAGCGAGCGGGACACCTTGTCCGACGAAACGACGAGCGACACATTGTCGATGCCCGACGGCAGGTATTCCACATTGACCTCGTGTTTTGCCAGCACGTTGAGAATTTTCAGGAGCGAGCCCGGCGCGCTCGACATGCCGGTCTTCGCGATCGTGATGATCGAAAAGCCCTTCTTGCCGGCGATGCCCGTGATGAAGCCGCCCTCCTCCATCTCATCCTCGATGGACTCCAGGATCATCGTGCCGGGATGGTCGGGCGCGTTGGTGTTGCGGATGTTGAGAGGGATGTTCTTCTCGCGCACGGGGAAGATCGTGCCCTCGTGCAGGACCTGCGCGCCGATGTAGCTCAGCTCGCGCAGCTCGCTGTAGGTCACGCGGCGGATGGGCTGGGGATCGCTGACGATGCGCGGGTCGGCCATCAGGATGCCGGAAACGTCCGTCCAGTTCTCGTATACGTCCGCGCCGAGCGCGGCCGCCGCGAGCGCGCCGGTGATGTCGCTGCCGCCGCGGGAGAAAGTCTTGATGTGCCCGTCGGGCATCACGCCGTAGAAGCCGGGGATGACGACCCTGCGGCCCTCGGCGGCGGAGCGCAGCGCTTCATAGGACGCGTCCTGATCGACCGTGCCGTCAAATTTGAACTTGATCCACAGCGCCGCGTCGAGGAAGTCGTAGCCGAGGTACCCGGCCATCAGCTTTGCCGAGAAGTATTCGCCGCGCGAGGCGAGCTCGTCCTGGCTGATGCCGCTCTGCATCCTGGCCCACAGCGCGTCGAACTCCTCGTCAAGGCTGATCGAAAGGCCGCACTCGGCGATGATCTCGTTGTAGCGGTCGCGGATCATGCCGAAAATGTCCTCGCAGGTCACGCCGTACTTGATGTGCGCGGCGCAGAGATAGAGAAGATCGGTGATCTTGTGGTCGCCGGAAAAGCGCTTGCCCGGCGCGGAGACGATGACCACGCGGCGGGCGGGATCTGCTTCCACGATGGACTTGACCTTGGCGAACTGGTGCGCGTCGGCGAGCGAGGAGCCGCCGAATTTCAAAACTTTGAGCATGGAAGTTAATCCTTATTGACCGCGAAGCGCGCGATGAGCGCGTGGGGGTCATCCTTTCGGTAAGAGTCGTAGGCGTCGAACGCCTCGCGGGCGCTGCATTCGCGGGTGAAGTACTCGCCCATGCAGCGGAAGAGCCACTTGTCCTGCACGCCGGAGAGATTCACGGAGCAGGGGGTGAAGCGGTCGGCATAAAAGCTCCGGCACCCGGCGGCAATGTCGAGACAGTCGCGCAGCACGTTCGAGCCGGTCGGATAGCCGCCCGCGCCCGCACCGGAAAAGCTCTGCTTGCCGAAGCGGGAGGCGAACAGCGTGACGAGGTTGCCCGTGCCGTCGGTGTGCGCCTCGGGCGCGGAGGAGGGGAAGAGCGTCGGGCAGACGAAGGCGGCCACGGCGCTGCCGGACTTTTCCGCGCGGGCGATGAGCTTATAGGTAAGGCCCTCGGCCTTCGCCTTTGCGATGTCCGCCGCTGTGATGGACGAAATGCCCACGCAGGGGATGTCGTCCTCTTTCACGTTCACGCCGAAGGCAAGGTCGGCGGAGAGCACGAGCTTGCGCCGCGCGTCCAGCCCCTCCACGTCGGCGGTGGGGTCGGCTTCGGCGTAGCCGAGCTCCTGCGCGGTTTTGAGCGCGGGGGCATAGTCGGCGCCGGAGTTCGTCATGGCGGAGAGCATGTAGTTCGTCGTGCCGTTCAGAATGCCCTCGACCGCGTCGATCCCGTCGAGCTGCGCCGCGCGGGAAAGGGACGTGAGCCAGGGGATGCCGCCGCCGGCAGCGGCGGTGCAGCGCAGCGCCACGCCGTTTTCTTTGGCAAGGCCCGTCAGCTCATCGAAGTGCGCGCACATGAGCTGCTTGTTTGCGGTGACGACGTGCTTGCCCGCGCGCATGGCCGCGCAGAGATCGCTGTACGCCGGTTCGATGCCGCCCATGACCTCGACAACGATATCAATGGAGGGGTCGCGCACGATCTCGTCATAGTCTGCGGTGACGGTACAGGTGAGCTCGGGGCGCGGACGGCGGGAGAGCACGGCGGCAACGTGCAGGTCGGTCCGCCCTTCGCATAATTTATAGAAGTGGGAACCGACCGTGCCGAAACCCAGCAGTGCGATATTCACGGGAAATGACCTTCTTTCTTTTTCTTCAAGTACTCCGTCAAGTGCGGACGAAATTGTAACAATCAACAAAAATGTCTTTCTCACAAAAACACTTGACTTTTTGATGGAAACAATATAACATAGCGTTTGTGAAAATACAATAGGGAAAACAAAAAAACTTTTCCCGTGGGATATCAGGAGGAATCAACGATGCAGTACCAGAGCACGCGCGATCATAACCTCAGGGCCAGCAGTGCGCAGGCCGTGCTGAACGGTCTTGCGCCCGACGGCGGCCTTTACACCATGCCGTCGTTCGACGAGGCGCGCTTTGACTATCATGAGGTGCTTGACCTCGACACCTTTTCCATGTCCGCGAAGATCCTTGCAAAGCTCCTGCCCGACTTTTCCGAGCAGGAGATGACGAAGCTCGTCCGCGAGGGCTATGCCGGGAAATTCGAGACCGATCATCTCACGCCGACCGTCCCCGTCGGCGGGGACTATGTTCTCGAGCTGTTCCGCGGGCCGACGAGCGCTTTTAAGGATGTGGCGCTTTCGATGCTGCCGCGCCTGATGACGGCGGCGAAGGACAAGTGCGGCTTCACCGACGAGATCATGATCCTCACCGCCACCTCCGGCGACACCGGCAAGGCGGCGATGGAGGGCTTCTGCGACGTGCCGGGCACGCGGATCATCGTATTCTACCCCTACGGCGGCGTGAGCGCCGTGCAGCAGGCGCAGATGGCCACGCAGGCGGGCGACAATGTCTGCGTGTGCGCGGTGCGCGGCAACTTCGACGATGCGCAGACGGGCGTGAAGAAGATCTTCTCCGCCGTCAGCCGCGAGGGGCTGCTTGAAGGCAGGGGCGTGAGCTTGTCTTCCGCCAACTCCATCAACATCGGCCGTCTTGCCCCGCAGGTGGTCTACTATTATAGGGCGTATGCAGACCTTGTGAAGGCCGGGCGCATCCAGGCGGGCGACAAGGTCGATTTCGTCGTGCCGACCGGCAACTTCGGCGATATCCTCGCGGGGTACTTCGCTAAGGAGATGGGCCTGCCCGTCGGCAGGCTCGTGTGCGCGTCCAACGCCAACAACGTGCTGACGGATTTCCTGCGCACGGGCCGCTACGATCGCCGCCGTCCCTTCTACAAGACCGTTTCCCCCTCGATGGACATCCTCGTTTCCAGCAACCTGGAGCGCCTGCTCTATCTCCTCTCCGGCGACGACCGGCTCGTCGCGGGGCTTATGAAGCAGCTCAATGAGGCGGGCGCCTACGAGGTCCCCGCCGGAATGCTCGAAAAGCTGCACGAGCTCTTCTGGGCCGGCTGCTGCGACGACGCGGGCGCGAAGGCCGCCATCGGCGGCGTGTGGGCAAAGGAGCACTACCTCTGCGACACGCACACGGCGGTCGCATGGAATGTTGCCCAGCAGTATAAGAAGGAGAACCCGGACCACAACGCAGTGGTCGTGCTCTCCACGGCCTCGCCCTATAAGTTCCCCGCCGCCGTGCTCGAGGGCATCGGCGAGCAGGCCGGGGGCGACGAGTTCGACGTGATGGAGCAGCTCCACGAGGTCACGGGCGTGCCCGTGCCGAAAAACCTTGCCTCGCTTCGCGAGCGCGAGGTGCGCCACCGCGACGTGATCGATCAGGACGAAATGCTCAAATACGTGCTTGGCAAGGCCGCGCGGGAGAATTGATAAAGGAGTATAATCATGTATATTACCTGCCTTGATATGGAGGGCGTGCTCGTCCCCGAGATCTGGATCGAATTTGCCCGCGAGAGCGGCATCCCCGAGCTGACGCGCACTACGCGCGACGAGCCGGACTACGACAAGCTGATGAAATGGCGCATGGACGTGCTGCGCGAGCACGGCCTGGGACTCAAGGAAATTCAGGAAACGATCGCGCGCATCGACCCGCTGCCGGAGGCGAAGGAATTCCTCGACAAGCTCCGCTCCGAGACGCAGGCGATCATCCTGAGCGACACGTTTGAGGAGTTTGCGCAGCCCCTGATGAAAAAACTCGGCTGGCCGACCATTTTCTGCAACTCTCTCGAGATCGACGAAGACGGCTTCCTCTGCGGCATCAGGATGCGCTGCGAGCATTCCAAGCTTACGACCGTGCGCGGCCTTCAATCCATCGGCTTTGAGACCATCGCCAGCGGCGACAGCTACAACGATCTTGAAATGATCCAGGCGTCGAAGGCGGGCTTCCTCTTCCGCACGACGGAAAAGATCAAAAAGGACTATCCGCATTTGCCCGCGTTTGAGACCTACGACGAGCTGCTGGAGGCCATTGAAACCGTCATCAAAAAGTAAAAATGAATAATTAATCGGCAGAAATGAAACAAAACTCGTTCAAAATTTGTTCATTCTGCCGATTGACTTTTTTCGCCAAAAAAATAAGATATTGGCGGCAGTGAGGTGTATGGCAGCTTCACTGTCAAACCATTGTCAAAAAATAGGAGGAGAAGAAAACATGTTAAGCTTCTTGATCTGCCTCGCGTTGCTGATCGGCGGCTACCTCGTTTACGGCAAGGTCGTTGAGAATACCTTCGGCCCCGATGACCGTGAAACGCCGGCCGTTAAGATCAACGACGGCGTGGACTATGTGGTTCTGCCGCAGTGGAAGCTGTTTATGATCCAGCTTCTTAACATCGCAGGCCTTGGCCCGATCTTTGGTGCACTGCAGGGCGCTCTCTGGGGCCCCATCGTGTTCCTGTGGATCACCTTCGGTACCATCTTTGCCGGTGCCGTGCACGACTATTTCTCCGGTATGATGAGCGAGCGTAACGAAGGCGCGTCCATCTCCGAGATCGCCGGTATCTACCTCGGCGGTGCGATGAAGAACGTCATGCGCGTGTTCAGCGTGGTGCTGCTCGTCATGGTCGGCACCGTGTTCGCCGTCGGCCCCGCCGGCCTGATCGTCACCCTGTTCAAGAACGGCGGCCACGAGGGCATCGTCAGCACGACCCTGTTCTGGCTCATCATCGTTCTTGTCTACTACTTCATCGCGACCTTCATTTCCATCGATAAGATCATCGGCAAGATCTACCCCCTGTTCGGTATCTGCCTGATCATCATGGCCATCGGCGTTGCGATCGGCATCTTCACCAAGCCTGAGTACACCATCCCCGAGATCTGGAACAACTTCGGCTCCATGCATCCCTCGGGCACCCCGATCTGGAGCTTCATGTTCATCACCGTTGCCTGCGGCGCCATTTCCGGTTTCCACGCCACGCAGAGCCCCCTGATGGCCCGCTGCATGAAGAGCGAGAAGCAGGGCCACTTCGTCTTCTACGGCGCGATGGTCTCCGAAGGCATCATCGCCCTGATCTGGGCTGCTGCCGGCTGCTCTCTGTATGAAGTCACCGGCGGCCTGAACACCGGCCTTGCCGCGGCGCTTGCCAACGGCCAGTCCGCCGCCATTTACGACGTCTGCGCCAAGACCATGGGCGGCGTGGGCATCGCGCTTGCCATGCTCGGCGTTATCGCCTGCCCCATCACCTCCGGCGATACCGCGTTCCGTTCCGCCCGTCTCGTTCTGGCTGACTGGTTCAAGGTCGATCAGAAGAAGTGGCAGAACCGCCTGATCCTCTGCGTGCCCGTTCTCGGCGTCGGCGCGATCCTCGGCATCGGCAACGCCCTCGGCAAGATCGACTACACCGTCATCTGGCGTTACTTCAGCTGGACCAACCAGACCCTCGCCATGATCGTTCTGTGGGCCGCTTCCATGTACCTCTTCTATGATAAGAAGAACTACTGGATCACCGCCGTTCCCGCGACCTTCATGAGCGCCGTGTCCGTGACCTACTTCCTGCTCGGCAACGAGTGCCTCGGCCAGTTCCTCAACACCAAGACTGCCGACGGCGTCACCGTTTACAACACGGCTGTCGCCTATCCCGTTGGCGTCATTGTTGCGGCCCTCTTCCTCGGTATCTTCCTGTATACCATCAAGAAGCGCCACACTGAGCCTCACTACGAGACGCTGCACAAGTAAACCATCCGCAGAGCGGTGGGAGAGTGCTCTCCCACCGCTTTTTTGAATTTGGGAGGTACCGTTATCATGTTTGCACCTGTGCGCCTTGGCGAGACCGCCATTGAAAAAGAGACCCTCGCAGCGGACAAAAAGTCCTGCAAGCGCTTCGGCCCCTGCGGCGTTGGAAAAGAGACGCTGTATTTAAACAGCTATTTTATCGACCGGCGCTTCTATGTCGCGCTGTCCTCGGTGCGCCGCGTGTTCAAGCGCGTGGCGATGAGCCAGGGCGGCTTTTCGGGCAAGGGCGCGTTCGGCTCGATCCCCTACCTTGTTGTGCAGTATGACGGCGGGAAGGAGAAGCAGTTCACCTTCAAGCACGAGGAGGACGTTGACGCGCTGCTCGACTACCTTGAAAAGGTGCATCCCGAGATCCCGCGCCTGAGCGCGGGCGGGGAAAAGCGCATGCAGGAGAAGGCGGAGCAGGAGGCCGCGCGCTATCTTGACGAGCTGACGCCGCAGGCGCAGTCCGCCCGCGAAACGCTTGAAAAGGCGGAGCAGTTTCTCAGCGGTTACCCCGAGATGACCAAAAAGCTCGCCTCCGCGGCCAAGGCCAAGCGCATCAACGAGCACACGAACCCCGCCTACCGCTGGGTCGCGCTGGCCATCGTGCTGGCGGGCGCGGCGGCGCTGGTGTACGGCATTATCTCTTGGCGCAGAGGCGGCGATTTCGGCGTTTACTTCGCCCTCTTCGGCTTCGCCGCGGTGTTCTTCTTCTCGGGCGCGCACGTGCTGCCCACGGCGAAGAACAACCGCCATGCCGTTAACCGCGCCTGGGAGCAGGCGCTCGAGGCGATGGAAAACGTCCTGCCTGAGAAGTTCCCCCTGCCGGCGCGCTACGCGCACCCCATCGTCGCAAGGCGCATGGTCCGCATCCTGCGCGAGGGCCGCGCCCAGAGCGCGGAGGAAGCGCTCGACGTGCTCAAGGCGGACCTCAAGGCCCTCACGGCCGATGTGCAGGTCGATCAGGAGGAGCACGACGAGGTCGTGGTCATCAAGCCGCTGTTCCTTGTGAGCGATTATCAGTAAAATGAGCGAAAAACGAATGTCAGGCGGGGCTTGACATTCGTTTTTTCTTGTGTTACCGTCCCTTCTGCTCGCTCGGAGGGCGCGCTGATCTCCAGCATCTACGGCATCGTCGATATGGCGATGGTGGGGCAGTATCAGGGCCCCGACGGCACGGCGGCGCTGGCCGTGGTCGCGCCGGTGTGGAACATTATTTACAGCCTGGGCCTTCTCATGGGCATCGGCGGCAGCGTCATTTTCAGCACGAAGCGCGGCAGCGGCGAGCGGGACGGGGACAGCGGGAATGAATATTTCACCGCCGCAGTCATCGGCTCGGTGCTCCTTGCGGCGCTCGCGTGCCGCGGACCGCACGCAGGCTGCGCCTATAGCGTCGGGCAGGCGGCGCAGCCCATCATTTCGACGAACTTCGGCGCGGGCAAGGCCGCGCGCATCCGCGAAACGCTGTGCGCCTTGCCCTGTGGACGACAGCCTTCTTCGGCGTATTCTGGACGGCGCTGAGCATGCTCTGCCGCTCATCGCGGGGCCGGATTCGATCTGGTTTGCCATGCCCATCACGGAGACTGCCGTCATGCTCTACGCAGCCGTGTGCATCAAAAAGGATATGGCGGCCCTGCCGGAAAGAAACTGAGTGCCTTAAAAAAGCTCAGGCGTGTTCATTCATATAATCTTCGATCGCCTTCAGGAAGGCCTCGCCATAGCGCGAGGCCTTTCGCTCGCCTATGCCCGAAACCTCGAGCAGCTCGCTGAAAGAGCGCGGGGCCCTTTCCGCCATGTCGGCAAGCGTTGCGTTGGAAAAGATGACGTAGGCCGGCACGCTCTCGCGCCGGGCGAGGTCCGCGCGCAGGGCGCGCAGGGCCGCAAAAAGGCCGTTCTCCTCGAACCCGTCCCCATACGCGCCGCGCAGGCGCTTTTTCTCCGTCTTTGGCTCTACGCGCTTTTGCATCAGTACGCATTCGCCGTCAAAGAGCACGGCGGACGCTTTTTTCGTGGGCCGGAGCGTCGAATGCTGCTGCTCGGTCTCGAGGTACCCGGCGGCTTCGAGGTATTCGATGTAGCGCTCGATGACGCTCGGCGAGGTCTTGTCCATCAGCCCATAGGTCGATACGGCGGCAAGGCCGAGCGAGAGGAGCCTTTGCTCGCGGCTGCCGCGCAGCACCTGGATGACGAGCGTTTTGCCGACGTAGTACCCCAGCCGCTCGCGGATGCGCATGACACAGGATAAGATCATCTGCGCGGGAATCGTGATGTCCTCGGTCTCATAGCTTGCCCTGCAGTTCGAGCAGTTGCCGCACACGCTTTGGTGCGGCTGGCCGAAGTAGTCAAGGAGCCTGCCGCGCAGGCAGTCAACGCTTTTGCAGTAGTCCGTCATGGCCTGTAAGCGCTTGTAGTCCTGCCTGCGCACGCGCGCGGCGTCCTCCTCCGTGAGCTGGTCCGAGCCGCCGTTTTCGATGAGAAAGCGCGCGGTCTCCACATCGGCGGGGGCGAAGAGCAGGATGCAGTCGGCGTTTCCGCCGTCGCGCCCGGCGCGGCCCGCCTCCTGATAGTAGGCTTCAAGGCTTTTGGGCATATTGTAATGGATGACAAAGCTGACGTTCGACTTGTCGATGCCCATGCCGAAAGCGTTCGTCGCCACCATGACGGTCCTGCGGTCGAACTGGAAATCGTCCTGATTCTGCTGCCGCTCCTCGTCGGTTAGGCCCGCGTGGTAGCGCGTGGCGGCGACGCCGCGGTCACAAAGGCTCTCGCACACGCGCTCGACGGCAGCGCGCGTCGCGCAGTAGACGATGCCGCTCTGGTCCCGCCGCTCGTCGATGAGCGCGGCGAGGGCGGAAAACTTGCTCCTCGGGCGTCGCACGTCGAAGTAGAGATTCGGCCGGTCAAAGCCCGTCACGATGCGGTAGGGACTTTGCAGCGCCAGCAGCCGCGCAATGTCCTTCTGCACCTGCGCCGTGGCCGTTGCGGTGTAGGCCGCGACGATGGGGCGGCGCGGCAGGGCATTGATGAAATCCACAATGCCGAGGTAGCTCGGGCGGAAGTCCTGGCCCCACTGCGAAATGCAGTGCGCCTCGTCCACGGCGAGAAACGACACGCTCATCTCCTGCATGAGCGAGAGAAAGCTTTCCGTCTCCAGCCGCTCGGGCGCGACGTAGATGAGCTTGTAGGCGCCCCTGCGCGTGCGGGCATAAACGGTGCGGATCTGTTCGCCCGTCAGCGAGCTGTTGATGTACGCCGCGGCCACGCCCGCGCTTTTGAGCGCCGCGACCTGATCCTTCATCAGCGAGATGAGCGGCGAAACGACGAGCGTGATCCCCGGCAGGAGCAGCGCCGGGATCTGGTAGCAGAGCGACTTGCCCCCGCCCGTCGGCATGACGCACAGCGCGTCGCGCCCGGAGAGGATCGCGTCGATGAGCGCCTCCTGCCCGGGGCGGAAGGCGCTGTGGCCGTAGTATTGCTTTAAAATGCTGTATTTGTCCATGACAGGCCCCGTTTTCCTTGAATCGTTCCCCATGATGTTACCCCAGAACGGGGAAAAAGTCCACGGGAAATTGCCCAATGGCCCGTTTCCGGGCATACGGCGGCGGAAATGGGGAAACTTCCGTTTGACGAAAGGGAAAAAACATGGTATCATCACGCTGTTCCCGGAAAGATGCGCTCTGACCGGCGGACAGTACAATTCATTCTACCGTTCTGGCGGCAAGGATACGCTCCAAGCCTGAAGAAGAGGGGAACGCGGCGCGGCGAAAGCCGCGGCCTTTATTGCTGTGTCAATCCCTTCTGCCAAGACGGCGGAAGGGATGATCTATTTTTCAGGAGGGGACGCATATGGAAACGCGCGTTGCCGTGCTGGCGGTCATCGTCCGCGAGGGGAGCTCCGTGCAGACGCTCAACGAGCTTCTGCACCAGTACGGGCCGTATATCATCGGACGCATGGGCGTGCCGTACCGCGAAAGGGGCGTGAACATCATCAGCGTAGCGCTCGACGCGCCGGGCGATGTGATCTCGGCGCTCTCGGGCAAGCTCGGCCGGCTCGACGGCATCACGGCGAAGACCGTCTACGCCCCCGAAGGAAGCATTGGAAAGGAAGAAACCAAATGAAAAAGAACCTCAAAAGCATTTTAAGCCTGTGTCTTGCGCTCGCGCTCGTCTTTTCCCTTACGGCCTGCGGGCAGAAGAATGACGACGCGCAGGACGGCCAGCAGACCGATGAGACTGAATTCACCCCCGCAAGCTTCTCCATCGCCGCGCTCAAGGGCCCCACGGCCATGGGCCTTGTCAAGCTCATGCAGGAGAGCGAAAACGGCGAGACGAGCGGCAACGACTACACCTTCACCCTCGCCGGCTCTGCCGACGAGGTGACGCCCGCGCTCATCAAGGGCGAGCTCGACATGGCCTGCGTGCCCGCGAACCTCGCCGCCGTGCTCTACAACAAGACCGAGGGCGCGCTCGAGGTGCTGGCCGTCAACACGCTCGGCGTGCTCTACATCGTGGAAAACGGCGAGAGCGTGCAGTCCATCGCGGACTTAAAGGGCCAGACCATCGTGGCCGCGGGCAAGGGCTCCACGCCTGAATACGTCCTGCGCTACCTTTTGAGCGAGAACGGCATCGACCCCGATAACGACGTGACGATCGACTGGAAGAGCGAGCACAGCGAGTGCGTCGCGGCGCTCGCTTCTGGTCAGGCTACGATCGCGCTGCTGCCGCAGCCCTTCGTCACCGTGGCGCAGAGCAAGATCGAGGGCCTGCGCATGGCGCTCGACCTCAATGCCGAGTGGGACGCGCTGGATAACGGCTCGGGCCTTATCACGGGCGTCATCGTCGCCCGCCGCGAGGTCGTGGAGGAGAATCCCGCGGCCGTGAACGAATTCCTCAAGGAATACGCCGCGAGCGTTGACTGGGTCAACGCCAGCACCGCGGACGCCGCCGCGCTCATCGGCGAGTACGGCATCGTGGACGCGGCCGTTGCGGAAAAGGCGCTGCCCTACTGCAACATCGTCTGCCTGACGGGGGCGGACCTTCTTGAAGCGCTGCCCGGTTATTTAGAGGTGCTCTACAATGCAGACTCCGCCGCTGTCGGCGGTGAGATGCCGGACAACAGCTTCTATTTCGCATGATCTTTCAGCGGCGGACGCTGTGTCCGCCGCTGATTTTTTGAAAAGGAGGGGAGATGCGTGAAGCGAACGCGGCAGAAATTGAAGCCCTGGGCGATCATCTTCTGGCTGCTCGTCTGGCAGGGGCTTTCCATGCTCCTGCGCGCGCTCTATCCGCACGGCGCGCTGCTGCTCGCGTCCCCTCTTTCGGCGCTGGAGCGGCTTTTCGTGCTCGCGGGGACGGCGGCGTTCTGGCAGGCGGTGCTTGTCTCGTCGGCGCGCATCTTCGGGGGCTTTCTGCTCTCGTGCGCGCTCGTGGTCGTGCTCGCGGCGCTCGCGGCGCGGTTTTCGCGCGTGGAGGAGCTGCTCGCGCCGCTCGTTGCGGTCATCAAGGCCGTGCCGGTCGCGTCGTTCATCATCCTCGCGCTCGTCTGGCTCGACAGCCGGGGCCTTGCCTTTTTCATCTCCGCGCTGATGGTGTTCCCGCCGGTGTATCTGAACGTCTTGGAGGGCGTGCGCTGCACGGACACCTCGCTTCTGGAGATGGCGCGGGTCTTTCGCGTGCCGTTTTCGCGCACGCTGCGGGGGATCTATCTTCCGCAGGTGCTGCCATACTTCCGCTCGGCGGTCAGCGTGGCGCTGGGCCTTTGCTGGAAGGCGGGCACGGCGGCGGAGGTCATCGGCCTGAGCGGCGGCACGATCGGCGAGCGGCTCTATACCGCGAAGGTCTACTTCGAAACGCCGGACCTCTTCGCGTGGACGGCGGTCATCGTGCTGCTGTCGGCGGGCTTTGAACGCCTTTTCCTCCGCGCGGTGGACAAGATCACAGAAAGGGTGGGCGCGTGATGGAGCTTTGCGTGACGGACCTTCAAAAATCCTATGACGGCAGGACGGTGCTTCGCGGGCTGACCTTCACCGCGCCCGTGGGGCTCACGCGCGTCGTGGGCGATTCGGGCATCGGCAAAACGACGCTCATGCGCATTCTGCTGGGCCTGGAGCGGGCGGACGGCGGCACGGTCTCGCCGCAGAACCTCCGCTGGGCGGCGGTCTTTCAGGAGGACCGGCTGCTGCCGCAGCTGGACGCTGAGGGCAACCTCCGCTTCGCGCTCGGCGCGGACTATGATGATGCGCGCGCGTCGGCGCTGCTTTCGCAGCTGGGCCTTGACGGCGTGGGAGAGAAAAGGGTGCGCGGCTATTCCGGCGGCATGAAGCGGCGGCTCGCGCTCGCCCGCGCGCTGCTCGCGCCCTGCGATGCGCTCGCGCTCGACGAGCCGTTCACGGGCCTTGACGAGGGGAACCGCGATGCGGCCCTTCGCTGCATCCTGCGCGCGGCAGAGAAAAAGATCGTCCTCCTCGCCGCACACGAGGCGCTGGACCTGCCTAAGTGCCATATCGTAAGACTGTAAAGGGAAAGCCCTTCTGCATAGCAGAAGGGCTTTTTTATCTGCTTACACCTGTGCCGCGCCGCCCAGCCGATCTTCGTTAGGCTGGCGTTCGGCTCGATGCTCATAAGGTATGCCAGCGGCAGGCGGACGAGCAGCGTCTGGACAAGACCCTGGATCATGACCCAGAGCGTCTGGTTGTTGCCGTTGAAATAGCCCGCCATGGTGAACAGAATCGCGGTTACGATCGTCTCGGGCGCGAAGCCCTTGAGGTATTCAAAGCCCCTCTGCACGACCTCGGCGTCGGGGGAGAAGATGCCTGCCAGTACGTCGCCCTTGCACATGACGAGCGCGAACGCCACGCTGACGCCCTGGGCCAGGACTGTCGCGATGGCCGCGCCCGCGGCGTCCATGCCAAATCCCGCCACCAGAATGAGGTCGCCCGCGATGTTGACAAGGCAGGCCACCAGCACGAAAAGGAGCGGGGAGCGGCTGTCGCCAAGGCCGCGGAAGCTGGCGGAGAGCCCCGCCGTCGAGCCGAACTGCCCCACGACCAGAAGATCGACCGCGCCGTAGGCTGCCTGCAAAATGAGCGCGCCGAGCACGGGGAGCATGAAAAGCGACAGTTTTTTCAAAATGCTGCCCTGCGTGAAATCACTGCTGCCGGTCATCGAGCGTGATCCTCCTTTCCGACATGACGGCATAGAGCGCGTCGAGATACTGGATGTAGGCGGGTGTGACGCCCTTCGGCAGCGCCGGGAGCAGCTCGCGGGCGCGCTTGGCCCGGTAGCAGGCGTCGAGCAGCGCCTTGATCATTTTAATGGTCATGGGGTATTCTCCTTTATAATTGCCTTAGATAATTAACGGCGGTAATTATAAGAAGAAAAAACAGATTTGGCAACAGGAAAATGCACAAAAAACCGGCGGGAAAGAGATCCTTCCCACCGGAAATTTTGTGCAGCTTATTGATTTTGGCCATTGTCCGGCGCGTCCGCCGCTTTTGGCGCGCTCAGGCGCGGCGGGGAGAGCTGCGCGCCGAGCAGGAGCTTGACGAACCACACGAAGAACACGAGCACCAGCACCGGGATGAGGCAGGACGTGACGAGCATCACCGCGAGCGCCTCTAAAAAGCTGTTGAGCACATGCTTGAGCTGCTCGACTGCGGCGCTCACGGTCGAGCTCACGCCCTCCGTCACCTTGGAGAAAAAGCCGGAAAGGCCGGTTTTCGCGTCCTCATCCGTGCTCTCGCCGGCTTGGCCGTTGATGGTATCGGTCGCCTGCCTGGCGGATTCGATGGACGCGTCGATGGACGCGCGGTAGGTCGATTCGATGCTGTCGGACACCCAGACGCTCGTCGGGATGACGAGCACGATGGCAAGGGAAAAGAGCAGCAGCTTTTTCGACAGCGCGCGCAGCATGTCGCGGCAGGTGAAAAGGCTGAGCGCGAGCAGCGCGAGCGCGAGGGGAATGAGCACGCGGAACGCCGCGCCCGCCGTGATGGTCAGCAGGTATTTTTCAAGGAAGATCGCGCACAGCACGATGAGAAAGTATCCGCTCAGGTCCGCGAGCTTGTCGGCGATGGGGGTCGCGGTGTCGCCGGGCAGGAGCGTGATGGCGGCGGAGGCGGCGGTGGACGCCGCCGTGAGCTCAAGCACGGTCTCCTGCTTCTCCTGCAGCGATTCGATGGCGGATTGATAGGTCTCGGGCGCGGTCATCTTCCGCGCGAGGGGGAAAAAGGATGTGAGCGCGAGCGCCAGAAGCAGCGCCGCGAGCAGCAGCTTTCGCGATAGTGTCAGTTTCATGGGATGTCTCCTTCAGGGGATAAGATGGCTCCATCATACCCGAGACGCGAAAAATGTCAAGCGGAATCGCGGTTGCGCATTCCGCCGCGGTCTGGTACAATTTACTTAAAAAATAGGAGGAGAGGGTGGAGCGCATGCAGGAGATCCGCTGCCCCAACTGCGGGGAGGTATTTCAGGTCGATGAATCGGGCTACGCGCAGATCGCGCAGCAGGTGCGCGACAGCGAATTTGAAAAGGAACTCGCGCGCCGCGAAAGCGCGCTGCTCGCGCGGCAGGACGAAGCGCTCAAGCTTGCAAAGCTGCAGCAGGAGCGCGCATACGACAAAACGATCGGCGAAAGGGACGCGGCGCTCGCCGAGCGCACGCGCGAGATCGAGCGGCTCAAGGAGCAGCTCAAGGGCAGTGAGACGGAGAAAAAGCTCGCCGTGGCCGAGGCTGTGCAGAAAAAGACGCAGGAGCTGGCCGAGGGAGAGAAGAAGATCCTGACGCTTGAAAGCGAGCTGACGGCCCAGCGCAGCGAGAGCCAGCTCAAGCAGAAGGCCCTGCAGGAGCAGTACGAGGAAAAGCTCAAAAGCAAGGACGAGCAGATCGAGTACTACAAGGACTTCAAGGCCCGCCAGTCTACCAAGATGATCGGCGAGAGTCTCGAGCAGCACTGCCTGACGCAGTTCAACACCATCCGCATGACGGCGTTCCCGACGGCGTACTTCGAAAAGGACAACGACGCGCGCACCGGCAGCAAGGGCGACTTCATCTTCCGCGAAGCGGACGAGAACGGCACGGAGTTCATCTCCATCATGTTCGAAATGAAAAACGAGGCCGACCAGACCGCGACAAAGCACAAAAATGAGGATTTTTTCAAGGAGCTCGACAAGGACCGGCGCGAAAAGCACTGCGAGTACGCGGTCCTCGTGTCGCTGCTGGAGATCGACAACGAGCTATATAACAACGGCATCGTGGACGTGTCCTACCGGTACGAAAAGATGTACGTCGTGCGTCCGCAGTTCTTTATCCCCATTATCACGCTTTTGCGCAACGCCGCGCTCAATTCGCTCAAATACCGCCGCGAGCTCGAGATCGTGCGCAATCAGCAGCTCGACATTCTGCACTTTGAGGAGAACATGAACGCCTTCAAGGAGGGCTTTGCGCGCAACTACCGCATCGCGAGCGAGCGCTTCCAGACGGCGATCGACGAGATCGACAAGACCATCACGCACCTGCAGAAGATCAAGGACGCGCTGCTCTCGTCGGAAAATAATCTCCGCCTTGCCAACAACAAGGCCGAGGACCTGAGCATCAAAAAGCTGACGAAAAACGCCCCGTCCGTCAAGGCTATGTTCGACGAGCAGCGGGAAACGCCGCAGGAATAAAAAAGGACCCCGGCAGGGAAAAACCCTGCCGGGGTTTTGCTGCTCAGCAGTCGATATAGAAAATAATATCGGCCTTGCCCTCCTGCGCGGTGTGGCGGTAAAGGTCGGTATCCAGCCCGCCGATGCGAAAGCCGCTTTTCAGGTAAAAAAGGCACGCGCCGGGGTTGTTGTCCTGCCCCTGTGTGTACAGGCCGCGGTAGTTCTGCTGCGCGGCGGCCTCCTTCGCGCGCTCAATGAGCCTTTGCCCGACGCCCTGTCCGCGGTACGCGCCGCTGACCTTGAGGTCGTAGAGGTACATGTACTTGAAAAAGCCCGGCTGCAAAATGGCAAGGCCGACGCATGTTTCCCCGTCGTAAGCGCCGAGAAAGACGCTCCCTTCCTCGCTCATCGCGGCAAAATCGCAGCTTTCATCCGAAAAGCATATTTCCTTTACAGCGTTTGCGCCCCAGCGCTCGACCGTATAGCTCCACTGCCCGTCACGGTAGGCGGGCAGCATGCGGCCGAAAAGCGGGAACGGCTCGTTGGGGAGGTTAATATCTTCTGATGGGCTTCGTCGATTTTCCTGATCTCGATCATTTTGCATCACTCCTATCGCTTTTTGCTTTTTGCCGCTGCCTTGGGCTTGGCCCAGCCGGCCTTGCGCTTGAAGCTTTTCGGCTTCTCGGCGGACTTTGCGCTCTGCGCGGCGGGACGCTCGTCCGGCCTGCCGCCCTTTTGGGGATGCCCGCCGCTTCTCTGCCGGTCCGGCGCGGCGGGCTTTCTGCCGCTTCCGCCGCGCTGGGGCGTGTGGTCGTCGCCATAGGGGCGGACAAGGCACTTGGGGCCGTAACCGATGAGGTCCTCGCGCCCGGCCTTCTGGAGCGCCTCAATGACGAGCTTTCTCTTGTCAGGGCGGAACCACTGCAGAAGCGCGCGCTGCAATTCCTTGCCGTGCGGCGTCGTTTCGGCAAAGACGGGGGTCATGTCGCGCGGGTCGATGCCAGTATAGTACATGCAGGTCGAGAGCGTGCCGGGCGTGGGGTAAAAGTCCTGCACCTGCTCGGGCTTATGGCCCGTGGAGTGCAGAAACTCCGCCAGCTGCACCGCGTCCTCGAGCGTGCAGCCAGGATGCGAGGACATGAGGTAGGGCACAAGATACTGCTCGCGCTGGTTCTTTTCGTTCACGGCGCGGTACTTGTCCCAGAATTTTTCAAAAACGTCGAAGTGGGGCTTGCCCATGTAGTCCAGCACGCCCGCCACACAATGCTCGGGCGCGACCTTGAGCTGCCCGGAGATGTGGTACTTGACGAGCTCGGAGAGGAAGGGACTGCCCTTGTCCTCGAGCAGATAGTCATAGCGGATGCCCGAGCGGACAAAGACCTTCTTCACGCCGGGGATCGCGCGCAGCCTGCGCAGCAGCTCGACATACTCCGAGTGGTCGGGGTCGAGATTTTTGCAGGGGTAGGGGGCAAGGCAGTTTTTATTGCGGCACATGCCGCGCCTGAGCTGATCCTGACACGAGGGGTGGCGGAAGTTTGCGCTCGGGCCGCCGACGTCGTGGACATAGCCCTTGAACTTCGGGTCGCGGGTGAAGCCCTCGACCTCGCGCACGCAGGATTCGATCGAGCGCGAGGTGATCATGCGCCCCTGATGGAACGCCAGCGAGCAGAAGTTGCACCCGCCGAAGCACCCGCGGTTGTGCGCCACGGAAAAGCGCACCTCCTCGATGGCGGCGACGCCGCCGAGGGCGTCGTACATCGGGTGCACCTCGCGCATGTAGGGCAGCTCCGCGACCTCGTCGAGCTCCTCGCGCGAAAGCGGCATGGCGGGCGGATTGACCACCAGCGTGTCGCGCCCGTGCGCCTGCCAGAGCGCCTTGCCGCGGATGGGATCGTGCTCCTCGTATTCAAGCTTCGTCGCAAGGGCGTAGGCGCGCTTGTCCGAGGCGGTCTCCTCAAAGGACGGGCACTCCACGTGCGCATAGGCGCAGACCTCGGGCGTGCGCGTCACAAACGCAGTGCCGCGGATATCTGTCAAGGTTTCTGCCTTTTCACCCTTTGCGAGCCGGCGCGCGATCTCGCGCGTGGCATATTCGCCCATGCCGTAGATGAGCAGGTCGGCCTGCGCGTCGAAAATGAGCGCGCGGCGCACCTTATCGTCCCAGTAGTCGTAGTGGGCGAAGCGGCGCAGGCTCGCCTCCAGTCCGCCGACGATGATGGGGATGTCGCCCCAGGCCTCGCGGCAGCGGTTGGCGTAAACGATGGTCGGACGGTCGGGCCGCAGGCCCATTTTGCCGCCGGGGGAGTAGAGATCGGTCGTGCGGCGCTTTTTCGCCGCCGTGTAGTGCGCGACCATCGAATCGATGTTGCCGCCGCCGATCATCACGCCATAACGCGGTCGGCCCATCGCGCGGAAGGCGTCCGCGCTGTGCCAGTCGGGCTGGGCGAGCACCGCCACGCGGTAGCCCTCGTGCTCGAGCACGCGCGCGATGATCGTCGTGCCGAAGCTGGGGTGGTCGATATAGGCGTCCGCCGTGACGACAAGAAAGTCGTAATAGTACCAGCCGCGCTCGAGCATCTCATCCTTCGAGACGGGCAGGAAGGCCTTTTCTATCTTCTTTTTCTTCATTTCCTGATAACATCCTGCAATTTCTGCCAGCAGGATTCCTCATCGTATACAAATTTCTTCTCGAATGTGACGCTTTCCGCGTCCTCGCCGACCGGGGCAAAGCCCCACTTTTCCGCGCAGTGCAGGCCGGCCGTGTTGCTTTTCGGGATGCGTCCGGTTGAGAGCGTGGAGCAGCCGTGCGTGCGCGCGTAGGACAGCGCCTGGCCGACGAGCTTTTCGCCGAGGCCCTTTTTCTGCGCGTAGTTCTCAAGCCAGAACTCGCCGATCGTGCCCACGCCGCCGCAGCAGCGATCGACGCTCACCGCGCCGACGACCTCCTCGCCGTGCATCACGTCGAAGCGGCCCTCCGCGCCTGACGCGCGGTAGTAGATGCCGCCCTCGAAGCCGTTCGGGTCGTTGACCCATGCCTGCTTGCGCACGGTCGCGATCGCGTCGCCGAGGTGGGAGGCATCGTCGCGGTAGACGACCCTGAATCTGCCGTCCTCGAATTCGAGCCTGGCAACGGCGGTGTTTTCCGCGTGGCCGGTCCGGTCGATCTCATGGAGCGTCATGCCCTGCAGCGTGCCGACCGCGATGCGCATGGCCATGCCGTGCGAAAAGACGGCGACGGTGCCGCCCGGGTGCGCTTCGGCGATCTCCGTGAGCGCTTTGCACATACGCGCGCGGACCTCGGCAAAGCTCTCACAGCCGTCCACGTGCCACTTTTCCGCATCTGTGCTGAACAGGCGCAGCTGCTCGGGATCGGTGCGCTCAAGCTCGGCCCAGGGCGTATCCTCCCAATAGCCCACGTCGATCTCGCGCAGGGCGCGCACGGTGCGCAGCGGCAGGCCGTGCGTTTTATAGATGGCAAGCGCCGTGATCATCGTGCGGTAGCGGTCGCTCGAGAAAACGGCGTCGAATTTTGTGCCGGCAAAGCGCTTTGCGAGCGCGGCGATCTGGCGGTAGCCGCGGTCGGTGATGGTGCTGTTGTACCAGCCGTGCGCGCGGCGGTAGAGGTTGCCCTCGGCCTCGGCGTGGCGGATGAGATAGATGGTGGTCATGTCGGTCTCCTTCACGTGATATTTTTTCACTTTCATTATAGGCCGAAACGCGGTATTCAGCAAGGGCCATTTGCCGCAAAAAAACGCGGCAGAAATTGCCGCGTATCGCGCGTTGCCGGGCGGATAAACTATGCCTGCGAGCAAAGGAGTGATCGAAATGTGTGAGACCGCATTCTGGCGCGGAATGGGAGCCGGCCTGGCCGCCGGCGCGATCATCGGCATGATGGCCGCAGAAAAGCGCAAAGCCATGAAAACCTGCGTGGGCCGCACCATGCAGCAGATGGGTACCGCCGTGGACGGCGCGCTGAGCGACCTGATGCACACGATGCGATAAGCGCAGAGGAAGGGCGGGAGCTATGCTCCCGCCCTTCCTTTTTCTATTCCTGCTGTTTTTAGGATGCGCTTCAGATGACGCCGTACTCCTTGAGGAGCTTTTCAACGTCGGTGCCCTGAATTTTACCGAGGGCCTTCTTCACAGCCATCTTTTCCACAAGGCCCATCTCCATGTCGGTGGCCTTCTTGCCGTCGCGCAGCTTGACGGTCGCGTTGAGCAGGTCGCGCACATCATACACGCTGCCCCAGACCTCGGGCACGCCGCGGTCCACGTTCAAAAGCGTGTAGACGGCCTCCATGCCGGTGCGCATGGAATACTCGGTGGTGAAGATCGTGTCGCGCGGGGTCTCGGCAAACTGGCCGAGGAAGGCAAAGTTCACGCTGCCCTCGGGCACGACGTTCGGGCGGTCGCCGTAGGCGCGCGGCATGAAGAACGCGTCGATATACGGCATCATGACGGGCACGGTGTTAGCGCTGTTCGCCGCGAGGTCTTCGATTTGGTCCTCGGGCACGCCAATGTGGTAGAGCCACTCCATGCAGATCTCCTTGCCGGTGCACTCGCGCATGGGCTTTTTGATATAGTCGCCCGGCTTGTCGGTGAAGAGGGAGTAGACCCAGACGAGGCAGTGATCCTTGGGCTGGTCGCGGAACTGCGGCTGGCGGTTGATGGTCCAGCTCATCAGCCACGAGGAATCCTTCACGGTCACGATGCCGCCGGTGACGACATGGCCAGTGAACGGGTCGCGCTTGCAGATGTTTTTGATATAGGGGATGATCTTCTGGTCGAGCGTTTCGACGGTCGCGCTCATCCAGTTGGTCTGCTCGGGGTCGTGGCAGAACTTGTCGGGATGGCCGAAGGAGGGGTCCTGCGCGGCGATCTTGCGCCACATATCCCAGCCGCCGCCCTCCTTGAGCTCGGTGTTGTACTGGGCGGGGGTGTTCTGGCTGCCCATGGAGGAATTTTCGACGCAGCCGCCGTTGGTGATGAAGACGAGGTCGTTTTCCGTGAGGTCGATGGCTTCCTTCTTGCCCTCACGGATGACGTCGATGCGCTTGGCAAGCTTGTGCCTGGGGTCGGAGCAGTCGAACTCGACGTTCGCGACCTGCACGCCGTAGTGGAACTGGACGCTGTGGCTCTCGAGGTACTTGACCATCGGGAGGATCATGGACTCATACTGGTTGTACTTCGTAAAGCGCAGCGCCGTGAAGTCGGGAAGCCCGCCGATGTGGTGGATATAGCGCTGGATATAGAGCTTCATCTCCAGCGCGCTGTGCCAGTTTTCAAAGGCGAACATCGTGCGCCAGTAGAGCCAGAAGTTCGAATTCAGGACCTCGTCGTCGAAAAAGTCGGTGATCTTCTTGTCCTGCAGCTGCTCGTTGGGGGTGAAGAAGAGCTTCATGATCTCCATCGCGCCCTTGTCGGAGATGTCGAACTTTCCGTCGGTGTGCGCGTCCTGACCGCGGTTGACGGTGGCACGGCAGAGAGAGTAGTTGGGGTCCTCTTTGTTGAGCCAGTAGTACTCGTCGAGCACGCTCACGCCCTCGGTTTCGATGGAGGGGATGGAGCGGAACAGGTCCCACATGACCTCGAAATGGTTGTCCATTTCGCGGCCGCCGCGCATCACGTAGCCAAGGTTTTCGAACTTGTAGCCGTCGCACGCGCCGCCGGGCAGGCTGCCCTTTTCAAGCACGTGCACGTGCTCGCCCTTCATCTGGCCGTCGCGCACGAGGTAGCAGGCGGCCGTCAGCGCGGCGAGGCCGCTGCCGACGATATAGGCGGACTTGCTGTCAACGCCCTCGGGCTTCTTGGGACGGGCAAATGCTTCATAGTTGCCGCTGGAATAATACATGATCAATTTCTCCTTTCATTTGTCTGCGAGACCGCTTTCTCCGCGAAACACATTCAACCCTGGGGATCAGCGGTAGGTTTTCCTTTCGATGGTGAAAGCATACCGCGCCGCCGGAAAAAGAACAATGAGCAGAAACCAGCGAGTGATCGATTTCTTATCACGGCCCGAAAAACTGTAAAAAGTTTTATCACCGGACGGGATGTGATAAAAAAGGGGAGACGCGCGGTTTTTCCGCGCATCTCCCCGGTAAAATTATGCCATGTCCGCGCCCTTGTCGATGCGCAGCCGCTCGAGCGCGGCACGCACGCTGCCGTGGATCACAAGCTCGAGCCGGTCCACAAGCTCGCGCGGATCGCCCTTCATGTCGCCCTTGATCCAGTCGAGCATCAGGCCGACAAAGGCATACTTGTAGACCGACGCGATGAAGGCCTTGTCCTCATCGCGCACGCTCATGCCCTGCGCCTGCTCCTCGACCACGCCCTCGAGCAGGTCATAGGTGACCTTGTAGAGGTAGTTTTCCACCTGCTCGCGGCTGACGGAGTGGTAGACGTTCATGATAAAGGGCTTGTTGTCCTGCACGGCCTTGAAAAGCTGCAAGAGCCCCTGCTGCCACGTTTCGTAGGTCTTGTTGCCGGAGATCGCCTTGCTGGCGTCCTCCTCGCACGACCATTCGATGAGATCGTAAATGTCCTTGAAGTGATAGTAAAACGTCATGCGGTTGATGCCGCAGTCTTCGGTGATATCGCTGATGGTGATCTTGCTCAGCGGCTTTTTGAGCAGCAGATTTTTGAGCGACGCCTCAAGCGCCCGCTTGGTCACCTGTGACATGGGTGCGTCTCCTTTCGTCAGGCGGTTTTCCTGTTCACGGCCCATGATATCATGTTTCCGCGCGCGAAGGGCGAAGTTTTTGTAAACTCTTGCGGCGCTCCCTGCGCATTCAGTTGGTCTCGTCCGAAGGAGCGTCCTCCCAGCGGACGGTCAGCAGCGGGTTTTCCGCCGCGCTGTCGCGCAGCACGCGGCGGAAAGCGTCCGCGCGGCGGCCAAGCAGCTCAGAAAGCGACGCTTCGCCGCGCACGATCAGCTCCGACGGCTCGTTCAGGTCCGTCAGGCAGTCGTGCAGCGCGTCGAGATTGCCGCCGTACCACGCGGGGAAGGCGAGACACCGCGCGATCTCGCGGTGCAGCTCCTCCGCGCTCTCGACGGCGGAAAGGTCCAGAACAACGCGCATGGCCTATCCCTCCTCCCCGTAAAGAAGCTCGAAGGTCGCATAATGGTCCTCCGTGTAGTAAATGAGGCCGTCGTTTGAAAAGACGATGCGCTTGGCGCCGCGCGAATCCGTGCCCAGCGTGTCAATGTCGCACTCGGTATAGGTGCGCCCGTCGGCCTCGGGCAGCAGGCCCTCGTAATTGCCGAAGCGGCTGCCGCCGATGCACATGCCCGGCGCGTAGGGCTCGAGCGAGCCGCCCGGCCAGCCGAGCGCCTGCGCGTCCTTCTTAGTGATGAAGTTGCCCGGTAAGTGCCCGTAGGTGTGGATGTAGAGCGCAACGTCGTCCTTGGTCGTGTAGCTCCCATCCTCGTCGATCGGCGCGGCGGTTTCGTCCGGCGCGGCTGCATCGTCCGGCGCGCTCTGCGCGTTCTGCTGCTCCTGCTGCGCGGGCAGAAGGGTGTCCGACGGCAGGGTGGTCTCGCCGCAGGCAGAGAGCGCAAGCAGCATGAAGAGCGCGAGCAGCAGCGCGGTCAGTTTTTTCATCATGGCGAAATTCCTCCTTTTTGTCGCCCTCATCATAACATGAAAGCGGCCAAAAATCCAGCCCGCGCGGTTGACTTTGCGCGCTGCCGCGGTTACGATAGAAATATCACAAAGATAGACAGGAGAGCGATCATATGACGATTCAGGAACGGGCGGAGCGCGCGGTCGAGCTCAAGGCTCACTGCAACTGCGCGCAGGCCGTGGCGCTCGCGTTTGCCGACGAGCTGCCGCTTGACGAGGAAACGATCTCAAAGCTCGCCGCGGGCTACGGCGCGGGCATGGGCTGCATGGAGGCGACCTGCGGCGCGCTGGTCGGAGCCGTGATGGCCGCGGGCCTGCTGACGGACGGGCAGGGCACGGCGCGCTGTGCAAAAACCATCCTCGCGGACTTCAAGCAGCGCTGCGGCGCAACGGTCTGCAAGGACTTAAAGGGCGTGGAGACCGGGAAGGTCCTCTGCCCCTGCAATCAGTGCGTTTATCACGCGGTGCTCGCCCTGGGCGCGGCGCTGGGATGGGAATAAGTGCAGAAAACACCGTATTGACAAGCTTTTTCCCACCGCTTTATAATGTGGCTGAACAATGGGAACCGGTCAAAAATCAAAAGGCCGTCGGCGGCGGCCTTTTGCCGGACCGGCGGTTAGAGGACACTAACCAAAGCACTTCCGCACACAAAGGTTAGAGCTGCTTAACAACAGCCCGAAAGAACAGGGGAGAGAAGAACTTGGAGCGGAAAGAACGGAGGAATCAGGAAAATGAGCGAGAAGATCACCCTCTCCGGCGTGCCGGAGACCATGCTGCAAACTGTTTACGCCCGCGCGAAGGAGACGAAAACGCGCGGCGCGATCAACGACTGCAAGTCGGTCGAGCTGGTGGAAAAGCTCGACTACGACTTTACCCTTGCCGACAAGGATACGGCCATGAGCAGCGGCGTCATCGCCCGCACGATCGTGCTCGACCGGCTTGTGAAGGAGTATCTCGCCGCGCATCCCGGCGCGGTGGTCGTGAACATCGCCTGCGGGCTCGACACGCGCTGCTACCGCATGCGCGGCTATGCGCACTGGTATAACCTCGACCTGCCGGAGACGATCGCCGTGCGCGAAAAACTCCTGCCCGAGAGCGGCAGCATCTCGCAGATCGCCATGTCCGCCATGGACGACTGGGGCGGCAGGATCGAAGAGCGCGGGGACCACGCGCTCGTGATCATCGAGGGGCTGACGATGTACCTGTCCGAGGCCGACGTGCGGCAGATCTTTTCCGTCATCGCCGGGCGCTTCCGCGGCGCTGAGGTGCTGGTCGAGACGATGAACCCCATGGTTGTGAAGCGCTTTAAGGAAAAGTCCATCGAGGGCAGCAAGGCGAAGTTTACCTGGGGCGTGAAGGACGGGCGCGCGCTCGCGGCGCTGCTGCCGGGCTTCCGCTATGCCGGGGAGCACGGACTGACCGAGGGCATGGCGGCGTTCGTGCCGGTTTATAAGCTGCTCGACAGGATCCCCCTTGTCCGCAATATCTCCAACCGTATCGTCGTACTGGAGCAGGACGCATAAAAAAATATCCTATGAAAAAGCGCCGCCCACGGCTGTGGGCGGCGCTTTTTCCTGCAAAAGATCAAGAGAAGGGCGTGAGGGGCGGGGCTTCATAGGGGTGCGCGCTCATGACGGCGCCAGCCTGCGCGTCGCTGACGGCGGTAAAGCCCTCGCCGCCGACATAGTGGTCGGTCGAATCGGAGTAGAGCCAGCCGTCCAGAGACAGGAGCGATTCGATGTGATGCAGCTCGCCGCCGTCATAGCGGTAGTAGGAGACGCTGCGCTCGGACGCGCCGTCGCTGCCCTCATGGGCAAGGCTGCCGTCGGTGCAGAGATACCAGCGGCTGCGGCTCCACCCACTGTCGGCAATGGGGATGGCGTAGCGCATGCTGTAGAGCCGGTAGAGGTCGAAAAACACAATGCTGCCGCTGCCCCAATCCGCGCCGAAGAGCAGCTCGGGCACGCCGTCGCCGTCAAGGTCGCGCAGCAGCCAGCCGGACTGCTGATAGTAGTCGTTCTCGCTCGCAAGGTCGCTGCTGAACGGTTCGCCGCCGGTAAAGCCGTTTTTCCGCGCGGAAACGACCTGCGCGATCAGAACGTCATAGGCGCCGTAGCCCGTGACGCCGGGGTAGAAGCGCAGCACCGTCCCCGCCGGGCAGCTTTCAAGCGTCGAGACGATCAGTTTGAGCGTCAGCACTGCGCCGTTCGACGTGACCTCCGCCGCAACGGTGCGGCCCTCTTCGTCCTGCCCGGTAAAGCGCAGCGTGTTGTCCGCGCTGTCGTACTGCCCCGCGAGGTTTTCGAAGTAGGCGAGCTTGTAGATGCCGAGGTCCACGCGGTACTGTCCGCTATCTGACCGGACCGTCAGCTCCGAGCCCATGTCGTCCGCGTAGCTGCCGGTGGGGTCGAAGGGCCGTTCGGCCTTGATCGTGAAGCTGTTCGCCATCGTGCGCAGCTGCGTGCCCACGGCGTCGGCGTCGGCTTCGTCCGTGCCGTCGCAGCTCCAGTGGGTCTCGATGCGGTAATAGATGTCGTCATCCCAAACGGGGTAGAGGTAGACCTCCGTGCGGCTCATGCCCTCCTGCGTGGTGACACGGTAGACCGCGCCGTCGGATTCCGTCTCGCGGCCGGAAAGGCGCATGGCGGCCAGCTCGCCGGAAAGGTCCGTCTCGCGGGAAAGGCTGAGGTAGGCCTCCGCCTGCGCGGCGGAGTGCCAGAGATACTGCCCCTCCTCGCGCTGCCAGGGGCGAAGAATATAAATGCTCCAACCGTCCCCGGAAAAGCTGTCGGCGACCGAGCCGTCATCCTGCGGCGGAACATCGGCAGGGTCGCTGACCGGGTCGGTCAGAAAGCACGCGGCCACCGCCGTGCAGGCGATCAGCGCGAGCGCGACCACCCAGAACGCGGGCTTTTTGTAGCTCAGAACGCTCTTGATGCGCGCCTTCACGCCCACCTCGCCGAAGGCCAGCGGGCAGGCGGCGAGCATCCTGCGCGGCACGCTGCACGAGAGCAGCACCGAGGAATAGGTCTTGATGCCGTCCGCGTCCATGCCGCGGATGACCCGCTCGTCGCAGGCAAGCTCAATGTCGCGGCAGAGCAGCACGTAGGCGAGCCATAAAAGCGGGTGGAACCAGTAGACCGACAGCAGCACAAAGCCCAGCGGCTTCCACCAGTGGTCGCGGCGGGCGAGGTGCGCCCGCTCGTGCGCGAGCACGTTTTCCCGCCCGACCTCGTCCATGGCGGAGGGCAGGTAGATGCGCGGCCTCACGATGCCGAGGATGAAGGGCGACGCGGCCGCGTCGCTGAGATAGACGTTGCCCTCCAGCCGGAGCGACGCGCTCACGCGCCGCCGCAGCCTGCAATAGCTCACGAGCGCGTAGCACAGCATCGCGATAAGCCCGGCGAGCCAGACAATGCCTGCGATCTCCGTCCAGACGAACAGCGGGTTCACGCTCACCGCCGCGTCGGCGGCGAAGGCCGCGCCGAACGACGGGTTCACCGCGTTGTCGATGGCCGTCACGCCGCTCGTGATGGCCGGGCGCGCGGCAAACTGTACCTCGTCGGGGCGGAGCGTTTCCGCGCTGGGGATGAGACTCAGTGCGCTCTCGATCGAGACGGGCAGCATCAGCCGCAGCGCCACGATGCCCCAGAGCAGGACGCGCGTCCACTTGGGCGCTTTTTTCAGCGCGGCGCGCAGCACCAGCACCGCGAGCACCAGCCATCCGGCGGAAATGCTCAGGTTCAGGAGCTTCAAAAAGATGGCCGACATGCGCTCACTCCTTCCCGTATTCGTCGATCATGCGGCGGATCTCGCTGACGTCCTCTGCGGAGAGCGCCTTGCGCGCGGTGAAGGCCGCGATGAACGCGGGCAGCGAGCCGTCGAACGTGTCCTCTACAAATTTTTCGCTCTGCACGGCGTTGTATTCCTCCTGCGAGAGGAGCGATGTGACCGTACCGTTCTCATTTTGAAAAATGCCGTGCGCGCAGAGCTTTTTGAGCACCGTGTAGGTCGTGGATTTTTTCCACCCCAGCTCCTGCGCGCATTTCTTGACCAGCTCGCCCGAGGGGAGCGGCTCGCTGCGCCAGATGATCTCGGCAAAGCGCGTTTCTACAGCGCCCAGCTTGTATTCCTCCATGCGATGACCTCCTTGGTCTATTTTCAGTAGACCTATTGATAATGGAAGTCTATCATGAATAGACTGAAAATGTCAAGAGGGAAATGAAAAGAGACGCCCCCTCTCCGCTCATGCCCTGTTCGAATCTCTGAATATAAAAAGAAACACCATCCATTCGGATGGTGTTTCCTGGCGCAGCAGGAGAGATTCGAACTCTCGGTACGCTTTTGACGTACACACGATTTCCAGTCGTGCTCGTTATGACCGCTTCGATACTGCTGCGTATCGTAGTGCTCGACAGCAAAAATTATTATACTAAAAATCTGCACAAAGTCAAGACCCAATTTGCAATTCACGCAATTTTTCGCGTGCCTGGCACGCTTGCAATTTTGCCCGACATCTTTTATACTGACAAAAAAGACCCGCCGGGAGGGGCTATCATGGGCAAGAGCATTTACCGCGCCGTGAACACGACGCTTATCTATATCGAGCGCGGCGGCGCGTATCTCATGCTGCACCGCACGAAAAAGGAAAACGACTGCAACCGCGACAAATGGATCGGCATCGGCGGCAAGTTCGAGCCGGGCGAGAGCCCGGAGGAGTGCATGCTGCGCGAGGCGAAGGAGGAAACAGGCCTGACGCTGACCGATTACCGCTACCGCGGCATCGTGACCTTCGTGTCGGATGAGTGGGAGCCGGAGTATATGCACCTTTTCACGGCGAGCGGCTTTGAGGGTGCGCTGAAAACGTGCGACGAGGGTGAGCTCGCCTGGATCCAAAAGCAGGACCTTCTGGCACTGCCCGCGTGGGAGGGAGATAAGATCTTCCTGCGCCTTCTTGAGAAGGACGGCCCCTTTTTCTCGCTCAAGCTGCGCTATGCGGGCGAGGTGCTCGCCGAGGCAAAGCTGAACGGCCGGCCGCTCGCGCTGGGGCAGAGGGAGAAGCTGCTCGTCTCGGCGTGCCTGCTCGGCGCGCCCTGCCGCTACGACGGGAAGAGCAAGGCGGACGCGCGCGTGCAGGCGCTGGCGGAGGAATATGAGCTGATCCCCGTCTGCCCCGAGGAGCTCGGCGGGCTGCCCACCCCGCGCACGCCCAGCGAGCGGCTGGGAGAGCGCGTCGTCATGGCGGACGGCCGCGACGTGACGGAAAACTACCGCCGCGGCGCGGAAGCGGCGCTCTCGCTGTGCCTTGCACACGGCTGCAGGGCCGCGGTGCTCAAGGAAAAAAGCCCCAGCTGCGGCTGCGGACAGATCTACGACGGCACGTTTTCCCGCCGCCTGATCCCCGGCGACGGCGTGACGGCGGCGCTTCTGCGCTCGCGCGGCATCACGGTCTGCGGCGAAAACGGGCTGGACGCGCTGAAAAAGGGCGCAAAGACGGCGCCAAATAACCACTGAGGCGCAAAGATTTGGGTTGTGTTTTAACGCTCTGAACGGTATAATGTACCAAACCATACAGGATAGGATCTTAATATTTGAACAACAATTGAAGGAGGAGACCCGTTCATGAAATTTTCCAGCAAAGTCGAAAAATGCGGGCTTTCGCCGATGCGCAAGTTCCACCCCTATGCGGTGGCGGCGGAAGCGCGCGGCGTGAGCATCTACCATCTTAACATCGGCCAGCCCGACGTACAGACGCCTCCCGCCTTCTTCAAGGCCATCAAGGAGTTTGAGCAGCCCGTGCTGGCCTACGCGCCCTCGCCCGGTATCCCCGAGCTGATCGACGCGATCCAGAACTACTACGACAAGCTCGACATGCACTTTGAAAAGAGCGAGATCTACGTCACCGCCGGCGGCAGCGAAGCGCTCCAGATCGCGCTGCAGTGCATCCTCGACGAC
>Ga0129311_1000338_pt1 | contig 43332 bp, 38 predicted proteins | sample Go1ome_FD_94435 | JGI IMG/M metagenome (GOLD analysis project Ga0129311, IMG submission 94435) | Western lowland gorrila individual fecal microbial communities from Wisconsin, USA - Go1022B metagenome | ecosystem: Host-associated > Mammals > Digestive system > Large intestine > Fecal | place...
CTTGTAGAGCCGATGGTCGTTGAAGAGAAGATCGAAATGTTCAATATGCTGGTGCAGATGGGCTTCAAGGAGATCGAGATCGGTTTCCCGGCCGCTTCCCAGATCGAATTTGACTTTTTAAGACAGCTCGTTGAACGCAGGCTGATCCCGGACGATGTGACGGTTCAGGTTCTGACCCAGTGCCGTGATCACCTGTTAAAGAGAACCTTCGAGTCCATTCAGGGAATCCCGAAGGCAGTTGTGCATATTTACAACTCTACATCCACCTTACAGCGTGATGTTGTATTCCATATGGACCGTGAGGAGATCAAGCAGATCGCAATCGACGGTGTCGATATGGTAAAGAAGTACATGAAAGATTATGACGGAAAAGTGATCCTGGAGTATTCCCCGGAGAGCTTTACCGGAACAGAGATGGACTATGCGCTTGATATCTGCAACGCGGTCCAGAGAGCATGGGGACCGACACCGGACAATAAGATGATCATCAACCTTCCGTCCACTGTTGAGATGACGACACCGAACGTATTCGCAGATCAGATCGAGTGGATGAGCAAACATCTGGAGAACCGCGAGAGCATCATTTTAAGCGTTCATCCGCATAATGACCGCGGAACAGGTGTCGCTGCTGCAGAACTTGCAATGCTTGCAGGCGCTGACCGCGTTGAGGGAACCCTGTTCGGAAACGGTGAGCGTACCGGCAACGTGGATATCCTGACCATCGCCTACAATATGTTCTCCCAGGGAATCGACCCAGAGCTTGAAATCGGCGATATCAAGAAGATCGCGGAAGTTTACGAGCGTTGCACAAAGATGCATATCGATCCGCGTCATCCGTACGCTGGAAAGCTTGTATTTACTGCATTCTCCGGCTCCCATCAGGATGCTATCAACAAGGGAATGCATGCGCTTATGGAAAGAAAGAGCGAGATCTGGCAGGTTCCGTATCTGCCGATCGATCCGTCCGATATCGGAAGAGAGTACGAGCCGGTGGTCCGTATCAACAGCCAGTCCGGAAAGGGCGGTGTTGCTTTCGTTATGGACAGCTTCTTTGGATTCAAGCTTCCGCGCGGCATGCACAAGGAGTTCGCGGATGTGATCCAGAAGATCGCAGAGAAGCAGGGCGAGGTCGCACCGGAGCAGATCATGGAAGAGTTCCGCATCGAGTATCTCGACCGCAAGGAACCGTACCACTTCCGCAAGTGCAAAATCACAGATTTCGAGTCCGGAGATCAGTTCACAACCGTTGCTGTTGTTACCTACTCTGACCATGGAGAGACAAAACAGTTTGAAGGTGTCGGAAATGGTCCGATCGATGCTGTGAAACGCGGACTGGAGGAGGAGCTTGGTATCTCAATCAAGGTTCTCGATTACAGCGAGCATGCGCTGACATCCGGTTCCGGGGCACAGGCGGCTTCCTATATCCACCTGATGGATCAGAAGACCGGAAAGGTGACATACGGTGTCGGCATCAGCTCCAACATCACGAGAGCATCCTTAAGAGGTATCTTCAGTGCAGTTAACCGTCTGTTTGGAGATGCAGAGTAAAATAAAAATGTCGGATATACGTTCAGTGCTGCGGTAAGACATAGGGAGAAACTGCAGTGTCCGGCGGTAAATCATAAGAAAATTTTAAATGCGGCAGAAATGGGAATGCAATCCTGTTTTTGCCGCATTTTTGCGTCATATTTTTAATGAAATGTAAGGAAAAAGAGAAGAGTTTTTAGGAAGTTTTCTGTATAATACAAGTACAAACAAAAAACGAAAGATATCTAACGGAGATATCGAAAACAAATAGCCACCGTGGGAACGATGAAAAGGAAACCGGTGGGAAAGTGAAAAAGTATATTCCGGAAACGGAAATATTTAGAAGAGGAGGGTTTCTATGAAGAAGAGATATTTTGCAGGTGCAGCAGTTGCAGCGATGATTTTAACCGCAGGAATGGCGATGACCTCCTTTGCGGACTGGTCACAGCAGAATGGAAAATGGTATTACTACAATGACAACAACGGACGCCTCGTTCGGAATGACTGGGTATGCTCCAATGATGCATGGTATTATATGGATTATAATGGAGTGATGCAGACAAACAGCCTGATCGATGATACCTATTATGTAAATGAGAATGGTGTCATGATCACAAATGCATGGAAGTACATCAACAACAGCCGCTGGAACGAAAGCGGATGGAGATATTTCGGAGCAAACGGAAAGGCGTACACAAACGGCTGGAAACAGATCAATGACGTGTGGTACCACTTTACGGATTCCGTTTTGGATATCGGCTGGGTGGAGATCGATGGTAAGATCTATCATTTAGAAGATTCCGGAGCTATGACGACGGGCTGGAGAAAACTGGCGGACAGAGAGGATGACTGGGGCGAGTACTGGTATTACTTTAATTCCAGTGGAAAGCTGATCTATGATGGTGAGCTGAAGATCTCCGGTGAGACCTATATCTTTGACCACAGCGGAAGAATGCTGACTGGCTGGGTAAATGAGTCTGATTACACATCTACAGGACGTGACGACCTCTCCAACAGCGATGTCAATGCCCTTCGCTACTTCCGCAGCGGCGGACAGCAGATGAACGGCTGGAGATATATGGCATCCCCGGATGACGCTGAGGAAAACTGGTACTACTTTAAAGATGGCCGCGCATACTCCACATCCTATAAAACAACGGAGGCCTGCGGATATGGAATAGCGAAGATCAAGGGAGAGACCTACTGCTTCGATAAGAAGGGCCGCATGAAGACAGGTCTTGTGGAGCTGAGTGATGGCAGAAAGTTCTACTTTGACAGCGACGGAAAGATGAAGACCGGGCGGATCGTGGTCAACGACGATAACCATGACAATGAAGTATTCTACTTTACGACTTCCGGCAGTATCGGAAAGAGAGGCGACGGATTCACGGGTGTGAAGGACGGAAGTCTCTACGAGAATGGACGCCTTGTGAGTGCGGAAGAAGGAATGAAGTACGAGAAAGTCACCGTTGACGGAAAGACATATGTAGTCAATGAATCCGGTAAGGTAAAGACCAGCGGAACCGTGACAGACGCAGACGGCGTGAAATATAAGATCACGAAGGATCCGAACGGCGGATATCATGTGGAAGTTTCCTGGTAGGAATGAATACAAAAAGCTTGATGAGCTTATGATGTAAAATTTCATAGAAACCCATAAAGAGAGACCCCGGCGGGCAGCTGCCGGGGTCTTTCGCGTTTTTTGGGAAAAGACAGATGGATATGCCGATTGAAACGGTCTGCGCAGATGAAAAGTGGTAAAATATGAAACGAACAAATGTTTGCATATAAAATGGAATTGTGGTATACTGACCGTAACACGGACAGTAACCGGAATCCATGGAAAACGTATAGTCCCGGAACTCTGTGAGAATGATAAAGCAAAAGCAGACATGGCAAAGAGGAGAAACACAATGCCGAAGCAATATATAAAAATACGAGGTGCCAACGAGCACAACTTAAAAAATATTTCCCTGGATATCCCAAGAAATGAGCTGGTGGTCCTGACCGGACTTTCGGGATCGGGAAAATCTTCCCTGGCGTTCGATACGATCTACGCGGAGGGACAGAGACGCTATATGGAGTCCCTGTCCTCCTACGCCCGCCAGTTCCTGGGGCAGATGGAAAAGCCGGATGTGGAGAGCATCGAGGGACTTTCCCCGGCGATCTCCATCGACCAGAAATCTACGAACCGCAACCCGCGTTCCACCGTGGGAACCGTGACGGAGATCTACGACTATATGCGTCTTCTGTACGCGAGGATCGGTATCCCCCACTGCCCGAAGTGCGGCAGGGAGATCCGAAAACAGACCGTGGACCAGATGGTGGACCAGATCATGACACTGCCGGAGCGGACGAAAATCCAGCTTTTAGCGCCAATGGTCCGTGGACGAAAAGGACGTCATGAGAAGGTGCTGGAACAGGCAAAGCGCAGCGGTTATGTCCGCGTGATGATCGATGGAAATCTCCACGAGCTGTCTGAGGAGATCATGCTGGAGAAGAATATCAAGCACAATATCGAGATCGTTGTGGACCGTCTCGTTGTGAAGCCGGGGATCGAGAAACGTCTGACGGACTCCATCGAGACTGTGATGAAGCTGTCCGACGGTCTGATGATCGTGGACGTGACGGGCGGCGAGCCGATCAACTTCAGCCAGAGCTTTTCCTGCCCGGACTGCGGGATCAGCATCGAGGAGGTGGAGCCGAGAAGCTTCTCCTTCAACAACCCGTTCGGCGCCTGCCCGGACTGTTTCGGCCTTGGATATAAGATGGAATTTGATGAGGATCTGATGATCCCGGATAAGTCCTTGAGTATCAACGAGGGAGCGATCGTCGTCCTTGGCTGGCAGTCCTGTGCGAAGCCGGGAAGCTTTTCGAGGGCAATTCTGGATGCTCTGGCGGCAGAGTATCACTTTGATCTTGATACTCCGTTTAAAGATTATCCGAAGGAAGTCCATGATATCCTGATTTACGGGACCGGCGGAAAGGAAGTAAAGGTCCACTATACGGGACAGAGGGGAACCGGCGTTTACGACGTGGCCTTTGAGGGCCTGATCGAGAACGTGAACCGCCGTTACAGGGAGACATTCTCCCAGGCCAGCAAGGCAGAGTACGAGAGTTTTATGCGGATCACACCGTGTACCACCTGTCATGGACAGCGCTTAAAGCAGTCATCTCTGGCGGTGACGGTAGGCGGGCTGAATATTTACGAGGCTACGAATATGTCCATCGTAAAATTCAGGGAGTTTATCGATGATCTGAAGCTATCTGAGATGCAGAAGATGATCGGTGAACAGATTTTAAAGGAAATCCGGGCGAGGATCAGCTTCCTGATCGATGTGGGACTGGATTATCTGTCCTTATCCCGGGCGACCGGTACCCTTTCCGGCGGCGAGGCACAGCGAATCCGTCTGGCGACCCAGATCGGCTCCGGACTTGTGGGGGTTGCCTATATCCTCGATGAGCCGAGTATCGGACTGCACCAGAGAGATAACGATAAGCTGTTGAAAACTCTGGAACACCTGCGGGATCTCGGAAACAGTGTGATCGTCGTGGAACACGATGAGGATACGATGCGGGCGGCGGACTGTATCGTGGATATCGGTCCGGGAGCCGGGGAACACGGCGGAAATGTGGTCGCTGTGGGAACGGCAGCCCAGATCATGAAGTGTAAGGAATCGATCACCGGTGCGTATTTAAGCGGCCGGATCAAAATTCCGGTGCCGAAGGAGAGAAGAAGCCCCACGGGCTGGATCAAAATCCGCGGCGCGAGAGAAAATAACCTGAAAAACGTTGATGTGGATGTGCCGCTTGGAATTATGACCTGCGTGACCGGTGTGTCGGGATCGGGAAAGAGCTCCCTGATCAACGAGATCCTCTATAAGGCGCTGGCGAAAAAGCTGAACCGCGCCCGGACGATCCCGGGAGACCACGACGGAATCGACGGCGTGGAACAGCTTGACAAGATCAACGCCATCGACCAGTCTCCGATCGGAAGAACTCCGCGATCGAATCCGGCGACCTACACCGGTGTGTTTGACCTGATCCGTGATCTGTTCGCAGCGACCACCGACGCAAAGGCGAAGGGATACTCAAAGGGACGGTTCAGCTTCAACGTGAAAGGCGGCCGATGCGAGGCCTGCAGCGGTGACGGAATCATCAAGATCGAAATGCATTTCCTGCCGGACGTCTATGTGCCCTGTGAGGTCTGCGGTGGAAAGCGGTACAACCGTGAGACTCTGGAAGTGAAGTATAAGGGAAAGAGCATTTACGATGTTCTGAACATGACTGTGGAGGAGGCGTTAAAGTTCTTTGAGAATGTGCCGTCTATCGCGAGAAAGATTGCGACATTGAACGATGTGGGACTTTCCTATATCCGTCTCGGACAGCCTTCAACAGAGCTTTCCGGCGGCGAGGCGCAGCGGATCAAACTCGCCACAGAGCTTTCCAGACGCGGAACCGGAAAAACGATCTATATCCTCGATGAGCCGACGACAGGACTCCACTTCGCGGATGTCCATAAGCTGGTGGAGATCTTAAGAAAGCTTTCCGAAGGTGGAAATACGGTGGTTGTGATCGAGCACAATCTGGATGTGATCAAGACCGCGGATTATATTATCGACATGGGACCGGAAGGCGGAGACCGCGGCGGTACCGTGATCGCAAAGGGAACGCCGGAGGAGATCGTGAAGGTTCCGGAGTCCTATACGGGGCAGTATGTCAAGAGGTATCTTGAGAACGGAGATGCCGGTTTAGATGAGTAAAGGTTACTTTTCTTGGGTAGGAATTTTCTGAACTGAAAATTCCGTATGATACCGTTATGACCGCGGATTTTGCCGATTCGGAATGCGAAGCATCGGCAAAATCCTGTTACAGTGCGCGGGCATGGAGTGCCCGTGTACTGTAACGAGTAAAGAAATGAAAGTTTTGAATCATCACTTGGAATACTTCCGGCGGTATGTTATACTGAAATAATAAGAGAATCATAAATGCCCGACAGTAATTTCTATTACAGTTCAGCCATGTGCTGGTTTGTCCGAACTGTAACTAATTTCCCACTGCCGGGCAGTTATGTAAAACAGGGATCACACAGGAGGAATAAGCCCATGCTGTTAGTAAAAAACGCAAAAGTTTACGCACCGGAATATCTCGGAGTGAAGGATATCCTGATCGCCGGAGGAAGGATTGAAAGAATTGCGGATCATCTACCGGAATATGAGGGATGTGAAGTAATCGACGGAACCGGAAAAATCGTGACTCCGGGTATTATCGACCGTCATGTCCATGTGACAGGAGGCGGCGGAGAGGGAAGCTTCCATACTCAGGCACCGCAGGTCCAGCTGTCCAGCCTAATCAAGGGTGGTGTGACAACTGTACTTGGACTTTTGGGAACTGACGGAATCAGCAGAAGCGTGGAGAATCTTTTAGCAAAGGTAAAATCGTTGAAAGAAGAGGGAATTTCCGCCTATGCGATCTGCGGAGCCTATGGTTATCCGAGTGCGACCGTGACCGGAAGTGTCAGCAAGGACATCATGTTTATCGATGAGATCCTTGGAGTGAAGCTTGCGATCTCCGATCACCGTGCGCCGAATATCACGACAGAGGAACTGATCCGTCTGGCCAGTGATGTCCGCACCGCAGGAATGCTGAGTGGAAAACCTGGATTTATCTGCCTTCATATGGGCGGAGACAAGAGAGCATTGAAACCGGTATTTGAGGCATTAGAGCGCACCTCGATCCCGCCGAAAACATTTCAGCCGACTCACGTGGGACGCAACGCGAACCTCTTAGAGGATGCGTTTAAGTTCGCGAAGATGGGCGGAACGATCGACCTCACCTGTGGGGAATCTGAAAGCAAGTTCCACTCTGTTGCAGATGCTGTCAAGAAAGCGAAAAAAGAAGGAGTTCCAATGGAGAAGGTGACCATGAGCTCCGACGGACAGGGAAGCTGGTCTAACTATGACGCAGAAGGAAAACTTGTGGAGATCGGCGTTTCCGATGTGGATACGATCTACCGTCAGATCGTCTACATGGTAAAAGAAGAAAATATGGATTTGGAGGAACTTCTGGCTCTCGGAACTAAGAATCCGGCGATGGCTCTGGAATTATATCCGAAAAAGGGTGCTGTGAAGGAAGAAAGTGATGCGGATATCCTGATCATGAATGAAGATCTCTCTCTTGATACGGTGATCGCTATGGGCGTGCCTATGATGAGAGACGGGAAAATCCTTAAAAAGGGAACGTATGAGAAATAATGTTGCTGCCTGTGCGAGGTGCAAACATGCCTGACTATGTACAGTAATCTTCACACTCATTAAAGTACAGGTTTTGAGGGAAAGCACTTGCCAAGTTTCCATGAATCCCTTATAATTAGTTCCAAATAGGAAAATTTATATCTGTCCGGCATTCCGGCACAAATCGATGCGGATTGCCGGGCAGTTATCAAGAAGTACATGCACATATTTCAGGAGGCACCCGATGAATCAGGAAAAAATTATTGTTATCGACTTCGGCGGCCAGTACAATCAGCTGGTTGCCCGTCGTGTCCGTGAATGCCATGTATACTGTGAGATCTACTCCTACCGGACTCCGATCGAACAGATCAAGGCTATGAATCCGAAAGGAATCATCTTAACCGGAGGTCCGAACAGCGTTTATGAGGAAGGTGCTGCTACATGCAGCAGGGAACTGTTTGAGATGGGCGTTCCGGTACTCGGACTTTGCTACGGCGCGCAGCTGATGTCCCACGTTCTCGGCGGACATGTATGTAAGGCACCGGTCCGTGAGTACGGCAAGATCGAAGTGACTGTGGACAAGACAAGCAAGCTTTTCGGAGATGTATCCGAGAAGACGATCTGTTGGATGAGCCACAATGACTACATCGAGAAAGAAGCACCTGGATTCAGAATCGTTGCACATACTCCGGACTGCCCGGTTGCAGCCGCTGAGTGTGAGGAAAAGAAATTATATGCGATCCAGTTCCATCCGGAAGTTCTTCATACTCAGGAAGGTACAAAGATGCTCCATAACTTCATCTATGAAGTCTGCGGATGCGCTGGAACATGGAAGATGGACGCGTTCGTTGAGAACAGCATCAAAGCGATCCGCGAGAAAGTTGGAAATGGAAAAGTTCTCTGCGCGTTATCCGGTGGAGTTGACTCTTCTGTTGCAGCCGTTATGCTCGCAAAGGCGGTCGGCGACCAGCTCACATGTGTATTCGTTGATCACGGTCTTCTCCGTAAGAATGAAGGCGACGAGGTCGAGGAAGTATTTGGACCGAATGGCCCGTACGATCTGCACTTTATCCGCGTAAACGCACAGCAGCGCTTCTACGATAAATTAGCAGGCGTTGAGGAGCCGGAGAGAAAGAGAAAGATCATCGGTGAGGAGTTCATCCGTGTATTCGAGGAAGAGGCAAAGAAAATCGGTGCCGTTGATTTCCTTGTACAGGGAACGATTTATCCGGATGTTGTAGAGAGTGGTCTCGGCGGAGAATCTGCAGTGATCAAATCTCACCACAATGTCGGAGGACTTCCGGATTATGTTGATTTCAAAGAGATCATTGAGCCGCTCCGCGACCTCTTCAAAGACGAGGTCCGTAAGGCCGGTCTGGAGCTCGGAATTCCGGAAAAGCTCGTATACCGTCAGCCGTTCCCGGGTCCGGGACTCGGAATCCGTATCATCGGCGCCGTAACACCGGAGAAAGTAAAGATGGTACAGGAAGCTGACGCGATCTACCGCGAGGAGATTGCAAAAGCAGGAATCGACCGCAATATCGGCCAGTACTTCGCAGCCCTGACCAATATGCGCTCCGTAGGCGTTATGGGCGATGAGAGAACCTACGATTACGCGATTGCCCTGCGAGCTGTAAACACCATCGACTTTATGACTGCCGAGGCAGCAGAGATTCCGTGGGAAGTTCTCGGAACCGTTGCCAGCCGTATTGTCAACGAAGTACCGCATGTTAACCGCGTACTCTATGACTGCACAGGAAAACCGCCGGCTACGATTGAGTTTGAATAGTATAATAAAGCCCAGAAGCCTTATAAATCGAAGGTTTCTGGGCTTTGTGCTTGCAAAATGCTTGCAGTTTGAGGAAAATGCAACGAATAAACAAGCAAGGAGCCGATAAGGCTCCTTATTTTTTTGCACTTTGTATGAGCATTTGAGAATCAACCATTCGGAGTTCTAATTCTTGCTCAATTTCATCAGCACGGTTAAGTAAAAATGCTTTTGTTGTTTCATCTGGAGAAAATTGAGCTTCATCTCTTAAATGGTCGATGATAACTTTACTGTCTGCCCATTCCTTTAGAAAATGCTTTAATACAGGAGAATCAAAAGATATGGTCAGAGTATTTAGGTCAAATTTTCCATCAGCATCTTTGTTACCATGAAACTGAACTTTGCCAACTTTGGAGATAGCAAATAGATAAGGTGCAACTTCTCCAATGGTTTCTAAATGAATGTCTTGAAAAGAGGTGATACTAATATGCAAAGCATCAGCAATACGTTGTAAAGGTTCTTGTTTGGGATTTCTATTTCCTGTTTCGTATTTTTTTAGTGTACCCAGAGGAATACCAGAAAAATCTGCAAGTTGTTGTTGAGTTAACCCACGGAGTTCTCTATAATATCTTATTTTTTCACTGACATTCATAATAATATCTCCAATCATATTTCTTTTATTCTAATACATTGTACATACATTGTCAAGGACAAAATGAGAACCTAAGCACAATAAAGATTGACAAAAAGTGTTACATGAGATAATATGAATACAAGGAGAACAAAATGGTCACCAAATAACAAAAAAGAGAACAAAATGGAGGTTATGAATAATGAGTACATCAAAAAAATTAAAAAGTGAACAGCTTTTTGTGAGAGTAGAAACGGTGATGCACGATTTACAGATTTCCAGACCTTTTGCGTATCGCATGATTGCAGGTTGGAATGAAGAACTGAAAGAGCAAGGTTATACAACTATTTGCGGACGTATTCCAAAGGCTTATTATGAAAAAAAGATTTACGGCATGACTAAAGAATAAAACAGCCCTCCCTCGGCAAAGGAAGAGCTGTTAGAAAGTGCGGATATTTATTTCGTTTAATAAATTGTACCGCGTTTTTATATGATAATCAAGGAGAAACGTGGTCATGGGAAAATCTAGAAAGAGTACGATAAGGAAGTTTGAGTTTTATGAAACAATAACGGATAACGGTATAGAAAGCGGTTATGTCAGACTTGCTAATACTCAATTTCATTCGGATGCTGTGATGGATTTATCTGCAAATAGTTATAGGGTATTTACGTACATGAAGTTCAGAGCGAAAGGAAACAAAGTATTCACTTACACGTATGAGAATGCAATAAAAGATGCATCTATAAGCCGCCAAACATTTTTGAAAGTGAAAAAAGAATTGATAGATAATGGTTTAATAAAACAATTGGCATCAAATGCATATTCTCCGTCGAAGTTTGAATTTAGTGCGGAATGGAAGAATTACCATAGCAAAAGGAGAGATTGGTTTACAGATGAACGTATCGGTAAAAATGCTAAGAGCAAAAGAAAGCAACCACAAAGAAAATAACGGAAAACAAATAAAAGAATTTTACGAGTCTAAAAATTAGACGAGAGTGGCATCTAAAAATCAGACGACAAGAAAACGGTGAAAAACGTTGTCGTCTAAAAAATAGACCCTGTACTCATCTAAAAAATAGACGACAGTTCAAGTCTAAAAAATAGACGCATATATATGTATGCCATATATACTTGGACGATTAGGTATTAGGAGGATTAACTTTGAGTGCAAGCAAGGATACAAAAAGAGGAACTTGGAAGGTCTATATTCGATACATAGATTGGATGGGGAACAAGCAGATTAAAACTAAACGTGGATTTCAGACAAAGAAAGAGGCTTTGGCATGGGAGAGGGAATTTCTACAGTCGCAGTCTAAGGATATGAATATGAGTTTTAAGGCATTTGCAGAGATTTATATGAATGATATGAAGCCACGCATTAGGGAAAGCACAATGGAGAATAAGCGTTATATCATTGATAATAAACTTATTCCTTACTTTGGCTCACGCTCATTAGCATCTATAAAAGCATCGGATATTATCCAATGGCAGAATGAGTTGCTGAACGCCAGAGATGAAGATGGAAATGCATACTCACCGACGTATCTGCGTACTATCCAAAATCAATTAAGTGCAATTTTTAACCATGCCAGAAGATTTTATTCGTTACCGGTCAATCCATCTGCACAAGCAGGAAAAATGGGGCGACAAAATGCTAAAGAAATGCATTTCTGGACGCAAGACGAGTTTTTGCAATTTATCGAGTATATGAAGGTCAAACCTGTGTCATATTACGCATTTGAGATATTGTATTGGACTGGAATTAGAGAGGGAGAGCTTCTGGCATTGACACCAAGCGATTTTAATTTTGTTACGAAGCAGTTAATTATCAATAAAAGCTATCAGCGTATTGGACAGAAAGATATGATTACTGATCCTAAAACGGAGCAGAGCAATCGGACTATTTCATTGCCGGATTTTTTGTGCGAAGAAATCCAAGATTTTATAGCTTCTCTTTATGGGATAACACCCAATATGAGGATTTTTAATGTTACCAAAAGTTACTTACATCATGAAATGGATAGAGGTTGTAAAGAGAGCGGTGTAAAAAGAATTAGGATTCATGATTTGCGACATTCTCATGCCGCACATTTGATTGAATTGGGATTTTCACCAGTTGCGATAGCGGAGCGGCTAGGACATAAAGGAATATCAATCACATATATGTACGCACACCTGTATCCGTCAAAACAGTATGAGCTTGCAGAGAAACTATCGGAAGATAGAACTAGAGCTAGTGAAAAAATAAATTTGACAGGGGATGATGAGAATGTTTAAGAGGGCTGATTCAAAAAATGAAACAGAAGTTAAAAAGAAAGATGCTAAGGGACGTAAGCGTAAAATCATTTTCAATATGAGAGTTACCGAAGATGAGCGAGACCAGATAAATCAAAGAGCGGCACTATCTGGTCTGCTAAAACAAGAATTTTGTATTCAGTCACTAATGCATCAGAAAGTTGTTTGCTATGGAAATATACGCTTAATAAGTGAAGTGAAAAGTCAGTTGTGCAATATAGAAAACCATTTAATACGTTTAGAATCAACAGATAATTTGGATGCAGATAAACTGGAACAATTAAGAATGATTTTGGAATTGCTTAATAGCTTAAAGGAGAATAATTAAATATATTCTTGCGTTGTATGTTGGTTTGATTTATGGACAAAAAGCAGAATAAAACGGGAGGAAGCAATGAGAGACTATAGTTCACAAATAGAAGAAATTGAAACTATAAAACCAAGAACCATAACAGTGAATCTTTCCGATGCAGATGTGAGACGCCTTGCCGAAAAATCCGGTGAGGGCGGTCTGACGATTTCAGAACTGTTGGAGAACTTCATCGGGGATTTAGTAGACGGAACATATTCCAATGGAAGTGACGAACGAATGTATGCGGAACAGTGGTATCAGCGTTGTTGGTTTGCCATGTTTTCAGATGATACGTTTCTGAAATTTTTGCTGTTGTGGGGAGATTTGGACGATTATATTGATTTGATGGATGAACTTGAAAGCAATAAAAAAGAAATGGCAGAAATGACCGCTGATGCCGAAGAATATTCCTCAGAGGAACGGGATGAATTACAAGAGTATATCAATGATTTACAAAAGGAAAAGGACTATTATTGGAATAAATTTTTGGAACGAAAACGCCAAAAAGAATCCTATGTTTTTGAAAAAGAAATCGAAAATATTATGGCGTGGAAATCGCAGCTTAACACATTACTTGACACCGAAAATCTGTAGGTCAACATTATTAGCAAGCAGGGGGAAAATATATACATTCCCTCATACTTGCATATAGCAAGCATGGGGAAATTATATACACTCGCTGTCAAATATTCTCCCTATACTTGCTATAGCAAGCATAGGGAAAATATAGACACTCGTGCCATTTTCCCACTTGTTAGCCGCTACACTGGGGCACTGCCCCCTAATACCCCCAGCCATAACATTTTGCAAAACGATTATCTCATAAACAGTGCAACAAAAACGAAATCGCTGACGAGCAATTTTGTAATTTCCTCACGGTGAGGAAATTTTGAAAGGAGAGTTCACTATACTGATAGAACGTGCAGTTGAAATACGATGATGAAATATGATAAAATAAAATTGACAAATCGCAATTTGGAAAGGGGTGCACTGCCATTCTGAGAAAATTGAATTGTTTTTTAAACATCGTTATTGGTTCATTCATAGGAGTTTTTATTGGGTACGGAATTTATAAGTTCTGGCACTTTAAAACTTATCCAAATTTATATGTCATGCAGTCTGCACCGTGGTACACAGAGTTACTGTTGGATGGTGCCATGGTGGTCGTTGTGGTGGTCGTATGTATTATCCTAAAGCTGATTATTTGGAAAAAGTTAAAGCCATAACTTCAAGTTTATCGAGAAGTCACAGTGAATGAAAAATCGGATTTTATGGAGGTGACAAAAATGATGCCAACTATTGGGATAATGACGATTGTGTCTGCAGCACTTACAATTTATTTGTGTCACGATGAGTATAAAAATGGGAAAATGAGTTCAAAAAATTTTAAGATAGTTGCGATCTGTGAAGGATTTGCAATTTTAGGAATGATATTTTTGATTATCAGTTGATAGTCAACTTCCAGTTTTTGAAACTGAGAAATCGGAATTTTATGAGGTGATCATATGAGCAAAAGAAAGAACTTGACCAATAGGCTCATTGCTGTCCTGCTGATTGTTTTGGGTCTTATATTTGGTGTCACATGGAATAGTGCGAAGTTTTGCATTGGAGATGAAATCTTCATTGCCTTGGGTATATCTCCTTGGTCAAATGGTTCAAGTGGAACACATTATCCTGCTATTATTGGTAGTTTTATTATTTTGGTTGGAACAAGTATCTTGAACTTAACTTTGCAAAAGAAAGCTCGTTTTTGGATTTGGGCGGCTGTTATTCTATCTCTCATTTTGTTTAATTTGTTTTTCACTTATATGTAAATATAACTTCCAGTTTTTGAAACTGAGAAATCGCAATTTAAGGAGGCAAAGTACAATGAAAAAAGCTATTATTATGATGATTGTGGTATTTGCTTTAGTTGTTTGGCCGTTCAGCGGTGTGTGGCAGTTCTTGTCTGGCATCATTGGCGGTGGAGTCCGAGAATCCTTTATTTATCCGATTTATGGTGGAATTATTCTTCTTTCAGGTATTATAGTCGTTTGTACTGAACTCATTCTGGAAGAAATCAAATCGTTAAAAGACGATATAAAAGATAAAAAAGAAGGATGCTGACAACTTCAAGTTTGTTGAACCAAATAAAAGTGGACTTGAGTTATTCACACCCCAAAAGTGATGTGTTTAAAATTTAAATGCATCGCTTTTGGGATATTCTTTTTAATGCTTTCTTCAACTTCTTCACACCATAATTCTTTGGTTTCCTTATACTGTTCTGTTAATATTCAACGATAGCATTAGTATGCATTTTCTTCAAAGTAAATGTGGATTTTTTCGCAAACATAGCTTACCAGATAAGCAACAAAAGGAAAGATGATGAAGCATATTGCCTTGTTCAATTCTCCGATTTCTCCAAACGGAATACCGCTCTTGAAAGCACAAAAAGACTGATACAGATAGTAAACTCCTGCAATCAGTCCGAAAGAAGAAATGTAGCCAATCCCTTTTGCTACAAAAGAAACTGCATGAAACGCAATGGATAGTGGCGTGTAAATAATCGTTCTCAATCCACTGAAAATAGAAACAAAAAACATGTCTCGTTTTTCTTTTTTCTTGAAATTTTTCTTTGACTTCTCATATTCTTCATCTGTCTGAACGGTACCAAATCCTAACTCGGCAAACTTCCTACCAATTTCCCTTGCAAGCCGTTCCTCTCGTATTTCATCATCATAGTTGTAATTGTTCATATTCACCCCTCATAATCGTTCATCGAAGCACATATCGTATGAGTTTCCAATTTCTAATCTTCCCCAGTGATAATACGCAGAATCAGATTGTTGATTACTTTATTCTCTTTAATGCTTTCTTCGACTTGTTCAAGCCACATCTCTTCATTTTCTTTATCAAACGCTTCCAGTTCGGCACGCTGTTCCGGCGATAAGCCCTTATATCGTTTCTCAAAATATTCAGCTCGTTCTTCCGGTGTTTCTTCTGAGTCTGTGAAGCCTGCAACATCTGTTGGGAATGTGTCTGGAACTAACTTTCCCTGCCTTGTCAGCCAAGCTAAGGCATCAATGAATCCCATCATGTATGTAAGGCGTTCTTTTGACGTTAGATAGAAGTTTTCCGTCTTTAGATATTTTGTACGGGGAGACTGTCCAAACGCCTTGTAGAGCCCCTTATCGCTTTCTAAGAGTATTTTAAGACCGTCATGGTACTGTTCATAGTTTTCAAGTACCATACTTTTCAGTGTATATAATTCGTCCGAGTTCATTTCGATCCCTCCAATGCAATTTATAACATAAATTATAACATATAAATCACATCTATGAAAACATAAAATTTAACATAGAGGTGATTTGGCATGAAAGAAGAAAAATTAGTATTACATCCTAAAAGAACAAAAGGAGATGACGGGTATAAAACATTCTCCGTGCGATTGAAAGAGGAAACTGTAGAGAAACTGGATAAAATATCAGCCCAAACAGGGCATAGCCGAAATGAATTGATTGGCATTTTTTTAGAATATGCAGCTGAACACTGTGTCATTGAAAACAAGTGACAATCTATGCACAATTAAACCTGTGCTTGCAATATGCTTGCAAAAAACTTAAATAATGCATATTTTGGAGACAATGTAGAAAATGATGATGTGAAAAACACTGGATTTAACTTGCTTTTATTTAAAGATACAATTGTAAAAATCGAATTCGAATAATCAATGTTCTCGTCCCACCCAGACTCATCCAAGTGTCCGAGTGAAAAAGAACATAAAAAATATGAAGCAGAGTCAGATGAATTTCAAAGAAATTCGTCTGGCCCTGCTTCTTTTTTTGCAGATGCATCCACTCCATGCATCCCAGTTCCAAGCCCTCCCAAGCTCCCTCTTCAATCCAGAAAACAATCGGGAAAGTAAGAAAAAGGCTTGGTTTATAAGGCTTAGATGGGATTGTTGAATGGAACAGAAGCAGAAGAGGCTTGGAATTTTCTCGTCCCGGAAGATCGATTTTCGGGTAGACAAGAGGTTGATTTGAACATTGACAAAAAATTAAAAGATTGATATCATATGTACACACAATACAAATAAAACAATTTAAATGACAATTTATAAAAACATTAATAAAATATAAACAGATTATAAAGGAGGATACATGAACAAGGCAGAAAAATCACAAATAATAGTCCTTATTGCTTGCTTTGCTTGTGTTTTTTTGTCTGCAGCTTTAATATGGAATTATTATAAAAAGCCAGCTGATGAGAACGAAGCATTGATAGTTACAATAAAATATCCAGAATATGAAAATGCTGTTATAACACCGGTTTCTACAATGGAATGTGCTATAGATAATGAGTTTTTACATGAGCTTCAACAAATATCAAGTAGTTCCGATGGAAATACGGATGAACATAGCTATAATTACCAATATGATACAGTACCTGATAAAATTTATATAAAGGCACCGGATATTTATGTATTTGAACAGGGCAAGTCAAAATCATCAATGACACCATGCAGCGTTGGAAGTATAGCTTATTATGATGATGCACCTTGGTTTTCCATTACCGCAGTTACTATAGACAAATTATATACAGGAGTTTTTGATATAACTATTTCTATTAAAGCTTTTAAGGATATTGTTCCAGTAATGACAACACTAAAAATAGGAGATGTTGTTTTAGAGGAAATAAGAAGTGCACCAGAAAAAGAAACGGTATTTGAAAACGATGGTTATATTTCAGAAACATTTCAATTTCGATATAATCGAGGTGCATTAAGTGATATTTCTGATTTGGTTAATGAGGCAAAATTCTGTACTGAAGATGTTTTTCAGAGAATAAGCGGAGCTCAAATAACAGCAGAGTGCAATATACCATCTGTTAAAGTTATTATTGAGGATTCAGAATTATCGTCTAAATAGCATTTTAGAAAGACCGTGAAAACTGTTACTAGTTTTTGGTCTTTCTTTTTTTATTATATTATAATATGATTTTTGGATTTATAAGTTTCGTATTTGGTGAGCTATAGTATGTGGAATACGAAATCGCGTTTCCCTTAGCATCGAGTATCCATTCTGTAAATTCCTTTCTGTTCAATAGCATCTATGTAAAGAAAGAGGACACGTCGGTCTTTTCCTTATTATGCCGCACACAGGCGGCGGGTTACTGGAAATCCATGGATACACTAGAAGCGCCTAAATCAAAGAAATGCTACATTCCCACATTTGGTAAAAGAAGATCATTGAACACATGGTATAATTATGGTATAATTAAGCCATATAAAGGAGGTGATTCTATGCCACAGATCGTTCCAATCAGCCATTTAAAAAATACGTCAGAGATTTCAGAGATGTGCCATGCTGCCAGAGAACCGATTTTCATTACTAAGAACGGATATGGAGATATGGTACTCATGAGCATGGAAAACTATGAGCGCATGGTGCGCATGGCAAAAATCTACGAGGAATTGGAAGAGTCAGAGCGCCAGGTGGAAGCCGGCCAGACAATGAACGCGAGAGAACATCTTGCATCCGTGAGGGAGAAGTATGGGGTATAATCTGGAAGTTACACGAAAGGCATCGCAGCATGTTGATAAGCTGGTTGCCTATCTGCTGAATCCGTTAAAGAACGGGCAGGCGCATCCCATTTCCTTTCTGGAGTCGATGAGGTCTATGCCCGTCTGGAAGAAGACCCATGGCAGTTCCCAGAGTGTACCGACTATGTGTTGAGAAAAAAGGAATATCGGAAAGCAAAGGTACCGGGTATGTCCTATGTAGTGATTTATCAGGTAGATGAAGATATACGAACGGTGTATGTCATGGGAATCTTCCATGAACTGGAAAATTATGGAATAAAGCTATAAGAAAAGCCTGGGAGAAAGTACTTTTACACAAGCTGCTTTTAAGAGTTTATAAAAGGGAAAATTCAGGAAATGTATTCATAATCCGAGTTTTAAACCTATCGAATTCGATTGGTTTAAAGCGGAATCTGGAGATAAAAAGCATACAGGCAATTAAAGTTTTTGAGAAAGGATCAGGATACGATTGCGGAATTAAAGTAAAATCGTTAAGAAAAAGGCTTGGTTTATAAGGCTTAGATGGGATTGCTGAATGGAACAGAAGAGGCCTGGAGGCACAGAGACAGGCGCAGATGAAAAAGGATAAAAGGGACTTGAATAAAAAAGCCCCCGCACAGGTGATTAACAAACCGCCTATGTGGGGGAAAACTCATTTATGGATTATAATTCAGTTTTTACGAAGATATCGTAGATTGCCCGGATCGCCGGCTCAAAATCATCATTTGTAACGCCGATGATGATGTTCAGTTCACTGGATCCCTGGTCGATCATCTTTACGTTGATCTTAGCGTGTGCGAGGGCTGCGAAGATTCTTGCGGCAGTTCCGCGCGTTGCCTTCATGCCGCGGCCTACGACTGCGATCACAGCGAGGTCGGACTCTAATGTGACAACATCCGGATGAACGGAGCGCTGGATACCGGAGAGAACAGACTGCTCTTTCTCCTGGAACTCATCCTGGTGAACGAGAACGGACATGGTGTCGATTCCTGACGGCATGTGCTCGAAGGAGATGCCGTTCTTCTCGAATACCTCAAGAACCTTTCTCCCAAAACCAACCTCGGAGTTCATCATTGCCTTGTCGATGTTCATAGCGCAGAAGCCCTTCTTTCCGGCAACACCTGTGATGGTGTAGCGCGGACGCTTGCTGGTGTTCTCGACGATCATGGTACCCGGATCTTCCGGACGGTTTGTGTTGCGGATATTGATCGGGATTCCGGCTTTTCTTACCGGGAAGATTGCGTCCTCATGAAGGACACTTGCACCCATGTAGGAGAGCTCACGGAGCTCGGTGTAGGTGATGGTTTCGATCGGAGCCGGATTCTCGACGATTCTCGGATCTGCTACAAGGAAACCGGAAACGTCAGTCCAGTTCTCATAGAGGTCTGCCTGGACCGCGCGTGCCACGATGGAACCTGTGATATCGGAACCGCCGCGGGAGAAGGTGTGGATCGTTCCGTCCGGCTTAGCACCGTAGAAGCCAGGAATAACTGCCTGCTTTAAGGAAGCGAGATGCTCACGCATCTCCTCGTTTGTCTCCTCGGAGAGGAAATTTCCCTCAGCGTCGAAGCGGATCACATCGGCTGCGTCCACGAAGGTGAAACCGAGGTAATTTGCGGCGATGATACCGTTTAAGTATTCTCCTCTGGAAGCCGCGTAGTCGCGTCCGGCTTTCTTTAAGAAGTTCTCCTCAATTTTCGCAAATTCGAAATCAAGGTTTAAGTTTAAATCAAGACCGTCGATGATATCAGTGTAGCGCTTCTTGATCTGGTCAAGGATGCGCTTATAGCTTCCGCCTGCGCATACAGCGTCGTAGCACTGGTATAACATGTCGGTCACTTTTGTGTCTTTGCTGTCTCTTTTTCCCGGTGCTGACGGAACAACATAGCAGCGGGTCTTGTCGGCTTCGATGATTGCCTTTACTTTTTTAAACTGACGGGCACTTGCGAGGGAGCTGCCGCCAAATTTTACAACCTTCTTCATAATCTGTCTCCTGTGTGTAAGTAAATGATATATGCCGGATTCCACCTTAGTGGATTACCTTTGGTGTCGGGAAGTATTCGAAGAATACCTTGGCAACCATCTTGTCTCTGGAAATATAGTGGTTCTGCCAGTAGCGGGCATCCAGGGAGTAGTTGCGGTTGTCGCCCATCATGAAGTAGCAGTTTTCCGGAACTTCAAAATGGTAAGTCTCATGCTGGTTCATCGGCTCTGCGATGTACGGCTCGTCGAGCGGTGTGTCAGATCCGTTTAAATAGACCTGATCGTCCACGATATCGATCACGTCGCCAGGCATACCGATCACGCGCTTCACATAGTAGATCGTGTGGCCGCGCTTTCCGACTTCGGAACCGCAGGCCGGGCAGGTATCCTGCTTATCGCCCTCTATGATCGCACCGCATTGTGGGCACTGCCAGCCAAAAACGAAGATTGCTACATCGCCGCGTTCTGGTTCAGAAAATTTGTAATGGAGTCTGGAGCCGATGACACGGCTTCCTGCCATGATGGTGTTTTCCATGGAACCTGTTGGAATCTCACTGTTTGCGATGACGAAAGTGGTGAGCACGAAGGCGATCACAGCGGCAGATACGAGAACCTGCACCCAGCTGATGAGCTCTGCGACCCAGCCTGTTTTTTCTTTCTTTTCTTTTTCGTTATTTTCCATATAAATGATCATAACCTCGTTTGACTAATATTTACGGGAAAGATATACTATAAAAGTAAATGTGACTGCCCGTATGCATACAATAAAGAGTTTATGATAAATTGTCAAGTTTCGCAAGGGAATTTCGAAAAAGGTAAGGAAGTTTTTTATTTCCATCAGAAGATCCGGGGGGATTTTTGCTGAAAACAAGGAATATTTTTTAAATCATGGTGGAAAGCGAGGAAAAAACGATATGAAAATTCTTCGGAGAGCTTCGGCTGTGCTCATTACTGCCGCTATCCTGCTCTTATACGCGGCGAGATCCGTAGATGGATTTGCGGGATGGTACACAGGACATATTTATCGGATCCTCGCGGGGGTGATCGGGAGATTCTTTGGGTTGTTCCCGTTTTCTGTGGTGGAATTGGGGCTTTATGGGTCTGTCATCGCCTTTCTGGTGTTCCTGATCGGGGGAATCATCCGCAGGAACCTTACATACTGGAAAAGATTTTTAAGCGGGCTGGTCTTTTATGCCGCAGTTCTTTTATTTCTCTATGCGGCGTGCTGTGGAGTGAATTATTACCGTACCCCGTTCTCTTCCTATTATTTCTCCACATTAAACAGAATGTCTGCGGAGGATGTGGTCAATAAGAAAGAGCTTGTAAGGCTCTGCGAGTGGCTGACGGACTCCCTTGATGGTGCCGCGGCGGAACTTAAGGATGATGGGGACGCATGGCGGGATCTTGGAGAAAAAGGTGTCCGTGCCATGAGAACATTGGGAAAAACCCAGTCGGTCCTCGATGTCTATTATCCGAAGGCAAAACCTGTGACATTTTCCGTCATCCTCTCCGCCCAGCAGTTAGCGGGAGTCTATTCCCCGTTTACCGTGGAGGCGAACTATAACCGGGACATGGTCTCCTATAACCTGCCTCACACGATCTGCCACGAGCTCTCCCATCTCTCCGGTTTCATGCGGGAGGACGAGGCGAATTTTATCGGGTATCTCGCCTGCATCGGCTCGGAGGATGAGGATTTCCGCTACAGCGGGTATCTAATGGGCTGGATCTATGCGGGGAACGCGCTGGCAAAGCAGGATTATGAGAAATATGTGGAGCTTTACATGCGGCTTCCTGAGAGTGTGCGGGACGATCTTTCGGAGAATAACCAGTTCTGGGACCGGTATCAGGGAAAAGTAGCGGAGGCATCCACGAAGATGAACGATACATATTTAAAAGTCAACGGGCAGAGTGAGGGCGTCAAGACATACGGAAGAGTGGTAGACCTAATGTTGTGGGATTACTGCTCGAAATACGGATAACGAGAAGGCAGCAGCCTGAAATACGGAATTCCGGTTCGGAAAATACTTGTATCACCAAAGCGAAAATGTTAAAATACTGTTAAGAAAATTGCGGGCGATTATCATCCGCTGATGGAGCTGATCATTTTTTGCGGAGCGTGCCAAGAGAAGGGCATGCGGATGCAGCAGGGGGAGTGCTGAATGGAAAAAATCTTATATGATCTGATGGATTGGGCCGGAATCGAGGAGCTTGTCTATTCTGAGGCGAGCGATCCGGGACGGCTTTTAGGAGAACATGTGATAAAGGAAGGTCTTCTGATCCAGGCCTTTCTGCCGAACGCGGAGAAGGTGTCCGTAAAGATCGGTGAAGATCAGTTCCCGATGGAGATGGCGGACGAGAACGGCTTCTTTGCGGTGCTTTTAGATGACAGGAGAGAGCTGGTTCCGTATCATTTCTGCATCACCTACACGGACGGAGACAACGAGGAGATCGTCGACCCTTACAGCTACCAGTTCCACACCGCCTTTACCGAGGAAGAGGTGCGGAAATTCAGCGCGGGGATCTATTATGATTCCTATGAGAAATTCGGAGCACATCCGGCGGTGGAAGCCGGGATCGAGGGCGTTCACTTTGCGGTGTGGGCGCCGGATGCGATGCGTGTCAGCGTTGTGGGCGATTTCAACTTCTGGGACGGAAGACGCCACCAGATGAAAAAGCGAGGTCCGTCGGGGATCTACGAGATCTTTATCCCGAATCTGAAGCCCGGCGCGATCTACAAATATGAGATCAAGACAAAAGCGGGACTTCCGATGCTGAAGGCGGATCCGTACGGAAACTATGCGGAGCTCCGCCCGAATACGGCATCTGTTGTCTGGGATATGTCCAGCTACAAATGGAACGATGACGAGTGGATCAAAGAGCGGGCAGCGGCGAAAGACCGTCTGAAGGATTCCCCGATGTCCATCTATGAGGTCCACCTGGGTTCCTGGATGCAGAAAACGGTAGCACAGGATGAGAACGGTGAGGACATCAACGGCAGCCAGTTCTACAACTACCGTGAGATCGCGGAGAAGCTGGCAGCCTATGTGAAAGAGATGGGATACACCCATGTGGAGCTGCTTCCGGTGATGGAACATCCGTTGGATGAGTCCTGGGGCTATCAGGTCACCGGATACTATGCGCCGACAAGCCGTTTCGGAACTCCGGACGATTTCAAGGCGTTTATGGATCATATGCATAACGAAGGAATCGGTGTGATCCTGGACTGGGTTCCGGCCCATTTCCCGCGGGATGCCCATGGGCTGGCTGCTTTCGATGGGACATGCCTTTATGAGCATCAGGATCCGCGTCGGGGATCCCATCCACACTGGGGAACCCTGATCTACAACTATGGCCGTCCGCAGGTATCAAACTTCCTGATCTCAAACGCCCTGTACTGGGCGAAAGAGTTTCATGCCGACGGGATCCGGATGGATGCGGTTGCATCCATGCTGTATCTGGACTATGGAAAGAACGCCGGGGAGTGGGTCGCAAACATTTATGGCGGAAATGAGAATCTGGAAGCGGTAGAGTTCTTAAAGCATTTAAATTCCATCTACGCGAGGGATACGAAAGGTTCTGTCCTGATCGCTGAGGAGTCCACGGCCTGGCCGAAGGTCTCCGGCGATGAGAACGACGGCGGACTTGGATTCGACTTCAAGTGGAACATGGGCTGGATGAACGATTTCCTGGATTACATGCAGTGCGATCCATATTTCCGCCATGACCACTACGGGGAGCTGACCTTCAGTATGCTCTACGCCTACAGTGAGAAGTTCGTCTTGGTATTCTCCCACGACGAGGTGGTCCACGGAAAAGGTTCCCTGGCAGGAAAGATGCCGGGGGACACCCAGGAGAAGAAATTTGCGAACCTCCGCACCGCCTACGGCTTTATGATGGGTCATCCGGGAAAGAAACTTCTGTTTATGGGACAGGATTTCGGCCAGATGGATGAGTGGAACGAGAAGGCGAGCCTGGAGTGGGGACTCTTAAAATATGATATCCACAGCCAGATGAAGGATTATGTGAAAGCGTTGAACCACTTATACCGCACACAGCCGGCGCTTTACAGGATGGATTACGAGCCGGAAGGCTTCGAGTGGATCAACTGCACATACAACGACGAGAATATCGTGATCTTCGAGAGAAAGACGGACAAGCCGGAAGAAACGCTGCTCTTTGTCTGCAACTTTGCCCCGGTGGAACACGAGAAATTCCGCCTCGGCGTTCCGTTTGCCGGAAAGTATAAGGAGATCTTAAACAGTGATGCAAAGCAGTTCGGCGGCAGCGGCATGGTAAACCCGAGGGTCAAGATGTCGAAGAAAGAGGAGTGGGATACGAGAAAGAACTCCATTGCCATCAACCTTGCCCCGATGTGTGTGGCGGTATTCTCCTGTACCCCGTATGAAGAAGCGGCAGAGCCGGAGAAAAAGAAAACGGCGGAGAAGAGAAAGCGCCCGGCACGGCAGCCATCGGTAAAGCTGTCGGCGAGCCCGTTGGATGTGATCTCCGAGAAGGTTGGGCAGATCATAAAGACGGCGAGGGAAAGCCGGCACTGAAATTTGTGCCTGATTGATTTGGACAGTCACCGCAGAAATTAAATACAGGACAGAAATATCCGGGAAATAACAGGTGAAATATCATGAAAGAAAACACATTAGATTTTCTTACCGCGGCGCTCATCAAATACGGAACCAGAGTCTTCTGGGCGGCGGTCATCGTATTTGTGGGACTGCGGATCATCAGGATCGCCCGCAGGGCAGCCGGTCAGATCATGGACCGCGCCGGGGTGGAGATCACGTTAAAAAAGTTTCTGGACATGCTGCTTCATGCAGTTCTCTTCGGCGTTATGGTATTCATGGCGGCGGATCAGCTGGGAATTAAGACAACCTCCTTCGTGGCGGTCATCGGTACCGTCACTCTGGCATTCAGCCTTGCGATGCAGAATACACTCTCGAACTTCGCGGGCGGAACCCTGATCCTGCTCCTGAAACCGTTTAAGGTGGGCGATTATATCAGCACCGGCTCCGGTGAAGGGACCGTTGAGTCCATCGGCCTTGTATACACGACGCTCCTGACAACGGATAACCGGGTCATCACGATCCCGAACAGCTCCGTGTCCAGCGCGCCGTTAACAAACCTCACAAGGACCGGAAAACGCCGTCTGATCATCAATGTGGGGATCGGATACTCTTCTGATCTTTTAAAGGCGAAGAACGTCCTGAAAAAGATCTTCGAGGAGAACCCGGGGATCATGAAGGATCAGCCGGTTCAGGTCGTTGTGGATGCGCTGGGAGACAGCAGTGTTGTTTTAAGTGCCAGAGGCTGGACGACCTGTGAGGATTACTGGACAGCGAAGTGGTCCATCACAGAGGCGATCAAGCTCACGTTTGACAAAGAGGGGATCGAGATCCCGTACCAGTATATGAATGTGATGATGACAAAGGAACCATAGCGCGTACCGGGCATAGCTTCGGGAAAACGCGGGTCCTACAGGAAGAGAGTCCGGACAGGGGAAAGACTGCCGGGCTCTTTTTTCGTACATTGTTACAAAAAATACTTGATTTTTTGTGAAAATCTGATAGAATCAATTTTAAATTGTTTCTGCGTTGCGGACAAATGTTTGCGGAAAAGAGACGGATCTTTCTGCGCAAAAAATGCTGACAGGTCGCACGATTCCGGAAAGAGTGAAACATGCAGAGGCTAAAACAAAAAAGGAGGATTGAATATGAAAGAACATATGGCAGACTGGCGTATCCATGCACTTGCTTTCGTACTCACCGTAATTGCCGAATTTATCGGCACCAAAAAATTCAGTTTCGGGCCTTTGTCCTTCTCACTGTTTCCGATGCTGTATGTACTGATCCTTGGAGCGATCCTCGGAATCGCAAAAATGATTCCGCAGAAGATGATGACAGAAGCATCCCCTTATATCGGAATCAGCGTTATGATGCTGACAGCAAAGATCGCGTCCACGATCGGACCGAATCTCGGAGCGGTTGTCAAAGCCGGACCGGCGCTGATCCTTCAGGAATTCGGAAATCTGGGAACCGCGGTTTTAGCGCTCCCGATCGCAATATTTGTGTTCCATATGGGACGCGCGGCAATCGGAACTTCCTTCTCTATCTCAAGAGAGAGCTCCCTTGCAGTTGTTGCTGATAAATATGGTCTTGATTCAGATGAAGGAATCGGTGTTATGGGCGGATATATCACAGGTACTGTATTCGGAACCATGTTCAACGGTATCTTTGTTTCCCTGCTCTGTTCCTTAAATATCTTCCACCCATATGCACTCGGAATGGCGTGTGGAACAGGTTCCGCATCTATGCTGTCTGCCAGCCTTGCGGCAGTCGTTGAGGCATATCCGGATATGGAAGCGGAGATTACCGCTTATGCGGCAACTTCAAACATGCTGAGCAGTGTGGATGGTCTTTATATGAGTATTTTTATCGCGCTTCCGATGTGCGAATTCATGTATAAGCTGTTCACGAAGAACAATAAGCATTATAAAGACGGACTCCCGATCGGCGCTAAGGTGGAAGTCAAAGCAGCCGGGGAAGAATAGGAGGGATCCATATGGACGCAGCAGTATGGTTTAAAAGAATCAAATGTCTTGTCCTTGTATGCATCTTTGCATCCATCGGCAATTTTATCAGTACATCAAAGGCCGGAAACCCGGTAACCCCGCTTGAGGCAGTGCCAGGGCTTGTGCTCCTTCTTGTATGCACGCTGGTAGGCTGCATCATCTATGAACTGATCAATAAGGTTTCACCGAAGAATCTTCCGGCGATCGCCTATATCTCATTTATCGCGATCCTGATCACGATCCCGGGCGTCAGCCCGATCGCAGATTATGCGATCGAACAGATCGGAAAGATCGGACTTCTTCCGCTCTGCACCCCGATCCTTGCATATGCCGGAATCTCCATCGGAAAAGATGTGGATACCTTTAAGAAACAGGGATTCGCGATCGTAGTCGTAGCGCTCTTCACGTTCGCGGGAACATTCCTCGGTTCTACGATCATTGCCCAGATCATCTTAAAAATGACAGGCGTGATCTGATGAACAGATATGAAAAATGAGAAACCTGCAGGAATCGAAGGAATGATTCCTGCAGGTTTTTTCCGTACAACACAGTGCTGGCAGTGGATTTTGCCGATTTGGAATGTAAGCATCGCAGTTGAAAAAACAGCGCACTCATGTTATCATTATAACACTGGCGCCGCCGCATGAAACAGAGCCGCGGACGTTCAAACATAACGATAACGGAGTGAAGTTTCCATGTACCATGATCTTACAAAAGGGAGCATCTCACGCTCCCTTCTTTTATTTGCCCTGCCGATGATGGCAGGAAATCTTTTGCAGCAGTTTTACAACATCGCGGACACCCTGATCGTCGGCCGTGTCCTTGGAAAAAATGCTCTGGCGGCGGTGGGATCCTCCTACACGCTGATGACATTCCTGACCTCGATCTTTCTGGGGCTCAGCATGGGCTCCGGCGCACTGTTTTCCATTTACAGGGGAAAAGGGGATGAGAGGGCACTAAAGTCTTCCATTGCCCACGCCTGCGGCCTGATCCTCGCTGTAACGCTTGTTTTGAACGCAGTTGTCTATATTTTCATTGATCCGATCCTAAGCTTCTTACGGGTCCCTGAGGAGGTCTGGGGCGGTATGAGAGAGTATCTGCTGATCATTTTCGCAGGTCTGATCGCTACGTCCCTCTATAATTTCTTCTCCTGCCTGTTAAGAGCGCTGGGAAATTCTACGGTTCCGCTTGTGTTTCTTGCGGTATCCGCGGTCTTAAACATCGTGTGGGATCTTTTATTTGTGGCGGTCTTTCATTGGGGGATTGCCGGTGCGGCCTATGCGACGATCTTTGCCCAGTATGTATCCGGGATCGGTATCCTGCTCTATGTCCTTTTCCGGTGCAGAAACCTTCTTCCGGAGAGAAAGGATCTTTGCTTTGACGGCGGAATCTTAAAGGAGATCGCGGGACTTTCCTCCCTGACCTGCCTGCAGCAGTCTGTTATGAACTTCGGAATCCTTATGGTACAGGGGCTTGTAAACAGCTTTGGTGCCACCACTATGGCGGCTTTCGCAGCGGCAGTAAAGATCGACACCTTCGCATACCTGCCGGTTCAGGACTTTGGAAACGCCTATTCGACCTTCATCGCCCAGAACTACGGCGCGGGAAATAAAGAACGGATCCGCCGCGGCACAAAGGAATCCTTTGCCATCAGTACGGTGTTCAGCCTTGTGATCTCAGCTCTCGTATGTATTTTCGCGGCACCCCTCATGCAGATTTTCGTGAGCTCCGCCGAGACGGCGGTCATCGCCTCCGGCGTCCGTTATCTCAGGATCGAAGGGGCATTCTATTTTGGAATCGGCTGTTTGTTCCTGCTTTACGGATATTACAGGGCGATCAAGAGAGCGGAGATGTCTGTGGTGCTTACGGTGATCTCCCTTGGAATCCGTGTGCTGCTTGCCTACGTGCTCTCAGCTACATTTCTCGGTGAGACGGGAATCTGGATGGCGATCCCGATCGGCTGGATCCTGGCAGATCTTACAGGACTTTTATACATGAGAAAGACCTGGTAAAAAGAAAGGTAACTTTTCTTACGGTCAGAGCAGCAAGTGCGCAGACCTGCTGGACAGTTACAAAGAAAGAACTTTTGCAAAATAAGAATAAAAAAATGTTGAATCAACAAAATACGCTGTACAGGAGGATGAACCCCATGTACAGCGTATTTTGTTTCCATGCGCCAGGATCTGGCGGTTGATCTGCGCTATCCTGCAGTCGGCGCAGCAGGTATATTTAAACCAGCTTACTCAACAGCTTCTCTTTCCTCTCGATCATCTCATCGATCCTCTCGATATAAGAAGCCACATCTTTTACATTTTCCGCGCGCTCCAGCCGGTTTTCCGCCGGGAAGGTGACTTTCGTGGTGGTTCCGGCACCGCAGGCCACGATGGTCTGCTTTTCTTCCATAATGAGGATATTGTAGATACATGCCTTTCCAGGTGCCGCGTAGCCGACATTCTCGAAGTTTCCGGCCATATTCTTCTGGCGGTACAGGTAATACGGCTCAAGACCCATCCCGCGGGCGTACTTCGCGGTGAGATCGATCATCTCCTGGGTATTCTGGATCTTTAAGTTCGCGTAGCGCTCCTTGAAGATATTGAGTCTCGCCGCGCGCTTGATGGCGAGAGAGTGGACCGTCACGCTGTCCGGAGCGAGCTCCTGCACCTGTTCCATCGTGCTGCGTACATCGTCGATATCTTCCTCCGGAAGTCCGATGATGAGGTCCATATTGATATTGTCAAAGCCAAGATCTCTTGCCATGCGGAATTTTTCCTTCACCATATCCACGGTGTGATGGCGTCCGATCAGATCCAGAGTTGCCTGCTTCATCGTCTGTGGGTTGATGGAGATCCTGGAGATGTTGTGGGCGCGGAGAACCTTGAACTTGTCCTCGGTGATGCTGTCCGGGCGTCCGGCTTCCACTGTGAATTCCTGCACCTTTGAGAGGTCAAAGGTATTCTCGATCTTTGTGAGCAGAGCGTCCAGCTCCTCTGCTTTTAAGGACGTCGGAGTTCCGCCGCCAAAGTAAACCGTGTCGAGGGTGCGTCCCTTCATCTTTTCCGCCACATAGTCTAATTCTTTAAACAGCGCTTCAAGGTAGAGATGAACCTTCTTTTCCCACGCGCCGATCGGGTAGGAGGTGAAGGAACAGTAGAGGCAGGTGGTCGGGCAGAACGGAATTCCCACATAGAGGCTGTATCCCGTCTCATAGTCGATATGGCTTAAAAGCTCCCGTTCCCGCTTCGCGACCTCGACACTTAAGTCGATCTTCTCTTCACTTGTCAGGTACATGTCCCGCATGAAGGAACGGATGCTCTCCTCATCCTCACCCTGATCAAGTCTTGTCATGGCGATCTTTGTTGGGCGGATACCGGTCAGGGTTCCCCAGGGGAGTTCTTTTCCCGTCCGCTTTTTTAACATGCCGTAAAGCTCTTTCTTGATCGTTGTCTTTGCGTTTAACCGCACATTGTAGTCGATCGGAAATACGGTCTCATCTGCGACAGTGCCTGCCGGATCCATGATCTTCAAGCCAAATTTCGTCTCATCAGCGTTCTGTGTGCAGGTTCCCTCCACGTAAAAATCCACATCGTCCTGTCTCTCATGGACAAAAGTCTCACCCGGATAAAACGCCATCAAAAGCTCCCGGATGTCCTGCTCATAAGCAGTATCGTTCAATAAAATTCCAATCATCCCATTGCCCCCGAAAGAGGATTATACTTCTTTTCAAAACCGATGGTAGTCGTGTCCATATGACCCGGATAGACCATGGTGTCATCCGGCAGTGTGGAGAGCAGGCGTCTTACAGACTCCGCGATCTGGCGTCCGCTTCCTGTCGGGAAATCCGTGCGGCCGTAGGAGCCTGCAAACAGGGTATCCCCGGAGAAGAGAACCTCTTCTTTTTCAATATAGTAACAGCAGGAACCGATGGTGTGTCCCGGTGTTTCAAATACTTTCCATGTAAATCCGGCGATGGAAAGCTCGTCACCTTCTTTCACGGTGACATCCGGTGTGATCGTATACGGCTCTCTGTAATAGCCTGACACAAGACTCTTTCTGCCGTCCGTCAGGACCTCGATCTCCTTTTCACATGCGTAGATCGGCACATTCCAGGCCTCCTTCAGTTCCTTCGTCGCCATGATATGGTCGAAATGACCGTGGGTCAGAAGGATTGCTTCCGGCTTTAAACCCAGGGATACTGCCATATTGACGATCTTGTCGGCACTGTCGCCCGGGTCCACGACGGCAGCTTTTTTTGTCTCATTATCATAGACCAGGTAGCAGTTCGTTCCGACCATGCCGACTACCAGAGTCTTAATGCGAATTTCGCTCATATTTTACTTTTCCTCCATTTTTCCTGGCACAAAGCAGGGACTCCAGCCCTGTGCCGTGTACAGTAACGGAAATGTTTCTTTAAAATCCATGTATAAAAAGGTCTACCGTCCGTAACACCTCCGGCAGACCTTTTTCAGACTGCATTCGACCTGTTCTGTTTCAGAACAGCCGGCGGCAGACATTCGTTTGAAATTGTAGTTATCAGCCTGTGGTTCTCTCGATATCCAGCACGCCGTCGATCTGGCGGAGCTTTGCCATCAGGTTGTTTAATTCTTCGATTCCATGGATATCGAAGCTCATGGTGATCGTCGCCTTGCCCTGCTTATTCACACGGGAGTTCATCGTCTTGATGTCGATCTCGCGCTCTGTAAAGATCTTGGAGATATCCACGAACATTCCGATCCGGTTGTTCGCGAAGATTGAGATCTCTGTGGAGTAGGTTGCGGCACTGTTGTCCTCCTCAACGCCCTGCCACTCCGCGTCGATCAGGCGGCTTCTCTCAATCTCCGGGAGATTTAAGACGTTGATACAGTCTGTTCTGTGGATCGTAATTCCGCGGCCTCTCGTCACGAAACCAACGATCTCGTCGCCCGGAACCGGGCTGCAGCACTTGGAGAAACGGACCGCAAGGTCATGGATACCTTTTACGATGATGCCGCTCTTTGATTTGCTGCCCTTGATCGGAACCACAGCAGGTTTGTTGTTGTCACCGATGGCATCGAGGATCGTCGCGTCGGTCACTTCGCGCTTCAGCTTCTTTGTGCGCTCCTCGATCATCTTGTTGATGACCTGACCTTCTTTTAATCCGCCGTGTCCCACAGATGCCAGAACAGAATCCCAGTCCTGGAACGCGTAGCGTTTTAAAACCTTATCTACGAACTCCGGCTTATTGATATCGGAGAAGTTAATCCCCTTTGCCTTACAGTAGCGGTCGATCATTTCGCGGCCTTTTAAGATATTGTCGGCCTTCCGCTCCTGCTTGAACCAGGCGTTGATCTTGTTTCTCGCCTGGCTGCTCTTGATGATATTTAACCAGTCACGGCTCGGTCCTTTGGAATTCTGGGACGTCATGACCTCGATCCGGTCACCGTTCTGGATCACATAGTCAATATTTACGAGCTTTCCGTTGACTCTCGCGCCCACCATCTTGTTTCCGACAGCCGTGTGGATCGAGTAAGCGAAGTCGATCGGTGTGGAGCCGCTGGGCAGTGCCTTTACGTCTCCTGTCGGTGTAAAACAGTACACGCTGTCGGAGAACATATCGAGGTCACTCTTGATGGCGTTTAAGAATTCCTTGTTGTCGGACATATCCTGCTGCCACTCAAGGATCTGGCGCAGCCAGCTCAACTTCTTCGCCTCATCACCGGCAGCAACCTGTCCGCTGCCGCTCTCTTTATATTTCCAGTGGGCAGCGATACCATATTCCGCTGTGCGGTGCATCTCAAAGGTACGGATCTGGATCTCAAACGGCTGGCCGTTCGTGCCGATCAGTGTCGTATGTAAGGACTGATACATATTCGGCTTCGGCATCGCGATATAATCTTTAAAACGGCCGGGGATCGGTTTGTACATTTCATGGATGACACCCAGTGCCGCATAACAATCCTTTACGGAGTCCACGATGATGCGGACTGCAAAGATATCGTAGATCTGATCCAGCGTCTTGTGCTGGTTTAACATTTTCTTATATATGCTGAAGAAATGCTTGACGCGTCCGTTGACCTCGCATCGGATCTCTGCATTTTCCATGTGGGTCTTGATCTCGGCGATAATGTCGTCGATGAATTTTTGGCGCGCTTCGCTTGTCAGGGCGATCTTTTCTTCCAGTTCTTTGTATACATTAGGTTCCAGATACCTTAACGCAAGATCATCCAGTTCGATCTTGATCTTGGAAATACCGAGCCTGTCAGCGAGAGGAGAGTAGATCTCGATGGTTTCCCTCGCCTTCTCCTTCTGCTTTTCGGGGCGCATATACTGAAGCGTCCGCATATTGTGGAGACGGTCCGCAAGCTTGATGATAATGACACGGATATCTTTTGCCATGGCAAGGAACATTTTCCTTAAGTTCTCCGCCTGCATTTCCACCTTATCCGCCGACCAGGATAACTGGGTCAGCTTTGTAACACCGTCGACTAAGAGGGCAACCTCTTTCCCGAAGATCTCGGCGAGCTGTTCCTCTGTATACACGGTATCCTCCACCACGTCGTGGAGAAGTCCGGCTGCGATCGTCTCTTTATCCATCTCGAGATCCGCGAGGATGATCGCCACACAGAGCGGATGGATAATGTACGGTTCCCCGGATTTTCGCTTCTGGTCTTTATGGGCATTATCCGCAAGCTGATATGCCTTCTCGATCATGCTCAGATCATCGGACGGATGGTACTTTCTGATGCTGGCAACAAGATCCCGGTAAAGAACATCAGGACTTGTGAAATCAGCAGGCGCTTCCAGCTCGCCTTCGATCGTTTTCAGTTTGTTTTCTTCCATAAAATCTCCCACCTTCACTATTAGCGTACCATCCGGTCATGTCCGCCGCAGAAATCCCCTGTTTTCACAGTATTTTCGACAAAAGCAGACACTCCTGAAATATACCAATCATTATAAAATTTTTTGGCATAAATTGCAATCGTTTTGTTGCGGTTTTAGGCCGTTGCTCTCCGGAAGGATTCCCCGATGCGGGGACTCTTATACAGGGGCGTTCCGGATTCGGGATATAAAATGTTTATGACAGACATATCTTATTCTTATAGTACTACCGTATTAAAGTGGTTGAACTTTAAAGGACAATGTATTATAATGAAAATATTAAAATTTTATAAATAAATTGGAAAGGGGTATTCCATTATGGATACAATGAGTCTCACAGCAAAGTATGAAGATGAAATGATTGCCATTCGCAGGCATATTCATAGACATCCGGAGCTCAGCAACAAGGAATATAAGACAACGGAGTTCATCCGCGAAAAACTGACGGAATACGGTGTGGAGATCGCCGAGATCGGGATGAAGACCGGTGTCGTTGCCGTCATCCGCGGCGGAAAACCGGGAAAAACCGTTGCGATCCGCGAGGATATCGACGCACTTCCGATGAAGGAACTCACAGGACTTCCGTTCGCTTCCGAAAATGATGGTGCCTGCCATTCCTGCGGACATGATATCCATACAACCGTGCTTCTCTACTGCGCGAAGGTATTATCTGAAATCCGCGGGGAGCTTGCCGGAACGGTCATGCTGATCTTCCAGCCGGCGGAAGAGCATATGGGAGCCGGTGAGCTTGTCGACTGCAATTTCACGCAGGTTGCGAAACCGGACGCATTTATCGGTCTCCACGTATCACCGGAGATTGATGCCGGAAGCATCGGATTAAAGAAGGGACCGGCAAACGCATCCAACGATTTCTTTAATATCAGGATCAAAGGAAAGGGCGGACATGGCGCTCACCCGGAAAACTGCATCGATCCGGTTGTAATCTCCGGTTATGTGATCACACAGCTTCAGACCGTGATCTCCCGTGAAAACTATCCGGTATATCCGGGCGTTCTTACCATCGGCAGCATCCACGGCGGGACCGTAAACAATATCGTTCCGGATTACGTGGAGATGCACGGAACACTGAGAAGCCTTGATCCGGACTGCCGTAAAAAAATGATGGCCGCCATCGACCGCATCGTAAAAGGCTGTGCCGAGTCCATGAGAGGAACCGCGGAGGTTGAATGGGAAATCGGAGTTCCGCCGCTCGTAAATGATGATTCCATCATCGAGGCAGTTGCTGAGGCCGCTGCAAAGACCATCGGTGCTGACCATGTTTCCTATGTGAAGAATCCGTCAATGGGTTCCGAGGACTTTTCTGTTCTCTTCCCGAAGTTCGGACCGGGCGCACAGTTCCGCTTGGGATCCGGAAACAACGAGGATCCGAATTCCAGACACGGCCTTCATAACTCTAAAAACGTATTTGATGAGAAGTGCATCCGCACAGGTGCATCCGTCATCATCCAGTACGCGAGAGATTTCTTAAAATAAAGGAGAATACTTATGGAAAACAACAAGAAAAAGCTGCAGATCCCAAGCACATGTGCACTGTTATTTATGCTCATGATCGTCTGCGCCATCCTGACCTGGATCGTTCCGGCAGGTGAATTTGATACAGAGAAGGTAGGCAACTTAAATAAGGTTATCGCAGGTACCTATCACACCGTAGACGCTTCCCCGGTTGGCCCGTGGGCAACCATCATGGCAGTCGTACAGGGATTCTACAAAGCCGCAAAATTAATGGTCATGATCATGTTTGTCGGCGGTGCTGTTGAGATCCTTGAAAAGACAGGAGCGATCCACGCTGCCTTCGGAAAACTGGCTTCCAAGCAGAACTTAAACGTAAACGTACTTGTATTCTTAGTAATGGCATTCATGTCCATCGGCGGCGCAGCAGGCGTTTTCGCAAACCCGGTCGTTGCCCTGATCCCGATCGGAATCATCCTTGCAACAAACTTAGGGTATGATTCCTTCACAGGCTTCCTGCTTGTATATATGGGCGCTTATTCCGGATTCAATGTAGGATGGGCGAACGCCTCCACTATCGGTACTGCACAGCCGATCGCGGAGCTCCCGATCTTCTCCGGTTTCGGTGTCCGCGTCGTATTAAATATCATCAACTTCGCGATCTGCTATTTCTTTACGATCCGTTACATGAAAACCATCAAGGCTGATCCGAAGAAGAGCTTAAACTATGAAGCTGGCATGAGTACATCTGACAGCATGGGCGCGGGAAAAGATGGAGCGAAGGCGATCGAAGCACATTTAACAACGAAGCACCTGATCAGCCTGATCGGTCTTGTCGTAGCGGTTGCAGCAATCCTGGTTGGCTCTGTAAAATATAAATGGAGCTATGATCAGATCGCAGCTACATTCTTTACACTTGCTGTTGTTGTTGGCCTTCTCAATGGTATGGGTATCAACGGGACAACGAAGGTATTTATCGGTGGCTGTTCCAAGATGGTAAATGCCGCGTTCATTGTCGGCTTCGCAAATGGTATTTCTGTGATCCTCGCAAGTGGAAACATCTTAAATACAATCGTTTACTGGCTGTCCATCCCAATGTCCGGAATGGGTTCCATCCTCGGAGCAAACTTCATGTTCGTCGCAAACCTGTTTATCAACCTTTTCATTCCGTCCGGTTCCGGACAGGCTGCAGCGGTTATGCCGCTTATGGTTCCGGTTGCTGACCTTGCAGGCATCACAAGACAGGTTGCTGTACAGGCATTCCAGTTCGGTGACGGTTTCTCCAACTGTCTCTTCCCGACAGCAGGTACTCTGATGGGTTCCCTCGCGATCGCAAAGACAGACTGGACAAAATACGCAAAGTGGCTTATGCCGCTCCTCGGATGTCAGGTGATCCTCTCATTCGCATCTTTAACGATCTTACAGAGCATCGGCTGGACCGGACTGTAGGAAGACGTATAATATAAGAAAAAAGGACTTCCGTTTCCTGGCGGAGGTCCTTTTTCTATGCAGGTGGCTGATCCCGCCGCTCTTTTGTTACTGTTCACGCCTTGCGCAAACAGTAACTGATTTTGCCGATGCTTCGCATTCCAAATCGGCAAAATCCACTACCACCACTGTACTGTACGGAATTTTCAGTTCAGAAAATTCCTACCCGTGTACAGTAACGATCTTTTCGCTGAGGGATGGGAAAAACTCACAAAATAAGTTGACTTATCCATGTCCGAAAAATATAATACTTTTATTAAGGAAAGAAAAAACCCTTGAAAAGCTGAGGCAATCAGCGTATTATGGTGAACGTAGAGCGTGAAAACGTGATCAAGAGAGAAACAGAGGTACCTTTATGGCATTAAAGAAAAAGCCGGTTACCGGCATGAAAGATATTCTCCCGGCAGAGATGCAGATCCGGGATTATGTGCTGAACCAGATCAAGGAGACTTACCGCGGCTTCGGATTCTCCGCGATCGAGACTCCGTGCGTGGAGCACATTGAGAACCTCCTGAGCAAGCAGGGCGGCGACAATGAGAAGCTGATCTTCAAGATCTTAAAGCGCGGCGAGAAATTAAATATCGAGACAGCAGAGACGGAGAACGATCTGGCAGACGGCGGACTCCGCTATGATCTGACACTTCCGTTATCCAGATATTACTCCAACAACTCCGCAAATCTTCCGTCTCCGTTTAAGGCACTTCAGGTAGGCAGCGTATGGCGCGCAGACCGTCCGCAGAAGGGACGTTTCAGACAGTTTGTCCAGTGTGATATCGATATTCTCGGTGATGCGACAAACCAGGCGGAGATCGAGCTGATCCTCGCAACTACGACCGCATTAAAGAAGATCTGCCCGGATAACAGCTTTGAGGTCCGCGTCAACGACAGAAAGCTTCTCCGCGCGATGGCCGTATACAGCGGCTTCCCGGAGGAAGATATCGATAAGGTATTCATCACAGTCGACAAAATGGACAAGATCGGTACGGATGGCGTAAAGGCAGAGCTTATGGAAAACGGCTACTCCGAGGAGACAGCTGATAAATACCTGGATCTGATGAGTCAGGCAACAAACGACGCCTCCGGTGTCCGCCGTATGGGAGAGATCCTTGCGGGTGTATTGGAGGACGGCGCAGCTGAGAATCTTGCGCAGATCATGGAGACAGTCGGCGATGTTTCTGACGGAAGCTTCAAGCTTACGTTTGACCCGACCTTAGTCCGTGGAATGGGCTACTACACCGGAACCATCTTTGAGGTTTCCATGGAAGGTTTCGGCGGCTCCGTAGCAGGCGGCGGAAGATACGACAAGATGATCGGAAAATTCACAGGCATGGACACACCGGCCTGCGGCTTCTCCATCGGTTTCGAGAGAATCGTTACGATCCTCTTAGACAACGGCTTTACCGTTCCGGGCGGAAATGAGAAGGAGGCGTGGCTCTTCGAGAAGGGAATGAGCTCCGAGAAGCTTGCTTCCATCATGAAAGAGGCGATGACTGCCCGCAAGGAAGGAAAGATCGTCCTTGTAGCCCAGATGAACAAAAATAAGAAGTTCCAGAAGGAACAGCTCGGAAAAGAAGGTTACAGCGAATTTAAGGAATTCTATAAGGAAGACTTAAAGCACTAAGACCGGGAAAAGGACAGCTTTATCTCAGTCGAGAAGACTCCCACCTCTTTTAAGTGGTGAGTAATCTCACGGATGTTCGACTTGAAATTACAATAACATTCAGCGGGTATGTTTTTAAATATTCCAGCTGTATCAGGAGGAAAATCATGGCAGAATCAATGGCAGGCTTAAAGCGTTCCTGCCGCTGTGCTGAAGTCACAGAGGCAAACGTTGGTCAGGAAATGACACTTATGGGATGGGTCCAGAAGAGCAGAAACAAAGGCGGCATTATCTTCACCGACCTTCGTGACCGTTCCGGAATCATCCAGATCATCTTTGAGGAGAGCGACTGCGGCGCTGAAAGCTTCGCGAAAGCTGAGAAATTAAGAAGTGAGTTCACAGTAGCGGTTGTCGGAACCATCGAAAAACGTTCCGGCGCGGCAAACCCGAACTTAAAGACAGGTACCATCGAGATGAGAGCGAAATCCTTAAGAATCCTCTCCGAGTCCGAGGTACCGCCGTTCCCGATCGAGGAGAACAGCAAGACGAAGGAAGACCTTCGATTAAAATACCGTTATCTTGACCTCCGCCGTCCGGATCTCCAGAGAAACATTATGACAAGAAGCCGTGTGGCTACGATGGTCCGCCAGTTCTTAGCGGACGAAGGTTTCCTCGAGATCGAGACCCCGACTCTGATCAAGAGTACACCGGAAGGCGCAAGAGACTACCTTGTACCGAGCCGTGTGCATCCGGGCGAGTTCTATGCTCTTCCGCAGTCTCCGCAGTTATTAAAACAGCTGCTGATGTGTTCCGGTATGGACCGTTACTTCCAGCTCGCAAGATGCTACCGTGACGAGGACCTCCGTGCGGACCGTCAGCCGGAGTTCACACAGATCGATATGGAGTTATCCTTTGTGGACGTTGAGGATGTTCTCGAGGTCAACGAGAGACTCTTAAAGAAACTTTTCAAGGAGATCTGCAACTTTGACGTCCAGACTCCGATCCTCCGTATGACATGGCGCGAGGCTATGGACCGTTTTGGTTCCGATAAGCCGGATATGCGTTTTGGCATGGAATTAAAGAACGTATCTGATGTTGTAAAAGACTGCGAGTTCGTTGTATTCAAGAGCGCTCTTGAGAACGGCGGATCTGTCCGTGGTATCAACGCAGACGGACAGGCCGGTATGCCGAGAAAGAAGATCGACGCTCTCGTTGAGTACGCAAAGGGATTCGGCGCAAAGGGACTTGCATATCTTGCGATCCATGAGGACGGTTCCTATAAGTGCTCCTTCGGAAAGTTCATGAAGCAGGAAGAGTTAGACGCTCTTGTAAAAGCTATGGACGGTAAGCCGGGCGACCTTCTCTTCTTTGCCGCAGATAAGAACAAGGTTGTATTCGATGTATTAGGAAATCTCCGCCTTGAGATCGCAAGACAGTTAGATCTCTTAAAGAAAGACGACTTCAAGTTCCTCTGGGTAACAGAATTCCCGCTCTTAGAGTACTCCGAGGAGGAGGGACGTTACGTCGCTATGCACCACCCATTCACAATGCCGATGGAGGAAGATCTTCCGCTTATCGACACTGATCCGGGCGCAGTCCGCGCGAAAGCCTATGATATCGTATTAAACGGTACGGAGCTCGGCGGCGGATCCGTTCGTATCCACCAGGATGATATTCAGGAGAAGATGTTCGAGGTTCTTGGCTTCACAAAAGAGAGAGCAAGAGAGCAGTTTGGCTTCCTGCTTGACGCGTTCAAGTACGGAGTACCGCCGCACGCAGGTCTTGCATACGGCTTAGATCGTGTTGTTATGCTCATGGTGGGCGCAGACAGCATCCGTGACGTGATCGCTTTCCCGAAGGTAAAAGACGCGTCCTGTCTTATGATGGAAGCTCCGGCACCGGTAGATCCGAAGCAGCTTGAGGATCTCGATATCGCGATCGTTGAGAAGAAGGACGAAGAATAACATAGAAATACGCTGAAAGCTGGAAGCGCTGTGCAGAAAGACTGCGGGCGCTTCCAGTTTTTATATTCGAAGAGGGCGCTTCTGTAATAGTTCATGTAACATTGAACACTGAATTGGAAATAATGTTATCAGGTATAGCTTTGTGAAATGTTCGTGAACTTATAGAAATCCCACTTACTATCTGCTAAAATATAGCTGATAGTAAGTGGGATTTTGTAACTGATGCGGCAGGTCTGCGCATTTACTGCTCTGACCGCATCCGGTGCGAATGTGTTGGAGCACGTTTTGGGCTTTTGTCGGAGTGCATCAGATAAAATATATGGAGGTGCAGACAATGGATGCAGTAAAGATTCTGATGGTTGACGACGAGGAGAGAATGAGAAAGCTCGTCAAAGACTTTTTAACGATCAAGGGATACCGCGTTTTGGAGGCAGGAGATGGCGAGCAGGCTATCGATATTTTCTTTAAGGAGAAAGATATCAGTCTTGTGATCTTAGATGTCATGATGCCGAAGATGGACGGTTGGGAGACATGCAAGACGATCCGCCGCTACTCTCAGGTGCCGATCATCATGCTGACGGCGAGAAGCGAGGAGCGGGATGAGCTTCTTGGATTCGAACTCGGCGTTGACGAGTATATCACAAAACCGTTCAGCCCGAAGATTCTTGTGGCGAGAATTGAGGCGATTCTGCGCCGTGGTAGCGGTACATCAACGGGTGAGATTCTTGAGGCAGATGGAATCCGCGTGGATAAGGATGCCCACGAGGTGACTGTGGATGGAAAGCCGGTGGATCTCAGCAACAAGGAATTTGAACTTCTTACCTATTTTATGGAAAACAAAGGAATCGCCCTCTCAAGAGAAAAGATCCTGAATAATGTCTGGAATTACGACTATTTTGGAGACGCGAGGACCATCGACACCCACGTAAAGAAGCTGAGAAGCAAACTTGGACCGAAAGGCGACAATATTAAGACTATCTGGGGCATGGGATATAAACTCGAGGTGGATGGATGATGAAATCGATACGATCCAGACTGACGGTCACGTTTATTGGTTTGATTGCTGTGATCCTCGCAGTGATCTGGGGCGTCAATAAGTGGTATCTGGAAGATTTCTATATAACAAAGAAGGTGCAGGCGTTAAATGGCGCCTACGAGGCCATTGACTCCCAGATTGAGGAGAACAAGGAAAACGGGATTCCCATCGAAGACGCCATGAAGAGGGAAAAGGATGCTGACGGAAATATCACGGAAGGAAATTTGCAGCGCCTGATCCGGAATTTCAGCGACAGCGCCAATGTTTCTGTCCTGATCATCGACAACAGCACGGAGGATGCGACAGTCTATTCAACATCCCGTGACACGAAGTTTTTAAAGGACCGCATTGACCGCTATATTTTCGGCTGGGCAAAGGCCAAGTATACGATTCTGGAGGAAAATGACCAGTATAAGATCCAGAAGACATACGATCCTCAGCGGGAGAGCATGTACCTGGAGAGCTGGGGATTCTTCTCCGACAACAGCACTGCCTTTATCATGAGCGCACCGCTGTCAAGTATCGGCGAGAGTGTTCGTCTTGCGAATCAGTTTCTGCTCTATGTGGGAATGATCGCTGTATTGATCGGCGCTCTGGTCATATATCTGGTGGCAAAGCAGATCACGATGCCGATCTATAAGCTGTCGAACCTCTCGGAGCGCATGTCGGATCTCGATTTTAATGTGAAGTATGAGTCCGGAAAACATGATATGGAGGAGATACAGGTTTTAGGAAATAGTATGAACACGTTGTCCTCGCGTCTGGAGGAGACGATTTCAGAACTCAAGTCGGCGAACAACCAGCTCACAAAGGATATCGAGGAGAAGACAAAGATCGACGAGATGCGAAAAGAGTTCATTGCCAATGTCTCTCATGAGTTGAAGACTCCGATCGCCCTGATTCAGGGATACGCGGAAGGACTTCAGGAAGGCATGGGCGAGGAGAAAGAAAGCCGCGATTATTATTGTGATGTCATTGTTGATGAGGCCAACAAGATGAACAAGATGGTAAAGCAGCTTCTGACCCTGTCCTCACTGGAGAGTGGAAATGATAAGCCGGTGATGGATCGTTTCAATCTGACGGAACTGGTTCGCGGTGTTGTGAATACATCGAAGATCCTGATCGATCAGAACGGAATTCAGGTGGAGTTTGACGATCAGACACCGGTCTATGTCTGGGCCGATGAGTTTAAGATCGAGCAGGTAGTCACAAACTATCTGAGCAACGCGATCCACCATATCGATGGAGAGAAAAAGATCATTATCAAAATGCTTCCGGAAAACAACATCATCCGTGTGTCTGTCTTTAATACCGGAACCCCGATCCCTGAGGATGCGATCCCGAATCTCTGGACGAAGTTCTATAAGGTAGATAAGGCGAGAACCCGTGCCTACGGCGGAACCGGAATTGGTCTTTCCATTGTAAAAGCGATCATGGATGCCCACAACCAGCAGTATGGCGTGAAGAACTGGGAGAATGGCGTGGAGTTCTGGTTTACGCTTGACGGAAGTAATTCATAATATTATGGTAGAAACCCATATGGAATCTGGCAGGAGCAGCTTTTGGCTGCTCCTGTATTTGCTCTTGAAGATCACGATGATGCATCATATTGTATTAATTGAATATACAATATACAATATATGGTATTTTTGGGCTGGACTTGTAATGAAATCGCAAAACATGTAAAAAGAAATGAAAAAATATGTAAAAAACAGTTGACTTTTGTCCGGGGATTTGATATTATAATACTCGCCTTGAGCGACAGGGCAAAACTTATTAAGAGTCATTAAGAAAACTTCTTAATCACTCGAAAAAAGTTTTAAAAAGTTCTTGACAAACCGGAAACGGTATGATAGAATAAATGAGTTGCCGCTGAGAATAAGAAGTGACAACGAAACAGTTCCTTGAAAACTGAACAGTATGTAAAACCCTGAAAATTCTTATAAAAATGGTCTTTGGTTTAGACCATGAATGAGAACATTCAGA
>Ga0129311_1000339_pt1 | contig 43329 bp, 73 predicted proteins | sample Go1ome_FD_94435 | JGI IMG/M metagenome (GOLD analysis project Ga0129311, IMG submission 94435) | Western lowland gorrila individual fecal microbial communities from Wisconsin, USA - Go1022B metagenome | ecosystem: Host-associated > Mammals > Digestive system > Large intestine > Fecal | place...
ATTCAGAAGTTTATCAACGAGCAGCAGGTAGAGATTAACTCTATTCTGGCGGGGGTGAACGGGGCTATGTCTTTCAGTTTGAAACGTGCGGAGCTTACGGCGGTTACACCAGAGATTGGCGGGACTGAGTCAATCACTCAGTCTATTGAAGGCCAGGCTACCGGTAACCAGTACCAGTCGTCTATTGTTATTCAGCGTATCACCTACGCATAAAACTAAGGCCCCAAACGGGGCCTTTTCCTACTCACTTTTGAATGGCATTTCGTAGAAGTTAGTTAACTGACCTCGGTTACTACGTTCTGTCATTTCTTTTGTGGCCTCTTCCTTACTACCTACGGCGTAAATATCAACCCACTCATCCCATTCTTCGTCATATACGCGGATTACGTATATTGTTTTCATTACATTCTTACTCATCAATATTGCTTCGATACTCCCGTAACTTCTCCAGACTTTCAATTGCTTCCGCTAAGTCGGTTCCTGTGTCTTTGTGTCCGCGAAGACCCATGCACAATAGCTTCTTCAATGCGTGCTGTAACGCCGGGTCCCGGATGTCGAAGGCGCGCAGCACATCGTAAACATCTACTGTCATAGTGCTGCCGTGAATGTTTGTCATTGTTCGGTTGTATTTTGAAGTCATTTTCCGTGCCTCTCAGTAAAGTCTTTCTTTTCTTTGTAAAAACATTCTGCATATCTTACGGCGTCTTCTTTGTGGTCGAAACGCTTGGCTATTCTATTTCCGTTATATTGAATTTGAACGACCCATTTACCGATATATGTTTTGCTAACCCCGGTAACACCAGACGAGTTATCCCTGCGCTTTGCTGCATTTTTGCAGTTTATGCGTCGGTCGCACAGTCGAAGATTCTCTATACGGTTATCGCTTTTCACACCGTTTATATGGTCAATCTCCTTGCCTTCTGGTATAGCTCCGTTAAACATTTCCCATATAATTCTGTGGGCGAATGTCATTTTTGATCCTAGTTTAGTTCTTACATACCCGCGTTGGTCAACGTACCCTACTTTACGTCCTTTCGGGTACTTAGGGTTTACGCTGCCCTTAGCGTAAAGATTCCCGTTTTCGTATTCGTAAACGTCATTCCATGTCAATTTATACCTCCTATCATTTCTGGTGATATTGTGAGGCGTGCCACCTCCCCATATTCGGCACTATAAGTTATCACGTTAGCACTACGACCGGACATCCAGCCCCCTCGCGATGCGTAAGCATCTTTCGCAGCCAGGGTTCGGTGTTGTTCTACTACCATATTGCGGCTTTCTACTAATTTCTGATGATGTAGATGCCCTACATGAGCGTAGCTGTATGTGCTTTCTCCGAAAGCCTTACGGAATTTAGAAATCATTACTGACTCTATGGCGTCGAATCTCGCACGGTGTCCGTGATGCATGAATAGCGTAGTTTTCCCGTGCTGAACCATCTTGTATACGTCGGGGGAGGTGTCCACAAATACGCGAGGTTCGTTGTCGTACAATGTACAGAACATTTCGGCAAGCCATACAGAGCCTACAGGGTCATGGTTACCTTGAACTATTAAAAGTTTGACTGTGTGATGTTTAACCAGCGCCATATCAACAACACGGCGGACCATACGAATCATATAGCGGACAAGTTTCTGGTAGCGAGTGTCTGCGTCCAACACATGACGCGACTCGGGGGTAACGGCATCCAGACTATCGAAGTGCGCGAAGTCCCCGAGCAGGTTAATAACCCCTGTCCCCGCGTCAGGTGCTTTCTGAAACGCCGCGTCGAACCAACGGGAGAACAGGTCTTCTGCAATCTTCATGTCCCAGTCGTCGCCGCTCTCGTCGGCCCATGCCAGCATACCGAGATGAAAATCAGATACCGTGTAAAGATTGAGTAATTTATCGTCACGTTTGGCTCGAGTCGCTTTAACCGGCGCAACTGGCGTAATCTCTGACTTCATGCCTTCAATCACGGCTTTCATCAATTCAACTTGCCGTTCGGCATCAGTGTCAGTCTTAACCCATTGCAACTTAGTGTTGCCAAACTCGTCCACAAGTGACGACGTTCCTTTAATCTTGTAGCCGTCCGGTACAAGGTGGCTAACATCGCGCCCGTGGCCTACGCCTTTCTTAGCCAGCTTCGCTTTACGGATACGAATAACGCGGTCTGAGATGCCGTATTTACGGGATATGTCGATAATCTTTGTTCCGGCGTTCAATTCTTCCTGTAACTGCTCGTCGGTTATTTTCTTCTGGGCCATGCTTACTTCCTCGTGTTTAGGATTTGTCCTATACTAGCTCACTTCTCTTTGACATTCGAGTTGCACGCCCAGATTAAAATAAAGACCCACGGCAGCAGAACCCAACCCAGAAACAGGTTAGCCATGAATATCGCCAGCTTTGCTTTATGGTCGCGGAAGTAGGCAACTAAAAAAGGCGCAAAGTACACGAGCAGTGCAAACAGGATTAAGGAAATTGGTAAACTGGACATTTTAAAACCCCTTCATTGTTGGTGTAAGTGAATAGTACGCTATTATATTGGGGCGTGCAAGTAGTGTGTTAGAATAAGTTTGCGCCTAGTGTCGCACACGAAAAGCGGGTGGTTCCCGTCTGGCGCATCTCCTTTAACCAGTAACCTCTTAACCAAAGGATTAAAGAATGAAACTTTCTGATTTTTATTTCGAAGAGAAAGCACTGGTAGGCAAGAAGATGCCGATTCTGCTACCAAACGGCGAAGACTCCGGTGAGTGGCTTAACGTTGTAAGCCCTGATGCGGATGCCGCCGTTAAAGCGGGGCGTGCTTTTATTATTGCGTATCGCCGCGGCTTGGCGCGTTTCGAAGAACTGGAAAAAGCCGCCAAAGATTCCGGCGACTATACTGAATATAACCTGGCGGTTAACGAACTGGCGGAAGACCTCAACCGGCAACTTGCGGCAGAAGTCGTAAACGGCTGGAGCTTTGACGAGCCTTTCTCTAAGGAAGCGTTTAGCAAATTGCTCGACCAGTTCAAGGCGTTAGGTACACAGGTGGCCGCGTTCCATAACGCCGAGCGCAAAGCATTACAGGAAAAGTAGACGCGCTGTACAGGTTCGCCACCTACGAGTTTGTGGATAAGCATAAAATCAGAGAGTTTGATTCTATCGCCGACGGACACGAACAGGCGCTTATCGCGATGGGTGTAATCGATAAGAAAAAACGTGCAGCGCGACGGGGTGGGCCAGAATGCCCGCCCCTTTTTATATCCACCTTTGAGACGTATTGCGACATTAAGTTTACGCGACACGTGCGCGAGGACGCTGTAGTATTGTTCGCAAGAGAATCCGTTACGTGGCAAGACCTGAAAGCCTATCTCGATGTTACGCAAAAACAGCTTAGCCTGTTCGAGATAGACATTATCATGGGCTTAGAAGCAATCTTTGAAGGTAGAAATCATGGCTGATACCGCTAGTTTGATAGTACGAGTATCATCGACCGGCGTCGATAAAACCACATCACAACTGAACGGGCTTACTAAGGCGGCGGGGGCTGCCGCCGCTGCCGTTGTCAGTCTGGAAACCGCTAAGCAGGTGTTCAGTGCACTGGTGGACTCTCAGCGCAACTTCGATAAGCTGAACTCCGGCCTCATCACAATGACCGGGAGTGCTGAGAACGCGGCTAAGGCTTTCAGCGTCCTGCAACAGTTCGCAAAAGAAACCCCGTATGGCCTCAATCAGGCGGTAGAGGGTTTCACTAAACTTGTAGCCCTCGGGCTGAACCCCAGCAAAGAGGCACTAATCTCCTACGGCAACACTGCGGCGGCTATGGGTAAAGACCTTAATCAGATGATTGAGGCGGTTGCCGACGCCAGTACCTTTGAGTTTGAGCGTTTAAAAGAGTTCGGCATCAAGTCGTCGCAACAGGCGGATACGGTTTCGTTCACGTTCCGCGGTGTAACAACCACGGTTAAGAAGAACTCCGAAGAGATTCAGAAATACCTGCTAAACATTGGTAACACTGATTTCGCCGGGGCGATGGAAACGCGTTCGAAAACCCTTGACGGGCAGTTATCTAGCCTCGCGGACTCTTTCGACGGCCTTGTACTTGCAGTAGCGCAGTCTGGTTTCGGTGATGCGGTAGGCGAACAAGCCGCGACAGCAGAAGATGCCATCACGGCACTCACCGACGCAATCGCGTCTAACGAGATAGCCGCTACGCTCCAGGATTGGGTGACGCTGTTCAATGAGTCGTTCAAGTTTATTTCTGATGCTTTGAACGACCTTGCGTATGGCACAGAAGACAAATCGGCGGACATGTCGGATTCGCTTGGCACAATCCCTGACGCTATCCGTGAGTGGTTGCCAGATATCCAGCAGACTTTCCACGAGGTTATTGCATGGTTCCAGCGCATCGACGACTATGCTGTGGCGTTAGGGCAGACACTTGCCGATGTGTTCGACCCAAGCAAAACGGCATCGCTCACATTTAAAAACCTGACCGCGGAGGCCGACGCCGCGTATGCCGCCAGCATAAAACGCGCTGAGGCGGAATCCCAGGCTATTACTGACAGGTCGAAACAGCGTAAAAAAGAAATTGAGGAACAGCGCAAACAGTATGACGAGCGCAAGAAACAAGAAATTGACTTAGCCAGCCTTGTTAATAAAAAAAGCGGGACTGGCGGGGCGGGAGCTACCGACGATAAAGCTGCGAAAGCCGCCGCTAAGAAAGCAGAGCAATTGCGGAATCAGGCGCAAGATTACCTCGACACTTTGGCCCGTCAGAACAATGACGAGCTAAAAGCCATTGACGCCCAGGAACAGCAGAAACTGGCTAAAGCGAAAGAGTTCTACAGTCAGGGTGCGCTGTCGTTAAAAGAGTACGAACAGGCTAAAACTGCCATTGTTCTTGAGGCAGGGCAAAAACGACAAGATGAACTTGATAAACGCCAGAAAGAAGCCCAGGAGAAGCAGCAGAAAGGTGATGATTTCATGGCTCAGATTATGGGTCAGAACGCCACCGAGCTTGAGCTTCTTGATATTCAGGAACAGCAGAAACTGGCGGTAGCGGATAAGTACCGTGAGAAGGGTTTGATTAATGAAGAGCAATACCAGGCCGCGCTTAACGCCATCAACGAGCAGTACGCCACGAAACGTGCCGATGCTTTAGGCAGTTCTTTCGGAGATATGGCGGCTAATGCTAAAACCGCATTTGGTGAAGCGTCAACCGCGTATAAAGCCTTCGCCATAGCTCAGGCAACCATTGCCACTTACACGTCAGCCATTGAAGCATATAAATCAACGGCGGCGATACCTGTTGTAGGCCCATTCCTGGCACCGGTAGCCGCGGCTACCGCCGTTGCGGCTGGCCTCGCCAATATCTCTAAGATTCGCTCTGCGCGTGAGCAGGGTGGTCAGTTATCCGCAGGCCAGATGTCTACTATAGCGGAACGTGGCAAGCCTGAAGTTATCATGCCAGCGGGGGCGTCACGTGTCCGCACCGCGCAGCAAATGAAAGAAATTATGGGGCAAAACGGCGGAAACTCCGGCGGTGATAACGTCACCATAGTCAATAACACTACGGGGCGCGTAGATTCCGCCGTTACTGAGCGTGACGACGAAGGGCGTTTACGTATTATAATCAGTGAAACAGTAGCGTCGCAGTTACAGGATAGCAACTCACCGATTTCTAAAGCTCGCCGCGCTACTCGCGGTCAGCCGGGGTATTAATTAATGAGCGATTTGAGATTCCCTATGTCCCTTCGACCAATAGTGTCGAAGGGGTACTCCCAGACAAGGGGGAGTAATATCTGGCGCACCGAGGTTCAGGGTGGCTTACCTCGTCAGGGGCGAGACACGTACTTCGAACCGGTCCCTATTAGTGTAACGCTTGTCGTGTCTTCTCTCGGGCGCCAGGCGTTTTATAGCTTCCTGAACAACATCGACGGCGGGGCGTCCTCGTTTATCATGCCGCATGATACAGGTATGGGCATCGAGGACCACCAGGTACTCATCACATCGACGATTAGTGACAGCACCGACGACGGCAAGAACTGGGTGATTACGTTCACAGCAACCGCAGAACGCACTGCTATTCAGGAAGACACTTGTCTTACTAAGAATCTGCCCGATTTGTTCGGCTGCTATGGTGATGGGCTGGGATGTTTCCTTAAAGCCTACGGAGCCGCGCAATCAACGTTTCCACGAATTTGGGATACAATGCAATGAGTCAGGAATCGGTAGAAGCAGCTTATCGCCGTAAGTTAGCATCTAACCCCGACGGCGAACTGGATTACATTACTCTTGAAATAACGCACCCGCTTCTCTCGAAGCGGTGGTTGCTTGTGCGCGGTACGTCTGACCTTACCGCTACTCTTGAAACTGGCGAAACTGTTACGTTCGAGGCCACGCCCATGGACGCAAAGAACGCCGCGAACAATAATGACATGGATCAGACAGCTTCATTCTCGCTGCCGGATGTTCTTAACATTCTCGATGAAGAGATGGACCGCATACCGTATAGCAATACAGAGTTACCTAAATTCATATTCCGCCGTTACGTAAGCACAGACCTGTCGTACCCGTGCGATGGCCCGGTGATATACGAATTGCAGACGTTGACGCAAGAAAAAGGCGTGTTCACCGCCGAGACCGGAACGCCTATGCTCAACCAACGGCAGACCGGAATCCTGATGACGCCGGAAGAAATACCACTGTTGCGCGGGGTACTTTTGTCATGAGTATCGCCGACTATACGGGAATCCCTTATGACTTTCGTCGTTACAATTGTTGGCATCACGTGTGCAGGGTGCGCGGTGATGTTGGGCTATCTACGCCAGCTTTCGATGTAACGTCGCCAACTGCGATACCCGCGGCGTTTGATGCAGGACATTCCGACCCGAAAGGTCTGGAGCGCGCCGCCAGTCCGCAGAACTATGACGCCGTGTTGCTTGGCAGCTACCACAGAGGGCGTGTAGTGTGGCACGCAGGCGTGTATTATGACGGTATGGTAAGCCACTGTGAGTTAGCGTCCAGACAAGTGCGCCTCGACCGCCTGGACGATTTACGCGACACATATCAGGAGATTGAATTTTGGCGATAGTCATCCACTACACCCGCAACGAAGACGGGACATTCACACAAAAACGGCATAATGACTCGCCGCTGAATTTCGTCGTAAACCATATCCCTGACGGTGTGCCGTTTCGCGTTTTCCTCGAAGAGATAGGAGAGGATAACGACGTAACAGAAAATTTCGACGCGTTAAAACAGGATGCCGTTTTTCACGTCCTGGAAGGTGCTGGCGGCGGCGCTATCAAGGGTGTGATGAAAGTGTTCAGCATAATCCTTAAACCGCTGGCTAAATTACTCACACCGTCAACAAAGGGTGTGTCTAACAATCTCGCTAACCAGCAAGCGGACTCGCCGAATAACAGCCTGACAGACCGGAATAACAAGGCCCGCCCATACGAGCGAACTTATGACATCTGCGGTAGGGTACAGACAATACCTAATAACCTTATGACCACTTATAAGGTTTTCGATAATGCAGGCCGTATCATCGAGTACGGCTACTATGATGCAGGGCGCGGGTATCTGGACGTTAAAGCGGAAGACATCACCGACGGTGACACCAAAGTCCAGGAGATAACCGGAACTTCTGTAGCTGTGTATGCTCCGTACACCTCTCCGAACAACACAAACACCCCGCAACTAATGGTTGGAAGCCCCATTACACAGGGGCTTTATGTAACTATTGCATCCAATGAAGTGGACGGCGTGGTGTTGAAAGCACCTAACGACCTTGCATCACCTGTAACGAGAGAACTATCTATTGCGAAACTGGAAGGCACAACGGGCATAGTAACCGACCCAACAGGGGACGCCGGGTTTAGCGACTTTATCAAAGCAGGTATGACCGTTAAATTTATCGGTATACATTGCTGGGTATCTGGCGACCCAAACCCCGCAACAGACGCCATCCTGGATGGGAATTACACATGTATTTCTGTAAGCGAGACAGAGATTAGGGTGGACGCCACCCCCGCGTTACCTCAATGGCAGAAGTTGCCCGCGAACGGCTATAAAATACAATCGAATGAACCAGAATCTACTATAGGTCCGCTAGATACCACCTCGGCTAGCCTTACCGATTGGGTATCTATAAACAGGATTTCAGTAGAAAGAATCGTGGCCAACATTGGCGCTACGAATGGCATGTACAAAGACAATGGGGACAATAAATCCAGGGCTGCAGTGACCGTAGAGCTGCAGTATCAGCTTTTAGATGAAACAGGGAGCGCCTACGGCCCTGTTTACACTAAACAAGGGACAGTTTCCGGAAGGTCTGCCGATTATACTGGGGTTACTATATACGCGGACCTGCCGTCCGTATCACGTGTGAGAGTGAGAGCGCGTCGTGTCACCAATCTGGACCTTGATTTTGAGGGTACAGTAGTCGATGAAGTGGCCTATATAAATCTTTACGGGCAATTAGTCGACCGAACCCCGCACTACGGTAACCGAACGACAGTGCATTCCGCGCGTAAACAGACGCCACGAGCGGCGGAGGTTAAACAACCTCAGTTGCGCATGGTGGTAACGGAGATGGTATTTAAGTACCTCGGTAACGGAGTTTTCGACACAGTTCGCACGCCGAACACGAAGGCCACCCAGTCCCTCATTCGCCTCGCCAGAGACCCGGAAGTTGGCGCACTGAACCTGACAACGGCAAATATGGATAAACTGCTGGCCGTGCAGAACGAAATTGAAAGTTATTTCGGCAGCACATCCGCAGGAGAGTTTTGCTATACGTTTGATGACTATAAAACCACTATGCAGGACATAGTAACTACGATAGCGGAAGCAATTTTCTGCACCCCATACCGCAGAGGCGCCGATATTCTTCTGGACTTCGAGCGCCCTCGCATCGGCCCTGAGATGGTATTCACCCACCGCAGCAAAACTACAGCTTCTGAAAAGTGGACACGCACGTTTAACGATGCCCAGGTATACGATAGCCTTAAGTTTTCATACATCGACCCGGATACTAACGTTAAAGAGACAATCAGCATCCCGGCCGAGGGCGGGGTTAATACCGAAACGTACGACTCTAAAGGTATCCGTAATTATCGACAGGCGTACTGGGCTGCATACCGCCGATACCAGAAAAACCTGTTGAAGAAAGTCACAGTATCATTTACAGCAACAGAAGAAGGGATTTTTGCAATGCCCGGGCGTGCGGTAAGTGTGGTGAAAGGCTCACGTATGGCCCCGCAAGACGGTTATGTAATCGCCGTTAATGGTCTTACCCTGACTTTATCACAACCAGTAACTTTCACTCCTGGAGACGACCACTCACTTATTCTTAAGAAGCGCGACGGCGGAGTTCAAAGTGTTGCCGTTGTGCCTGGAAGCCACGACCGTGAAGTGGTTATGCTCTCTGCGCCTCAAGAGGCGATATACACAGGGAATAGCGCGCTAAAAACTGAGTTTTCATTCGGCAACGAAGCAAGGCATAATGCTCAGATGATTCTTGTTTCTACAGTTGACCCCGGAGACGACAGAACGGTTAAGATTACCGGGATTAACTACGAAGCGGATTTCTACAAATACGACGGCGTCGCGCCTTTCGGTAGCGGTTTCTCCGGCGGATTCAGCAACGGTTTTAGTTAAAGAGGACTATATATATGTCAAGCGGATGCGGTGACGTTTTAAGCCTGGCGGATTTACAAACCGCCAAGAAACACCAGATTTTCGAAGCTGAGGTTATCACGGGTAAATCCGGCGGTGTTGCTGGGGGCGCTGATATTGATTACGCGACCAACGCAGTTACAGGACAGACCCAAAAGACGCTCCCCGCCGTGTTGCGTGACGCGGGATTTTCTCCTGTGTCGTGGGACTTTTCTACAGGCGGGACATTAACAGTTAATGACCGGGATAAAGTTGTTTATGACCCGGTTAGCAAAACATGGTACTCGTACGCAGGTACGTTACCAGTTGTTGTCCCTGCTGGGTTTAACCCAGTAGGAAACGCTAACTGGAAGCCGCAGACAGATCCTAACTTACGCGATGAATTAGCGTCTTCGGCGGCGGGTAAGGGTGCTTCCCTGGTGAAAACGACTAATAATCTTACCGTTGAGCAGGAAATAGTTAACGTAAAACAGTCTATTAGCAATATTACATACGCTAATTTTTCAGACGCGGCTCATTACAAAAACTCTCTAGAAGATGGCGGGACCGTCAATATCGCATGCTTCGGTGATAGCACGATGTGGGGTAGTACTTCGTTAAACTCTACGGTACAGAACGCTGTGAATCCTCCTGCAATACTGCAACGTACACTCGATTTATTGTTTGGTGCAGGAAAAGCAACAGTAACCAATAACGCAATCCGTGGTACTGCTTTATTTTCCATGCTGGCAGGCACAGACGGCAGCGGTAGTACTTTTGAAGCTAAAATGCAGACGTCAACGGCAAACCTCGTATATTGCAACCACGCGCAAAATGATTGTAATTCACTCTTGAGAACCGTATTACAGTATAAAGCCGACCTTGTTACCTTCGTTAACATCTGCCGTAAATACGGTAAGGTTCCAGTTCTCGTCACTCCTAACTTAACCGTAGTTCTTTATGGGATAACCGAACAAACAACAAAAAGGCTTCCAGCTTTTGTTGATGCTATGCGTGAAGTAGCAAAAGAAATGGGGGTTGATCTGGTTGATAACCACTATTATACAGTGAAGGCTTCCAGGTATATTCGTTGGTATGATATGGTCCCGGACGGTGTACATCCAGGTACGGATGTTTACTATATGTGTGGTTCTAACCTTGCTATCCCTTTGGTAGCACATAGGGTTCTGTCTAAACCAGGTGATGCTACTGGTTTAAGCAATGTTCGCTATCGTGACAATATCAGTTCTGGTAGAAACTTTAGAAATGCTGATAACCTTTTCTCGAAACAGCTGTCATGGGATGCTATTGCAGGACAATCTGGAATATGGTTCCCTTTTGTTCTTGATAATCCTACAGATGACACGGTGCTGTCAATTTGTGGTTTCCAATGGGGCAGCGGCGGTAAAACACTTATTGGGTATAAAGATTCGCTTTCTGATGTTCGTTTATCAGGAACTATTGACCAGTACAGGGTCGATGCAACAGATGAGTCTGCGTATTTTATCCCCGAGACTTGTAAACTATTACCAGGGTTACATGTAATTAATCTTTTAAACCATACGGCATCTGGTGGTGCTGCTAGTAGTTTCTCTGGGGTTAAACTAATTAAACGCCAGGAAACCGGTGTCGGGTATACCGCAAACTCTGGGTTTGATGCTGCTCGTCTTATTCATGTAAACGATGTTGTCATAAAAGATGTTTATGTTGATAGTACAGCTGGCGCGAGTGCTGTACTACTTACATTAAGAGATACCCGGAGTCAAAATCAACAAACTGTAACAGTATCAAACTCCGCAGGTACAATAACCGTCGGTATGGCGAATGGTGCAACAGCAACATTAGGTACTGTGCAGACTGGTTTTTACACCCTCATTGTTACATTAAATAATGACAGAACTATCACTGTTCAAATGGGTGCGCTTACCGTGACCACATCGGCAGCAGCCGCGCCGTTGAGTACGAGCTTTATATCCACGCCGGGTATATATTCGGTAAGAAAACCATAAAACTAAGGCCCCAAACGGGGCCTTTTCTCTACTCTTCGGATAACTTCTCCAGAACGAACGCCAGTTGCGCATTAGCGGCGTCTCTTTGTTGCCGTAGTCGTAGAACCTCCTCTTCGAGTTCCTTGATACGTTTTTGCAATGCCGGAATCGGGGCTATGATGTTCATTTCTTACCTTCGCTTTTCTTAAAACTGCGCTTTATATCTGGCAGCGTGTAGCACCGTGATTTTTCATACTTACCGTCCGAGCTTACCAAAACAAAGCTGTTGCCGTCTTTTGATATGTACTCGATGGTGAAAGTATTGAATGAATGTACGCTGTATATTTCGTCCCCAACATTAAGCTTCATTTCTTACCTCGTCTCTTCATGTAATTAAGCAATTCTTCCTGGACCGATTTCTTCTCGTCCGTACGAGCGGCAACAACCTCGTCAAGCGTGTCTTTAGCGACTATGTGATAGAGGAACACGGGTCGCTCGTGTCCTGCCTGTTTCTGTCGGACTGGGCCTATACGCTCAACAACCTGCAAATAGTGCTCAAGGTTCCACCCTTGCGAAATAAACGCCAGATGGTGTCCGCCGTCCTGTAAATTCAAACCATGACCGGCTGACGCAGGATGCACGCATAAGATTTCGATTTCACCGCGGTTCCACGCTTCCATCTGCTTATTACCCTTAGCGCCTTTTGCAAACGCCTGTGCCTGCGGGAAACGTTTCAGGATGCGTTCCAGTTCGTGCTTGAACTGATAAGCTACAAGCAACGGCGCACCCTGTAACTCCTCAACAATCGACTCCAGCGCATCCAGTTTCGTATCGTGCACTTTCTCCCAGTCTTTGGTTGCTTCGCCGTCGTCGCCAGTCACATACACAGCACCGGAAGCAATCTGCAGGCACTTCGACGTCTTCGCCGCAGCGTTAGCCGCTTCAACTTCTCCGCTCTCCAGTTCCGCGAATAACTTCTCCTCCATATCGATGTACGCCTGACGCGCTTTCTTCGGCAGGTCAATTTCAACCGGTACGATAATAGGCGCTTCGCAACCGAACCATTCGGCGGGGTCGATAGTCAGGCTGACATCCTTCATCCTCCGATGAATATCGGTATCCGACCCTTTCCGGGGGGAGTATACTCGTGATGCCTTGTGGTCTCCTTTCTGTTCAGAAGAGAACCATCTATCTGTGAACGCCTTATACGAAGAACCCAGGCGCTCGCCAGCGTCGATAAACCAGTTCTGCCCCCACAAATCTTTGAGGCCGTTTGGTGATGGCGTACCTGTCAGGTTAATGAAACGCTTAACCTTACCGAACGCCACTTTGCTAAGCGCCTTTGCCCGCTTGCTACCACCTGAACGGCTGCGGAACGATTTAAGCTTCGTGCTTTCATCGGCAACGATAACTGTAAAAGGCCAGTCGTCTTTGCCGTAATAGTCGATAAGCCACTCGATAACTTCGTAGTTAGTGCACACCACGTTAGCGTCCGACTCCAGCGCCGCGATGCGGCGCTTCTCTGAACCGGTCGCATCGACGACACGCAGACACGGGAATTGCCATTTCTCTTGTTCTGCGGGCCACGTACCAGACGCAACGCGTAACGGGGCGAGGATTAACACGCGGTCCTCTTCTGTAAGTTGCCCGTTGCGAAACAGGCGGTTTAGCACCCACATAGTAGAGGAGGTTTTACCCCCTCCCATGCCGCACCAGATATTACAGCGCGGGTGTTGCAGCATGAACGAAGTCATGAGCTTCTGGTACTCGCGCCTTTGAAACTTAGACATTTACCGCCTCCATGAATGCCTTTATAAATTCGGCGGCTACTTGCGGGACGATGGCATTGCCGTAACCGCGCAATCGTCCCACTCTGGCGGGAATCCCATTAGCCAGCGGGAATGTGCCGGGTTCAACTGGCCTGAATTTTCCATCCCGGCATCCGAGCCAGTCAGCATCTGTCCAGAAGCCGTGATGCGAATTGGTTGTGTTATCGCCGCCGCTTGCGCCACGTCTTGAGGTCCGCCCTTCCTCTGAATCTCCGATAGCGCCCCCTCTAGTGTTCTCACGTTCTTTTCCCCATCCGCACTGCGAGGAGTAGGCCATGCCACCCAGTCCGGTGCTTTGCTGAATAGAAGATACGGCGCGTCCGCCAGGTCGTGACGGTAACTCTCCAGGATATTGACATCCCTGTTCCCGTCGCGCTTCAACCTCGGCGCTCGCGCACCGCAGGTGTCGTGTGCTTGTGGCGTCGGCCAGTTGGTGCGCACCAAAGAAGAGCCGGTCTCTTTTGTGCGGGGCACCGACGCCGCAAGCTGGTAGTACCGCAAACCCGACGGCGTAGTCTTCTCTTTCCAGGTGAGTTTGTAAATCGCACATCCACGATTTTGCAATTGCTGCCGCAACCTGCTCCCCAAAGATGACTGGAGGGCGGCACTCGCTAATGAGGCCGAGGAATACTGGCGCGAGGTGTCGCGGGTCGAACTGCCCGAGTTGTTTTCCTGCCGCGCTAAACGGTTGGCAAGGCGGGCTTCCCGTCCAGAGAGGCGTATCTTCCGAAACTCCCGCAAGTCTGAGCGCGAGAGGCCAGCCGCCGATACCAGCGAAAAAATGACACTGGGTGAACCCGTCAAGGTCTTCTGGCTTAACTTCGGTAATGCTTCTTTCATCTACAACTCCAAAAGGTATGTGGCCTTGTTTTATTAATTCACGCAGCCATGCGGCGGCGCCTTTATCCCATTCGTTGTAATAGTTCATTTGGCCACCAGAACCAGCTCTTTACGCCCGAACGCCGTAACGTTACCGGTTACATCTTCAATAACCAGTTTACCGTTCGACTCTACGAACACCGTATCAACGGCAACAGGCTGGCGTGTCTTAACGTTGAAAATCATGTCGCCCGGTACGATGTCACGTGCTGGTTTGCGGTCGTATTCGTGTTTCATTTCTCAATTCCTTATATTGTTGGGGTATGTGCTTACTATAATAGTCCGCTAGTAGGGTGTCAACCTGTTTAAACGAACCAACGACAAAAACATTTGCACCACGTTTACGCATCCGCTCGTGTTCCCGTAGCTGGTGCGGGTCTGGCTTCGTGTTTTCGTCTTTCTTAACCTCGACGAACCAGACGATGCCGCCGGGTAGAATTACCAGCAGGTCAGGAGCGCCTGAACGTCCCTCGTAGGAAAGTTTACGAACGAGACCACCAATGGCCTCGAATCGCTCTTTTGCGTATTTCTGCACGCGCCCCTCAGGCGTACTCATCTACGCACCCCTCACGTTTCGTATGCTCAATACCGCAGCGCGGACAGATTCGGCAGTCTTCTTCATAGAACCAGTAAATTTTCATTCCAGCACCCACAGATAAATTGCGATGAACATACCCAACACGGCGACCACCATGCCGTATTGGCCTTCGTGACAATAGATACCGGCGGCGAATCCCGCCAGTAACGCGATAATCAGTTTACTTAGCATAACGCTTCATCTCCGCACCTTCCGCTACAAGAGGGAACCCCTCGGCCCACTCCGGCAATGCGCACATTAATTTTTCCAGTTCGGCCACGTTGTATTCCGGCGTATCTGGAGTTTCGCAGATAATTTCGTCATGTACGTGAAGCACAATCGGATAGCCGTTAGCCTCTACGTTCAGCAGCGCATTAGCCAGCAAATCACGGCACAGCGCCTGGGTGCAGTTTTCCACCAGTTTACCGGAGTAGGTGTACTGGAACCCCCACTGACGGGTTAGTTGATTTTCGCCCTGGTACTTGATGCGCACGTTAGTAGACACCTTCCCGTCTTCGTCTGTCTCTTTCGACACGCTTAGCCCGACACCCGGATACGACATAACGCGACCAGACGGCAACGTCATGCGCAACCACCAACCAGCGACTTTGTTGCCGTTGTTATCTGTCTCTACATTACGCGAAAACTTAACGCCACGCGGTCCTGCGGTGAACTCTTTACCGGGATTGCGGATAGCCGCCATAGCTGCGTCTTCAATGTCTCGCCAGAATTGGACTATTGCAGGATTAGCTTCCCGGTACATGCGCTTTAAAGCGTCACAGGTACGCCACACTTTCTTATCAAGAATATATGATGGTCGGTCATCCTTTTCACCAGGACGTGGCGGTCTCTTGGCCTCCTGAATACGCGCCCACTCGTAACCGCGTGCGGTAGCAGCCCAAATATGGTCCGGGAAAGTTCCGTCTAAAGTGCGTGTCATATCATTCAAATCAAGACCTAAGTTTTTAGCAAACGTGACGAAAGCACCGACACCCCCCGCGTAGCCGAGGCCCAGAACCATTGCTTTGGCTATTTGTCTTTGGTCCTTTGTTACATCTTCATACGCCACGTTGAACACCGTTGATGCGAGTTTCTTATACACATCAACCCCGTTTACAAATACTTCGATTAAATCGTCTTCGCCCGCCAGCCACGCAAGCCCACGGCCTTCAACGTTAGAGTAATCGGCGACGACAAACTTATGTCCGGCTTCCGGGATAATGCAACTGCGGACCGTCGACGCCGTTAGTTTGGCCACATCAAAGCGGCGGTGTGCCCGGCCTTTAAGTAACGCAGAAATGCCTTTATCCAGTTCATCGTCGTGATAGTACCCGCGCGCCAGGTTCTGCGGCTGGAAGCCTTTACCCGCAAACCGTAACGTACGCTTTGCTCCACCATACTGGATGCAACCGCGACGGCGGTCGTCAGAAGAGCGACCTAACAGCAGCGGGTTATATTTCGTTGACGCCGTGGACGCGGCCCCGAGGCGCATTTCTATAATCGTGCGGGCGTCGTCCGGTAAATCATCGTCTGCCAGCAGGTCATTCAGCGTCGACTTCTGCGCGTTGTGGATTCGGTGCGCTGGCGCAAGTTCACGCAAAATTGGTAGAAAGTCTTTACCAGTAAGCGAGCCGCCGTATTTGCGTTGGGCTTCTTCCTGTAACTGTGCTTTGTGTTTCTCCACGGCTTCAATCGCGGCTTCTGCCAGTGCAACGTCAACCTTAAACCCGCGGTCGTTGATTAACTGGTCCAGTTCCAGTACACGGTCCTCGAACTCGGAGTTACCCCACCGCGGCAGCTTATGGAACACTTCACGCATCGCGGTGATGTCGCTCACGGCGTACTTGATGAACAGCGCCCACTCGCCCGGGTGCGTTTCAGCGGTGTAGCGTCTGATTTTGTAGTTCTTCGGTGTAGGTTTGGAGAAACGCTTAATCAGTGCCTTGCCGCGTTTGTCTTTCGCGTTGTCCGCAGATACGCCCAGCACTTCGCACAACGCATCAAGTGACCCTGGCAGCGCGTGACGAAACGCCCAAATCATCGTATCAATGGTGTTGCTTACCGGAATATCAAAGCCCCAGCAGTGCTTCATGATGAGACGGTCGAAAAGTCCACCGTTGTGCCACACCATCTTTATACGGCTGTTCGGCTTAACCAGGCGTCGCAGTGCACGGTGTAAATCGCCTGGCATGTCGCTGCCGTCGGTGCAATCCCATACCTGTACAGGCTCGTCGTCAAAAGCGTATGTACAGATAAGTACTTCGGTTGACGGGTGTTCGGCGTAAGCATAGGAACCGACTTTCTTCAAGTCAGCTTCGGAGAATGTTTCAAAGTCTAAGAACAGGTAACTCATTATTTTCGACCCTTAGTAAAAAGGCCCAATGAAGGGCCTTAGTTAAATTGACTCAGATATTAACGGCGACGACGTTCACGGCGCGGTGCTTCATCTTCTTCGTCATCTTCAAGGTCGTCGACGCTTGCCGCGACTTTAGAACCGCCGAACGCTTTACCTTCACCAACGTATTTAATCGCCAGCAGGTTAACACCGAGAACTTTGTATTTCTGGCTGAACCAGATTTCAACGCTTACGTTAGCGACGCAGCCACTGTAAACCTGTTCGCCTTCGATCTGTTCGCCATCTACATTGAAGTCTTGCTCTACCTGAGTCTCACCTTTTTTAGAGGTTACAATCAGCGGCTGTTTCTGCGCCTTCGCTTTGAAGTAGAAGCCTTCCGGGAAGTCTTCAAACGGATTGTCGCGCTCAGCAATGTCCTTAATCGCGCATTTATCCATGTGCTTACCTTCGCCGTAGTTGGACTTCATCCATTTCTCGGCGGCGGCTGCGCCTAACGCTTCTTCTACAACCGAGTAAACGGTGTCATACATTTCGTCGATTTGCGCATGGTCAGACGGCAGGATGATAGTCGCGCTGTACTGGCCTTTAGTGATTGAGCCATCGTCGTTTTCACGGTCTTTTTCGCGTTCAAATACGTTGACCCATGCAGTGTTTACTTTACGCAGATTTAATTTCAGTCCCATATCTCGATTCCTCAGTTTTCAGTTTACTCCGGGAGCTGCCCGGCCAGTGATTAGAACTATAATAGTTAACTAGTCAGGTGTCAATACTTTATTCTAAATCTTCTTCACTAACCTGATTCCACTCAGGCCGTTTGTCGTCTGCCGTTGCAACACAGGGCGCGCCTGGTTTACGGGTAATGAAGTCTTTCAGTTCATCCTCTGGTATGACTTTAATCGCTTCTGTCGGCGTCATGAGCACTTCTTTAGTCAGCTTGTCGCCATAGAGTTCTGCTACTTTCTCTACGTCTTTCCATGCACGGTTGCCAGGACGACCTTCCACCAGCTTGTACCCAGGCACTTTCTTGCCGGAATGCAACGCGGCAGCCATAGCTTTCTCAACCTTGTCGATGTGCTGGCGCAACAACGGCAGCTTTTCATACTCGACTACGAGTTGCTCCGGCGTCAGTTCCAGCGCAAAGTCGTCTTCCAGTTCTTCGGCCAGTACCGAATTAACGGTTTTTGTACGCGCAGCGCATTGTTCTGAGAAACGACACCACTGACAACCCTCTACCGTCGGCCTGAAGTCCGACGCTTTCAGGTTCTTCTTGCCGCGGGAATACGCATCAAGGGCTAACAGTGCACGTTTCCGTGCGAACTTAGCGAACAGCTCCAGGCCTTCAACCGAGATATCCCACTCCGACGCGCCACCAGCGTACGGCTGGAAGATTACCAGACGAATCGTTGTTATGTTATAACGTCTCTTGAGTCGACGATAAACACCCAGAGCGTAAAGCATAAGCTGCTTGTTTTCTTTCGCCTCGACACGATGCCGACCGGTTTTAAGGTCGCCGATAATGAGCATGTGCTCATCGGTGTTTGCCAGTTCCTGGACGGCAACAAGGTCGGCGGTTCCGAACGTCTCAACGCCTTCGTAGCCGGGATGCAATACCTCGGTAAGATTGACACGCATTTCCAGCTTGGCGTAAGTCGCTACGTCGATAATCGCTTTGCAGTAATCGGTGTACTTTCGCACCTGCTCAATCATGTCCGCCGTAATCAGTACCGCGCCTTTCATCGGGCTGATTAGCGCCTTAATCTGGCCTTTACCTTCATCCAGCACGTAAGCACCGACTTCACGCTCTAACGGCAACGCAGCGCCACGGATATAGGCGTTTAGGTGCACTTCTGCGATTGTATGGCATGCGGTCCCCGTAACAGCAGCTTTACCAGATGTGTTAGGAATATCTTTTTCACAGGCCAGTGATGCACTGCACATCAGCCACTTTTTAGCGCCTGACGGCGACAGTAAGGCGTGCACATCGTTATTGCCTCCGCGTTCCTTTAAAATCATACCCTGTTCTCCCACTGGTCAATTAAATGTCGCGTCTGGTGATGGCAGTGCATCGCCCACCCATACATTGACTCGAAGACATAAAAGTCTGGTTTTGCGAAAGTCGTACGCTTAATCTGCGACACGTGACGGCCTATATCTTTAGGCCGTGGTACTTTGCCTAAGTACGCCATCTCTTCCATCTGGTGCGCACCGGACGGCGCACGCAACAGCCACAACGCCTCTGTGTTATCCCGCCTGTCAACGGCGCGGTAGAGTTGGTAAATCATAATTCCGACCCTCAGTTAAAGCGGCCCGAAGGCCGCAGGTAAATTATTCTTCTTCGAAATACTTGTTCTTAATCGCTGTCAGGCGTTCCAGGTATTCGACCAGGTCTTCGTCTTTAATCGCGGCAATCTTCATCTTCTTACCGGTGAACTCTTCCAGCAGTTCATCGGAATCATCGCACGCGGCATCGCTCGGACCTTCGTTAATCGCATCGTCGATAGCCCGAATCTGGTCACGCAGAGACTGGTAATCGACTTCTTCCTTCTCTTCTTCCGGCTCCGGTGTTGGCTCCTCTACTTTAGATTTACGCGGCTTGCGTTTCGGCTTCTCTTCTTCTGCCGGTTTAGTGTCGACGAGGTCTTCACCTTCGACCGGGATTTCTTTCTCTATCGCCTTTCTCACCGCGAGTCCCGCTTGAAATTCGTCCTCCATGATGTCATCAAGTTCTTTTGTTGCTTCTTTTGCAACAGTAGGCTCGATTGTTGCGGTTTCAGCAACGACAACCTGTTTCGCGCTGTTCGCAGCAATCAGTTCATGTGCAACTACGAAACGTTCCAGTAATTTTAAGAATTGGTCTAACATTTGTTTCTCTCCTCTCGTTTGGTATGGGCTAACTATAATAGCAAACTATTCACATGTCAATGGGCTTTTCTAAAATAATTAATATGGTACTATTCACATATCAACTGACTAAGGAGTAATTGACATGCAACCATCTGAATTAGGCATTCGTGTAGAACAACGCCGTAAAGAGCTCGGTATCTCCCAGCGCCGTCTGGCTGTCCTGGCCGGTGTTTCACAGGGCGCGATTAACCAGCTGGCACTCGGAGTAACTCAGGACGTCCGCCCGGCAACGCTGTTTAAACTGGCGGAAGTGCTGGAAGTAGACGCCAAGTGGCTGGCGTTCGGTGAAGGGGCTTAACGCCCCTTTATTTTTATGGCAACTTATCAAGTTCTTCCAAATTCTTAATCGTGCGTTGCACATTCAGGTACTGAATCCATGCAAAAAGCCATACGCTTACAGGGAAACTTACCGCAATAGCTGTGGCGATAATTGATTTGAAAAGGCACTGTATAATCTCTGCCAGTGTCATATCTAAAATGTCTTTAAACTCCGCAAAAATCCCCGCTGTGTACACACAAAAAGTCCACCAGTGGTTGCTTACCGCAGAAACACATGTCAGATATGACGGGCGGTATCCTGCTTCCACTGCCTTAAACGGATTATCTATAAAATCGTAAATATTCATTCCAAATCCTCCTCTGTCACTGTCAGCATTTCATTCGGTTCGTATATTGTCTTTGGTCTTAATCTGTCACCCATCTTTTCCGGTATACGGTAGGTACCGGGTATAACTTCACCGTTAACATCACATCCGAGCATCAACTCGCCGTCTTTCAGCATCTTCTCGAGATGGTGGTTTGTGATGGCGTGGTCACCAGAGTTCGCTACTATCTGACGTTGGGTAAAACCTCGTCCGGTGTCGTCAGACTGTTGCAGGTCTTCCAGCGCGGCGAGTATTGATTCCTTACGCCCTTCATCCTTCCCGCGTTTTACAGCATTCTTTACGTTTTCTTTACCTTCCTTTGTCAGCCCTTCTTCCCGCTCTTTCTCCTCGTCAGTTTTGAACGGCTCGAAGCCCCACGGCATCAGCACAAGCGCCTTGTGCGGCTCCGGTAGGTCGAGGTTTACGATTGTGCCGTATTCCTCTGTGCTACCGAGGAACTCAACTGCGCGGTACTCTTTCGGCGGTGGTGCTTCGCGGAACTGTACCGACTCCAGCACCATGCCAACCGTTTTCTGCTGAGGCCCGTGCTTAAATTTAGAGTGGTATACGTTTATCTGACGGTCAGTGGCGCGTTCAATTGTCAGTTCCACATCGACGCCGGCATACAATGCTCCACTGCCGCGGGCTTTCTTTCCACCCTTCGGCGTATGGTGGACAACACCCACCGCAGCTTTAGTCGCATCACGCACTTCTTTCAGGATGGCAATGACTTTACCCATGCCGACCGCCGTTGATGAACTGTTCTCGTCGAACTTATCAATCGTCAGGGCCAGCGTCTGGTTGAGGGTATCGAACGCGACCATCCCAATTGGCTCGTCACCCGCGGTTTCACGCATTAGCTTAATCAGGTTTTTCAGTTTGCCGACTTCACCCATATCGATGGCATGTACATAATCTTTACCTTCCTCTCCATATTTAGCCGCTAGTGCATCAATACGTGTGCGTGTAGCTGCGCCACCCTCGCCATCAATATAGAAATGGTGGCAACGCTGGGTATCCGCCCCCGCAAACCGGTATCCTGCGGCGCTCAGGTACATCATCCCCAGCGTATAGAACGATTTGTACGTGCCGGATTCCCCGACAATATCCCAGATACAATCAGACGGCATGTACCCCTCAACGACGAAATCCGCCTTTACCGGTTCTGATAACTCGTCCTCCTCTGAGTCCTCGTCGTCTTCCAGGTCGTCGAGGCTGCATGAAACGGATTCACGCACACCCCACCCTATAGCCTCGGCCACTTCACTGAACGGCAGCCCGGTCGCATCGCACGCGTATTTCCACACCTCTTTCGGTGCCATGCCTTCGGTCGCCGTAATGTCGGTGTCGTGGATCATGGTTACGTTAGGCGCTTCGTATCCCTCGCGCGGGAAGCACAGCAGGAAGTCGTCCGGGCGTGGTGTTGGGTCGCTGTAGTTTTCGGCGTGTTCTGGTGTTGCTGGCATTTTCAGGCCGCGCGGCGTCATGATGCCGCCGTACTCGAAGGCCAGTGCCTCAAACGCGTCTGTAAACGCTGTGCGCAGTTCTTCCGGTATCTGGTAATCAGATGCGCTGCTCACCTCGTAATCCGGGATGCCTTCCAGTAACTCGTCAGGGTCAGCCAGGTCGTTGCGGCGCGACCAGATAACCTGAGAGCCAACCGGCGGCAGGTACATCGGTTGCGAAAGAGTGAAACCGCTACGGTCTGCGCCCATGCCTTTGAAGAAGTGTTCCAGCAATCCGTGACGAACGCGGATGATGTCGCCGCCTTCGACCGGACGACCCAGCGGCATGACGACGCGAAAGCGTGGGGACTCATCGGTATGTGACGCCGTGGTGTAAAGGCACATAACCCGGCGGCTGCGCTTAACCAGGCGCACCGCTTCCTGATACTCTTCTGGTGTTGCGCTGTCGAAGTCCAGATACGCCAGTGACGATTTGCTCACAGATGCGTCACAGCGATAGAAGAAGCCTTTACGCGCTTGCTTAAAGTCGCCTGTTTCCGGGTCTTTTACAGTGCTGTGCGTCGAGTCGCACGCGGCAGTGATATAACCAGGAGCGGTCTTCGGGTTAATTCCGCCGAGAACAACATCGAGCGGCTGGATTAACTCTTTCAGGTCGCCCAGTGTTGCCGTGTGTGTGGTTCTGACGTTTATATCCTTTTTCTCCGCCCGCGCGTTGCGACGAGACCACGAGTAGGATAAAATTACATCGGACATATTGTATATTCCTTCAGCAAGTAATTTGGCCTCGGCGTTCACCGCGTCGGGGCTTTCTTTTATTCCAGGTCTTCTAAAGTAGCGGTCATTCCGCGAACTTCAGCAACGGCGCTATATTTCCCGCCAACATTTTTCACGACACCAGATTTAACCAGCACTTTCAATGACCCTTCAATAATGGCGGAACTATAGTACTTAAAATAACTACGGCGCAAGTCGATAACGCTGCACGACCCTTTTTTACGTGTTAACGAAACGACTGCCGTAAATACGCGTGACTGAAACTCGGTCATTTCACGTTCTCCTTAATCCACGCTTCCACTTTCTCCGGGTCAAACGTACCGGGCTGCCGGCGACCCATAATACGGATACAACAATCCGGGAACTTCCCACTCTTTAACCAGTTATTAAGCGTTCGACGAGTAACCCCGATACGCTCAGCTACCTCATTCTGTGTCATTCTCAAACCCTCATTATCAGTTAACGAAACCAAGTATACATTGCGAATAATGGGAAATCAAACATAATCGCACCTATTGACATCATGAAAATTTTCGTTTAAGGTGCTTTTATATCTTAGTTACTTAGATTCTTGTTCACCTTGTAAGAATGTTTAACACGTGCGTCAAGCAAAGGGTTAAACACAGGCTTACTGAACACAAGAATTATTGTAACTTTCCTTCCTTAGTATCTCCGGTTGCCCTGGGCAAGCTCTATTCTCATCGGCAGCATATCTCTTAAGTATCTGATTTTCTTAATGTGCCGTAGATTCGCAACCGTAAAAATGTAACGATTATTGGGCAGGCTTAAGGCCTGCCCTTTAGTTACCAAGTAATAAGAATAAAGGCACAACCTTCCCTAAAGAATCACAACGGCAACGAATCTTTGCTTGCACACCCCAGTATAATAGGCTACTATTCACTTATCGAAACGAGACAGAGGAGTGATGGTTATGTTTAAGAAGGGTCAGTTGGTAAAAACGATATATGGTAACTTCGCTGTTATAGAAAAGAAATCGACAGTGTACCGAAGTTCTTATGTTGTTAGTTTACCCGAGCACAGCTTAAATTCAGCCGCGTACTTTCGCGAGCATGAAATGAAACTCATCGGCAACAATTTTAAATTCAAAGGGGCGAAGTGATGGAAGAATTATTTGAAGAACTTAAACATCATGAGTTCGAGGAGATATATTTCGTAGCTGAGAGATACGAGGTGCATCTGGTAGACGGTATAACAGTTATTACGTCTACAAGCCAACGCATGTTAAATAGTTTGCGTGCAATACGAACGGCATCGAATCAGGATGCCAGTGCCGACGACTCTGAGGGAGGTTGCCGTTAATGCGTAACACCGAATTGGAAACCGTTGCTGACACCCTTCATAAGGTGCGGGTCGTGCGTAGGGGTGCTGGGTTGGCGCAGTTTTATAATATGTGGCGCACCGCGACTCGTGACCCTGAGTTTTTGCGCACAGGCTATTATTTCGTTAAAGATATTATTCCGATTCGTGCTCGCAAGGATTACGGTTGGGTGCGCGAGACGCCGAATCTTATGTGGTGTTGGTATTGTGGTGAGTTTTGGGTGCACGTTAAAGAGAAGATGGGGGAGGGGCTATGAGGATTCGTATAACAGAGGTAAACAGTTTTCAGCCCGCACCCTATGACGACCATCCGCTATACCATTTCGGCGTTGCCGTCGGGGATGAGTTTGATGTTGTGGATGTGCATGGGTACGGGTTTATAGTCGAAACTGACGACGGGCCTTTATTCGTTCGTCGCAGTGAATGTGAGGTTCTGGAGGATTGAGTTATGAGAGAAGCATTTGAACGCCGGGCTGTCGTCGAAGGGCTGCCGATTAACAAGGGTTCGAAGAAAGAGTACCTGAACGTTAAGACGCGTCTTGCGTGGCGGATGTGGAAAGCGGGTGTGCAATACGCGATGAATAAGGAAGTGAAACATGAACGAGTGGATTGAGTGTAGTGAGCGGATGCCGGAGCATTTCCGTGATGTGCTGGTAACCAATGGCGTGGATGTAGAAGTTAAATGGCTTGATGAAAATTACTGCTGGGATAGTTTCATGGAGAACAATTCAAATATTCGTAGCTGTGACGTGTTGTACTGGATGCCGTTACCAGAGCTGCCAGCGTTGGTGTAACAGGTGGTGTAACAGGTGGTGTAACAGGTGGTGTAACAGGTGGTGTAACAGGTGGTGTAACAGGTCAAAAGGTTACTAATTGACTGAGTGACTTACGCTGCTACACAGCAGCGTATCATTTTTCTCATTTTTGTTCTATTTCACGAAACGCAACAATCGAAGCGACTATTGCAGGAGATGCAACAATAACAGACACCAATAAAATTTACTTGCACACACAGATATAATAGACTACTATTCAGTTATCGAAACGAGAGGAGAGACAGAAGATGTATAAGTATCTGACTGTAGAAAAACTGGAACAGCTTTATGCCGAGTTACGGGTTTGCTGTGTATGCAACGGCGACAATGAACATGTTTATGGTGAACTGGAGGTGGATGGTGAACTTAATTAAAGCAATAGCAGGGTCAATTAGCGCAATCTTCCCGCCGCGGCAAGAGGTATGCACAGACCACAAATTCGTATTATCTTGCGTTGTTGGTGACGAGTTCGACGGCTTCGATAAACTCGTTGTATGTGATTATTGCGGACAAGAAGCTATACAGCACGCGAACGGTAAGTTTGAGTTAATCGATGAAGAAGGTGATGGTGATGGTGAATAACAACGACGCAGTAATCGAGTACCTGCTTAACCAACTACGGCAGCAACTAACGAACAACCCATACAACAACCAGTGCGAAGACCTGGCGCATGAGGTGCAGTCACTCAAGAATCAGTTACGTGATGCGTCGGCACAGATTAAGGAGTTGCATAAGGCATTGGCTACCGCTACGGGGGATGTGGAGGCGTACAAACTTATCCGCGAACAGGAGCAATCTGGTTGCCGCAAGGAAGACGTGCAGGAGTGCAGGCACGAATGGGATGTGGATGGTGACTATTGCATGATGTGTACCAAATGCGGGACGTTAGCATGACCAGCATCTTATTTATTTGGGTATTGTCCGCAGGCCAGATGCAACTAGCGGCATCAGAAACGTTTTATTCTATGGAGGCGTGCCAGTCAGCGGCACGCGCCGCAGAGAACGCGCACTTCCTGTTTCAGGGTGACAAGCCCAACGACTCAGAGGTACGCGCTATCTGCTCACCTAAGCGACTTGGAAAACAGGAGAAGTGATTATGGTTATTCGCAAAGGCTTTTATGAAGATGGCCACTTCGATAGCAAAGTAAACGGGGAGTACGTAAGTTATGGAGATTACGCGAAACTCGAAGCCGAGTTACAGAAATACAAAGACCAGTTCCCGGATTACGTCGAGTGCGCGAACTGCGGGTCAGTTACACATGTGGAGGGGGTAGAGTGATGTCCCTTGCAACTGACATCCTGAAACGAAGCGGCCTTGCGCCGCTGTCACCGAGAGCGAAGACGCGTATACACAAGCGCCGCCGTAATGCGCTGTTCCCCGAGATACAAGAACGGCGTAAAGCTATCCGCGCCTGTGGGTTCCAGAACGGGAAGGCCGTTAACCTCGGTGAGTTCAAAACGCGGGAACGAGCAGCAATCGCTAATAGGCTATTTAATTACTGGAAATCGCTCGGATATGATGATATTCCGACGAAACCACAGAGACGACAATACATCTGGAGGCATAAATGACTACTATCGCGTTTGACGGAAAGACAATGGCCTGCGATACCCGAGTAACCGGGGACCACATCTACAACACAGATACCAAGATATATGAGAACGAGTTTGTTGTTATCGGTGTAGCGGGCAATTCTGAGGCTGGTATCCTTTTAGTGAAGGACGATAGTATTTTAGTACCTAAGCACTACGATTTTGATTTCTCTGCTTTGGTGTGGGTTAAAGACATCGAAACGTTGTGCAAAGTAGAGTTCTACAAATCCTGGGATTGTGCACTAAGTTCGGTTATCCCTGTTGCCGATAGCTTTGCTGCTGTTGGTTCCGGCGCGCCTTATGCGCTGGCTGCTATGTATTTAGGTAATACAGCAACACGTGCGATTACAGTAGCCGCGCAATTTGATACCAACACCGGCGGCAAGATTATTACCAAACAACTATTAGGATAATTCCTAACCGTGCTATCCTCCAGTTACTGCATACTTAATACGCACCTGGAGGATTCATCTTGGATAAATTTACTGAAACAGTGACGGGGTGGCTTCTCGCTGCCGCACTGGTCGGTGGATTGGTCGGACTAAGACAACATAAAAAGTCTATATCCGGGCCGATTGACGGACTGGTATTTCTTCTCACCGGCTTTGCGTGTGCCATTTTCGGTGCGCCTCTTGCCGCTCAATGGTTCGGTATTACCGGTGAGCGCGAGATAGCTGGCCTCGGATTCATCATTGCCATTCTCTGGATGCCTATCTATTCCCGCCTTTCTGGCATCGTATCGGGTGGCGATATTGCCCGCCCAGGAGGACCGCATGACTGAGCTATTCTGGTTTGTCGTAATGCTGGCGATGGGCGCTTCGTCCCTGTTCAACGTGTATAATGAACGCGTGGACGACGGACTATTCGGGCGTGTGCTCTATATCCTGACCGCTATTGTCTGCGCCGCCGGGTGTATCCATCTGTTACAGGGCAGCATGTCGCCTACGCTGCCTGAGACATTAATCACATTAGTTGCGCTGCGTCAGATTCGTCAGGCGTGGCTGTCGTACGGAGGGCATAAGCGTGTCTCGAAACATTTCAGATAACGGGCTTAGCCATGACTATGTTCGTAGTGTTTTAGATTACAACCCTGATACAGGATTATTCACATGGCTTAAGACGGTTAGTTCAAAAGCCCCTAAAGGGACTGTGCCTGACGGGAGAGACCCGGACGGTTATAAAGTAATCATGCTCAAAGGTAAATACCTACGACAACACAGGCTTGCATGGTTTTATATGACCGGAGAGTGGCCGATAGGGCAGATAGACCACCAGAACGGGGTAAGAGACGACAATAGGTTTTGTAACCTGAGAGAATGCGATTCACAGGATAACAACCGCAACCGTGGGCTATCGCGCAATAACACCAGTGGGGTATCAGGAGTCCACAGCCAGCAAGGGAAATGGATGGTAAGAATCCGTTTGCAAAAAGGTGTACGCAAGTTTTTCGGGTACTTCGATGACCTTGAGTTCGCTGAGTTAGTAGCTAGCGAAGCTCGAGATAAATACCACAAGGAGTTCTCTTTATGCGCTCGATGAGTGACAACGGCCTCAAGTTTACTGCGGCTTGGGAAGATTTCCGCGGGACCGCCTACCGCGCGACACCTTCGGAAAAATACTTAACCATAGGCTACGGAAGCTATGGCCCTCATGTGTATGAAGGACAGAAGATTACGAAGGGGCAAGGCCTCCTGTTACTGAATCGTGATATGGCTAAGGCCGTAGCTGCGGTTGACGTGGCAGCACACCATTCGCTGACACAGGCGCAGTTCGACGCAGTGTGCGACCTGGTGTATAACGCTGGTGCTGGTGTGATTGCGGCTACTACCGGTACAGGTAAGGCGCTGCGTTCCGGTGATATCGCGACGCTGCGGGCTAAGCTGGCACTGTTCATCAACCAGAATGGCAAACCGTTACTTGGCCTGCGCCGCCGTACCGCCGGACGTCTGGCACTGTTCGATGGTAAACCGTGGCAGGAGGCTGAGGCTATCGGGCGCGCGGTGAAAGGTTGACACCTAAGACTAATCCGACGATACTTAAATCACTCCTTGCTTCATCCCTCTGCTCTCCAGTTTTATCCCGGCCCTGACCCAGCCGGGATTTTTTTTTATCTATTTTCTGCGATGACTAGTTGACTATTACTCTTACACCAATTATATTTACTTCATTGACAACGATAACGGAGTAAACAGAAATGGCTAAGCAAACTACAGAGCAGAAAGTTAAAGCATTATTAATAAAATGGGGCAACAACGAACAGGACGTAGATTTGATGATGGCTAAATGGTTTGAGGTTATCGCTAACGGGAATAAAGATGAAACGCCCCGTTATATTGCCGACATGATTCGTACCGCCTGGTAAGGGCGGTACCGTGAAAGAATATCCATCAAGTAACTTCCATAACGAACATGTGATGCAGTTCTACCGTCATAATCTGAAAACTAAAGGAGTGTTTGGGAAATGAAAATCACAGATATCGAAGCATTCGAAGACGCGCAACTTATGGCACGTATCGCCGTTAGCAACCTGGGTGGAAGCATTCCTGCGGATTCGTTCTGGGCGGCAGCGATGAAGGCACTGAAAGCAGCTTATGCAGGAGAGAAGAAATGAGCGAACAAGGTCCGGCAAGCCAGCCATTACGTGTAGGCCGTAAAGTCAGTCACACCCCGTTCCCGACACGCGAGGAACTGATGAAACGTAACAGTTTCCCGGGGCCGGACAAGAATAAGTATCTCAATCGCATGTGGGGAGAGCGTAAAAATGACTGACCGCGACTATGAGAAAGCATGCGTCAAACACGCGACAGGTGAGTCAGAAATCGCATGGATTGACGCCCACATCGAGCACCACTTACGGCAGGTTGATAAACTAATGGAACGTCGTCGCGAACTTATTAACCGCTTCAACCTGAACAAAGGTGACAGTAATGCCTAAAATCACAATCGCATCACTCGAACGCCGTATTCTGGTGCTTGAGTCAGAGAAACAGACGTTAGGTGGGCAACTGTCTATCAACGGTGAGTTTCAACTGGAGGCGTTTAAGTTGTTGCTTGAGCGCATGAAAGCGGACGAAAAGCCTTGCGAGCACAATTACTACATACGTGTTGTTGGCGGGTCCCGACGTATCACATGCCTGAAATGTGGTAAAGCGTATGGGCGCACCTGAACCAGTAGTTATTGATGGCGTCCTGTGGCAACCTTACTCGGTTAATCACATCGACGCCGACGGGAAGAAGTTCAGCTTCTACATTTTTGCAATTAGCCGTGAGCACGCCGCTTGTGTGGTAGACGATATACGAGAAACGGCGTGGCTCGGTGATGAGATAGTGGGGTGAGAGTATGGAACAGATTGAGCAACTCAAGAAGAACAACAAAGACATTAAAAAAGCGTTGGATAAGATTAACGGCAAATATTCAAAAGCGACTCAGGAGCTGACCGCTGCAAAACTGGAGATTGAACACTTAACGCGTGTTCGCGACATTCTGGAGAACGCCGAAACTTTGCGCAGCCAGCGGGCTCGGATTAATACGACAGTATCAATTCTGATTGGCGTAGCGGTCGGGGTGTTAGTTATGTGGGGTATTGGGTATGTTCAGTGACATTAACGCAGCAATCGAAGAGGCAATCTGGCGTCGCTACAACGGCGAACAACAGCGGCACTTCTGCCTCGTGCAACGCGGTAACATGATTGCCGTAGTACAGGACCGCGATAACAAATATCCGAATGCGATGTGGACAACGAGGAATTTCTCAGGATGATTACCAGCATTCCAAACCTGATTAAAGAATTTGGCACGATGGCGGAGACATGCCGACAAACCGGCATCAACGAAATGACCATCGCCAAATACAGCAAAGATGTAGACTGCGAGCGACACGTAATTTATAACAACCGTCTTATGACGCACGTTAAGACCAGCCCGGTGTTATTCACGCGCCGGGGTATCACTAAAACAGAGCAACGCATTGCTAAAGGGGAGAGCGGGGAATGACAGAAAAAGAAGCTATTGCAAAAACGTTAAACAAGGCCGCCGCCATAAAGAACTTTATGGATTGCTATGCTGACTGCATTCTGTACGGCAGCGCGCCAAACGGTGATGTCAAGCCAGAAAATATGCTGGCGTGGCTTGTAGAGCACAGGTACATCATCGACATAGTTGATGAGTACATAGATAAAGGTAGATAACTGATACAAGCCCTCTATGGAGGGCTTTTCTGTACATCCCGCCCAATCCCCTTATATAATCCCTTTAGACGCGTGGGGCGCGTCTGGTGCGCTCTGATGGTCAGACGCATATGCAAGGGGATTCTATGAAGCTGAAACTCAAGCAGCCATCGCCAGAGGTGGTGCAAGCTGCACATGAAGAAGCTGTTAGCGCAAACCGTCGCCGTAAACGACCGCGCGGTAAACAGAGCCTTTATCAATCATCCCGTAATTCCGCTGCGTTGTGGGACCCGGGCTATTGCGACGAATTGATTCGTTTCTTTGACCGCACGTCATGGGAGCTTGTACCTACGTCTAAGGGTGACGAACGCCCGCTGATTCAGGATAAACCACCGTCACTGGCTCGATTCGCCTTACACATCGGCGTCACTATCCCGATTATTAAACTGTGGCTGCGCGAGATTCCCGCATTTGCAGAAGCATATGAGACCGCACAGGCACTGGAAGAGGCATACTTCACTGAGACGGGGGCCGCTGGCATCTCTGCCACGTTTGCTGCCGCGAAACTGGGCCTTAGCAAAGAGAAACCGGTTGAATCTACCGAAGAAACTACGCCGACTGAGATTGTGTTCACCGTAGCAGAGCCAGTAGGTAAAATCGTAACAACGAATATGGGCGAGGTGGAGGAATGAGTATTCAGCTATCCGCCCCGCAGGCGTTATTCCTTAATTGCGATAACAAATACAAGGCCTACGTCGGCGGCTTCGGCAGCGGCAAGACGTTTGTCGGCTGTCTCGACCTGCTTACGTTCATGCTCAAGCACCCCGGTACGCGTCTCGGATACTTCGGCCCCACCTACCCGGCTATCCGCGACATCTTTTACCCTACGTTCGAAGAGGCGGCTAACCTCCTGGGCCTCGATGTTCTGGTTAAATCTGGCGACAAAGAGGTCGTCGTTACGAGAGGTAAGACGGTAATCGGCACGGTAATTTGTCGATCGATGGATAACCCCGGCTCTATCGTTGGTTTCAAAATCGCGGCTGCGGTCGTGGATGAGCTTGACGTTCTGAGCCGCGAGAAAGCTGAGCTGGCGTGGAACAAAATTGTAGCCCGTATGCGTCTGGTCATCCCGGGGGTAATCAACCACATCTCCGTTACTACGACACCGGAAGGGTTCAAGTTCGTCTACGCCAAGTTCAAAGAGAACCCGACACCGAGTTACTCGATGGTCCAGGCCTCTACTCATGAGAACGCCAGGTTCCTGCCACCGGATTACATTAGCTCACTGACAGAGACCTACCCGGCGCAGTTGATTAACGCCTACCTGAATGGTGAGTTTGTTAACCTCACTTCCGGCAGCGTCTACTACGCTTACGACCGCCGTAAGCACCGCAGCAAAGAGACAATACAACCTGGCGACACGCTGTACATCGGCCAGGACTTCAACGTTACGAAGAACGCCAGCGCCGTGTATGTACAACGTAAAGACGGCTGGCACGCGGTAGCAGAACTGAAAGGGCTGTTCGACACCCCTGACACCGTGCGCGTTATTACTGAGAAGTGGAAGTCGCAAGGCCACCGCATCGTCGTGTACCCGGACGCCAGCGGCAAGAACCGCAAGACCAACTCGGCATCAATCTCCGATATCGCCTTACTCCAGCAGGCCGGGTTCGACGTGCGGGCTAAATCCGCCAATCCGCCGGTTAAGGACCGTGTTTTAGCCGTGAATACTGCGCTGGAAAAAGGTAAGCTGTTGGTTAACGACCACTTATGCCCTGAGATAGCCAAGACGCTGGAGCAACAGGCGTACGACGACAACGGTGAACCAGCTAAAGACGGCATCATCGACCATATGGCGGATGCGCTCGGCTATCCGGTAGTTTACGAGATGCCGGTGGTTAAACCAGTAATCAACATTCCGGTGACTTTCGCACTTTAAGAGGATTATTCAATGTTAACTATGAACGGTCAGAATCAGGGTGTTAAGACAAAACACCGGGAATGGCTGCATCACTTCGATAAATGGCAGAAGGTTCGCCACGCACTGGAGGGCGACCTTATTCGCTATCTGCGAAACGTCGGGAAGAACGAACCAGACCCGACTTACGCAGCCCAGCGCCAGGAAGAATATGAGAACGGCGCTATCTGCTACAACTTCACCAAGCGCACACTGTCAGGTATGGTCGGCTCAGTTATGAGAAAAGACCCTGAGCAGATTATTCCGCGTGAACTGGAATACCTGTTACGCAACGCTGACGGTTCCGGTGTCGGCCTGTGGCAGCACGCGCAGGATACGCTGATGGAGATTGACTCGGTAGGTCGTGGCGGGTTGCTGGTGGATGCACCGGAAACCGCAGCAGCAACGGCGGCAGAGCAGAACGCGGGGTTATTAAACCCGGTCATCGCATTCTACACCGCAGAGAATATCATCAACTGGCGACTGACGCGCATCGGCTCAGTTAACCGCGTTACGATGGTAGTGCTGCGCGAGGTATGGGAATATTCAGAACCTGGTGCCGAGTTTGAAACCAAATTCGGCGAGCAATACCGAGTGCTCGACCTGATTGACGGGCGCTACCGTCAGCGTATATATCGTTTCGATGCCGAGGGTGGTGCGCAAGATGACGTAGTCGAAATCTTCCCGGAACTGGGCGAACAGTTGCGCGGTAAAATCCCGTTCACGTTTATTGGTGCGAGTAATAACGACGCGACTGTTGATGACGCGCCTTTGCTGCCACTGGCAGAATTAAATATCGGGCATTTCCGCAACAGCGCAGACAATGAGGAATCTAGCTTCGTCGTCGGCCAGCCCACACTGTTTATCGCCCCGGGCGATAATATGAGCATGGAGCAGTGGGCGGAGGCCAACCCACATGGTGTGCGCATGGGTTCACGTTCGGGCCACAACATCGGCTACGGCGGCAACGCGTTTCTTGTCCAGGCGGGCGAGAATAACCTTGCCAAGCAAAACATGCTGGACAAAGAGAATCAGGCCATTCAGATTGGCGCGCAGCTTATCACGCCTACCCAGCAAATCACCGCTGAATCCGCACGCCTGCAACGCGGAGCTGATACGTCAGTAATGGCTACCATTGCGCGTAACGTAAGCATGGCGTACACCGAAGCGTTGCGCTGGGTTGCGGCCATGCTGGGCCTGCGCGAAGGCACGGAAATTGAGTTTAAACTGAACATGGAGTTCTTCCTGCAACCAATGACCGCTCAGGACCGTGCGCAGTGGATGGCAGACATTAACGCAGGGTTGCTGCCCGCAACTGCTTACTACGCTGCGTTGCGTAAGGCCGGGGTAACTGACTGGACTGATGAGGAGATTACAACGGCTATTGAGGACGCACCTGTGCCGTTAGGTGCGGTTACTCAGGTAACCGGTGGCATCCCGCAGTCGGCGCAACAGCAGGATGCCACCCAGCAATAAGTTCACCTGTAGCCCCGAAAGGGGCTTTCTTATAGTATGCTATTAACTTTAGCGCCACAGGGTTTATTTATGAGCTTACTGACATCTTTAATCAGCCACCAGATTTGGCTGCAACGCAACGCATCCGGTGAAGTGAAAGACCTCGCACCGTTCATTCAGGAGATGCGAGATGAAATCAAACGGCAGGTGCTGTTGTTCGGCGACGACGGGAGAAGTACGACGCGTCTCAATAAACTGTTACGCGACCTCGAAGAAGCACTGACAGGGCTTACGGGTGACTGGCAGACTAAGCTGACAGAAGACCTTAAGGAGCTTGCAGCGTATGAGGCTGAGTGGAATGTGAAGACACTGGTCGCTAACGTAAACGCTGAATTTGTTACCCCGACCGCTGAACAGGTGTGGTCCGCCGCCGTGTTTCAACCATTGGCGCTAAGCGAAAAGCCCGTTGATTTCACTAAGCTGATGGAAGGCTGGGGTGAAACGGAGGTAGCGCGCCTCGTTACCGGCGTTAAGATGGGCTTTGTACAGGGCCAGACAACTCAGCAGATTATCAAGAGCGTTGTTGGCTCTGGTGGGCTGGCGGACATCTCGGAACGCAACGCGGCTACTGTAATCCGCACCGCACTTTCACACGTATCTAACGAAGCACGTAACGAGACATACCGCCAGAACGACGACATCATCGAGAAATACGAATGGGTGTCAACGCTGGACAGCCGTACCAGTACGATTTGCAGAGCCAGGGACGGAATGACGTGGGAAATTGGTAAAGGGCCGATGCCCCCCGCCCATCCGAATTGCCGAAGTACCACTGCGCCGGTAATCAGTTCGGAGTTCGACTTCCTCGATAAAGGAGCGAAACGTGCAGCTAAGGGGGCGAACGGCGGTACTCAGGTAAGCGCAGACACCACCTACTACGAGTTCCTGAAACAACAGCCTGCATGGTTCGTGGATGAAGCCCTCGGGCCGACCCGCGGCAAGATTTTCCGCAACAGCGGTATATCGCCAGAGGAGTTTCGCGTAATATCTGTAGATGGTTTCGGGAATCCGCTGACGCTTAAGCAGATGGCGGAACTCGATAAACGTGTTGCTGATTATCTGAAAGGGGAATAATGATGGGCTTTTTCAAAGTAACTGATGTACCGTCGCGCCGTGTTGTCCAGTACGCCCGCGTGTCTGGCTCCGGTGAGAACGTAACCTACGTTGAGGATGAAAGTGTACTGGGTACACCTGTAGACGAGATGCCGTACGCGGATAAAACTGGTATCGCTCTGACGGCAGCAGGTATGCTCTACGAGATTCCGTATCTGGAAGACGCTGGCGACGTGTATTTCTCTGTGCAACCGAAAGACGCGGAACTGGTAGACGGAAGTGCTGTAATCACGGTAGAAGTTAAGGCGGGTAAAGCACCATATTCGCTGACCTGGTACAAAGACGGGAAGGAAGTTGTCAACGCGCCGGAGGAGGCTTTGTCTCTGACAGTAAATGCGGTGGGTGATTACTTCGTGAAAGTCACGGATGCCGATGGTGTAGGGGCCGTGAGTAAAGCGGCGAAGGTTACTAAGCCAGAATGATAGAAGGCCCCGTTATGGGGCCTTAGTTTTATTTCTTTCCCAATGCTTTCTTGATTGCTTTGTTAGCCAGATTTAACGGGTGGTCATCGTGACAATCATCGGAGGATACCGCGCAAACATCCTCAACGTAGTCCCTAAGCTGGCGCAGTGCCTCAAGGAGTTCAGGCGCAGCAGAAATCAATTGTGAGTTCTTTCTTGTTATCACACCATTACGGTCTCCGCCATCAAAAGCGTGCTGAGAGGCGCAGGTGTTGCCAATAAATTCCCCATCGGCAGAGCAAATATCAAAGTAAACGCCGTTGTCTACCGCGCTCCACGGACCTTTAGTGCCTTCAAATTTATCTTTCATTTTATATCTCCTGTTTAAGTTAACTGAATAGTGCACTATTTTATTGGCGCGCGCAAGCACGCGCACAAACTATTCCGATTATTCCACTCAATCGTAAATATGGAATAAAACTATTCTAATGGTTGACTTTTCACTAAAAATATGCTAAGCTCCACCTGAGCTTGTGAGTTATCGCAAGCGACCGCGTTGCGGCAGGGAACGGAGCGGTGCGTAAGCACTGAGTGTAGTTCCGCTGACGTATCCGGAAGGCCACCAGTCTACTTGTCTGAGAATTATCTTAAGATTACGCCGTTTCTATGTTTAAATGATAAGGACTAGCGCCCCGCTTTAGGGCGGGGCTTTACTTATCGAGAAAGGAGAAACATGAATCTTAACGCAACTGTCGTAGCGGGAGCGTGTTTCATCCTCCTGACATACGGCTACGGAATCTACCAGTATCGCAGCGGCTGGAACGAAGGCCGGGCGAATCTCGTTTCGCAGCAACAGCAGAAAGCACAGGCTGAGTTAGCGAAGAAAACACAACGGCAGCAGCAGGATGAATCTAAGGCCGCCGCCGCCGATTCCAAAGGCAAGACTGAATCTGAGGTAATCACCCGTGAAGTCGTTAAGTACATTAAAACGCCTGGTCGCAGCGTGTGCACTTTCGACGATGCTCGCGTCCTGCTCAAGTCCCGCGCCGTCGCAAACGCTAATTCCATCCCCGGATACGACGATGATGCAGCCACCGTGCAAGCTGGCTCCGCCAAGTAGCGACGCTGACGAGGATTTGGCTATCGACGTCCGTAACGCTGAATGCGTACGGCAACTGCGCCTGAAAGTATTCATGTTGCAGGATTACGTGAGGAATATTCTGGAATAGTTGCCTTGCATGTTGGAATAATTTATTCTTGACATGTAAATCCGGGTGGCCCGGATTCCAACGTCCAGGGGACATACTGACTATGAATCGTTTTTTACGTTATCCGTTCCAGGAAGAAGCTGGGGCAGAAGATAAAGCTGGTGGCGGTGACGCGCCGAAAATGTTCACCGCTGAAGAAGTTCAGGCGCTGATTGAGAAAGAAGTAGCCGGGCTTAAGGCTAATCAGGAAGCATTGCTGGCGGAGAAGAAAGAAGCCGCCCGCAAAGCAAAAGAGGCCGAAGAAGAACGGCAGCGCGCACACCAGGAGGCGTTAAAGGCCGCCGGTAAGATGGACGAGTTCGAAAAGACGATTCGTAGCCAGTATGACCCGGTGTTAGCCGAGAAAGATGGTCGCATCTCCAAAATGGCAGAGCGCATCCTCGGCAGCGAACGTAAAGCGGTGTTAGGCTCTTTCGCAGGTGACTTCATCACCCCGGAAGCAGTGGACATTCTTGCTCCGTTCGTTAAGACTGAGTTCGAAGGCGATGACGTGGTTACTAAGTTTGTCGGCGCAGACGGTAACGTAATCACGACTGACCCGGAACAGTTCCGCAAATATCTGCGCGAACACAAAGCGTTTTCGCATTTGATTAAAGCAAATGCAGCTTCCGGCGGCGGGGCTTCCGGTGGCAAAGGCGGCGGGGCCGCACCAGCGTTTAAAGACATGAGTGAAGCGGAGCGTTTAGCTCTGTATAAATCGAACCCTGCCGAATTTGAACGGCAACTTAAAGCCCTGAGGAAATAATAATGGCAATTACCACTATCGGCGATATCGTAACTGGCAACATCCCGGTCCTGGCGTCTTACATGACCGAGGACCCGGTAGAAAAAACCGCGTTCTTCCAGTCCGGTATTCTTACTCCGACTCCATACGCTGCTGAGATTGCCCGCGGCCCATCCAACGTCGCCAACATTCCTTTCTGGAAAGCGATTGATACCTCTATCGAGCCTAACTACTCGAACGATGTGTATCAGGATATCGCAACCCCTCGTAATGTGCAGACCGGCGAGATGATGGCGCGCGTTGCGTACCTGAACGAAGGTTTTGGCCAGGCGGACCTGACTGTTGAACTTACCAGCCAGAATCCGCTGCAATCCGTAGCGTCCCGTCTGGATAACTTCTGGCAGCGTCAGGCGCAACGCCGTCTGATTGCTACCGCGCTCGGTCTGTACAACGACAACGTAGCCGCTACCGATGAATACCATACGCAGAACGACATGGTTGTAGACGTGTCCGCTACTCTGGGCTTCGACGCAGGTGCGTTCATCGACGCTACCCAGACTATGGGTGACGCCCTGATGGGCAACGGTGGTGAAGTGCTGGGTGCTATCGCGATGCACAGCTTCGTTTATGCGCAGGCACGTAAGCAGCAGCTTATTGACTTCATCAAAGACGCTGACAACGATACCCTGTTCGCCACCTACCAGGGCTACCGCGTGATCGTTGATGACAGCATGACCGTAGTAGGCACTGGCCCGGGCCGTAAGTTCATCTCCATCATCTTCGGCAACGGCGCTATCGGTTATGGTGAAGGTAACCCGACCAATCCGCTGGCATATGAGCGCGAAGAGTCCCGCGGCAATGGCGGCGGCGTTGAAACCCTGTGGACCCGTAAGACCTGGTTGCTGCATCCGTTTGGTTACAGCTTCACCAGCGCAGTAATCACCGGTAACGGTACTGAGACCGTCGCGCGTTCCGCCTCCTGGCAGGACCTGGCGAACGCCTCCAACTGGAACCGTGTGGTCGAGCGTAAGCATGTACCGATTGCCTTCCTGGTAACTGGTGTCGGTGCTTAAGGTTACGATATAATCGAGAGGGACTTCGGTCCCTCTTTTCATTTACTAAGAGGTGAATTATGGCTAAGACCGGAAAAGGCTTGCCGCGCAGCCTTCAGAACGTCGACTTCGGCGACCTTGACATCCCAGTAACGCCGGCTACTACCAGCGTAGTTGGTGGGGTTAAAAAGTCGGCTACTGTAGCCACGCCCGCAGCCATTACCGCCGCTGCTGGAGTTCAGGCCGCGACGGACCCGACTAAGGCGGAGTTCGATGCGCTTGTAGCGGAGTACGACAAACTTCTAACTGATGTTACCGCGCTGCGTACTACCGTAGCAGATCTGTTGACTGCGCTTAAAAACGCAGGAACTGTAAGCTAAAGGAGCTTAAAAATGGTTGATGTAATTAAACGTCGCATTACTGGTGTTTCTGACGATTCTCCTGCCGATGGACAGGTTGAAATCGATATGGCGAATATCTCGCCAGCGTCTTTTTCTACCGCACTGAACGCTACCACAGCAGTTACAGCCAGTCAGACTATGACACTGACCGTAGTTGTCACCGGCGGTCTGGCTCCGTACACCTACCAGTGGTACAAGGATAACAACGCTATCGCCGGGGCAAACGCTGCTTCCTATGTGAAGGCGTCCACTACTACCGCAGATTCAGGCACATATAAAGTGGTTGTTCACGATGCATATGGTAATATTATCTCCAGCAGCACCGTAGCAACTGTATCTTAATACCGCGGCCCTTCGGGGCCGCAATAAGGAAAGGTCATGGCTGATAATTACGTAATCCGCGAAAAATACACCCACGTTGATGTTGTTGACGGTCAGGTGATGCCCGTTCGCGGTGTGGTAGAAGCGGATGAACTGGTTGCGACTCAACCAGACAACGAAGAAGCGCACAACAACGGTGGTGGTACTAAGCGTCGTCGCCGTAAGTCAGAGGAATAATTTATGCCGCTAATCGTGGAGACAGGGGCAATTGTCCCGAACGCCGACAGTTACGTTAGCCTGGCTGACGCCCGCGCGTTAGCGGCTAATTACGGTCTCGAGCTACCGGCGGACGATACCGCCGCAGAGGTGGCCTTGCGCAACGGCGCTACATATGTCGGGCTTGCAGAACCGCAGATGTGCGGTCGCCGGGTGTCAGCAGAACAGTCTCTGGCGTACCCACGCACTGGCGTTACGTTAAACGGGTTCCCTGTAGCCAACAACGTCATCCCGAAGCAGGTGATTCTTGCGCAGGTAATCGCCGCAGTTACGTATGGCGCAGGCACCGAAGTGCGGGCTAACTCAGACGGTCGTTCCGTGCAAACCGAGCGTGTCGAGGGTGCGGTAACAGTTACCTACTTCAATAACGGCAACAGTGGCTCTACAACCGCGATTACCGCCGCTGACGACGCCTTACGCCCGTTACTGTGTGGTGGTCTTAACAATGGCTTCTCGTTTAACGTGTACCGGGGTTAAAAATGGCGAAGACTAAAACAGAGATGTTCACCCCCATCGGCGCGAATCTTCCAGATAACACTACCGGACTTATTACCCCCGCAGCGTTGCGAGAAGTAATGACACAGATGGCGGACTCACCTATTTACGCCACTCCGGGTGTTAAAGAGGTTGAAGTTCTCCGCGCCGCGTCGACCGTGGCACAAGCGCCTACCGCGGTAGATACCGCACTGCAGTTAACTTTTGGTGCTGCGCAGGGTAGCGCATCTGACCCGGTAATGATTAATGCTGCCGGTCTGGTTACATTCAACACCGCAGGCAACTATGCCGTTCGCATCAAGTTACAGGCCGGGCGCACTGGGGCAAGCGGCACGTCTATTTTGTTATCACGCATTCTGGTAAACGGTGCTCAGTACGGCTCACCCGCCGCTACGAAACTGGTAAGCGCGGATACCACAATCCCGATTGAATCCCGCGTCGTTATTAACCCGACAGCAGGCCAGACGTTTTCCGTGCAGATTATGCGGGATAGCGCCGGAAGCAACTTCGGCGGCGTATATCCGCAAGCGGCTACCGTAACCGCATGTGGTACAGCGCCGTCAGCGTTACTGGTTATCTCGAGACTGGAGTCCGCGTAATGAGCACAGCTTTCAGTAAACGTATGCAAGGCGTTGGTACATGCCTGTTAACCAAATTCGGTAGCACAGTATCTCTGATTCGCGCCGGCTCGAAAGTGTGGGATGAAGTTCTCGGCGAGTACGTCTGGTCTGACGATGAAGTGTTGCCGTTGAATGCCGTCCCGGTGCCGGTTGATGCGAGACTGGTGAACGGCACGACGATTCAGGCTGGTGACATGATTGTTAAAGCGGATTGCAGTGTCGTTCCGAAGATGGAAGACAAGGTACAATTCGGCGGTGCGCAATGGTCGGTTGTGGTTATCGAGAAGAAGATGGTTAACGACGATGCCGTGACCTACTTCATTCAGGTGAGAAAATGAGTTTCGCGCTTGATGTCTCTAAGTTCGTCGAGAAGGCGAAGAAGAACCCCGAGAAGGTGATGCGCCAGGTGTCTATCAAGCTGTTTTCCGCTATCATAAAGGCGAGTCCGGTGGATACTGGCCGCTTTCGTATGAACTGGATGGCGTCTGGTGGCACTCCTGCTTTCGGAACTACAGACGCTACGGATAAATCAGGAAACATAGCAATCAGAAACGCTACAAGTTTTGTGCTGAATGCTACAGACTGGCGCGATTTCACGCTGACAAACAACCTGCCGTATGCGCAACGGTTGGAGTACGGCCATTGGTCGAAACAGGCCCCACAAGGCATGGTCAGGATAAATGTGTCTCGCTTCCAGCAACTCATTAATGAAGAAGCCAACAAGGTGAAATGATGGGCTACTTTGAGGACTTAACAAAAGCGTTTGATGCGCCGCTGGTAGCCTTCGGAAACACCAACGGCATCAAAGTCGCACTAGAGAACATCGACGCCCCGACGTCAACTGATACACCCTACCTTGCGAGTTACATGCTACTGGCGGATACCGAGCAGGCCGACTTATTTTTCACCGAGCAACGTGCAGGTATTTATCAGGTAGACATTAACTACGCATCTGTGAAAGGTAGCGCGCCAATCAATAAAATGGCAGACTTACTTAACACGGCATTCAAAGCAGGTAAGTCATTTTCACGTAACGATATCTGCGCCGAAGTTCAATCGGTTAGCCTGGGGCCGCTGATTGTAGAAAACGGATGGGCCAAAAGACCATTGTCAATTAACTTTATTGCATTCACCAAGAGGCTGTGAATATGGCTACAACTCCTTTTAAGGGCGCGACTACCGCGCAATTCTATGTGGCGGAAGTCACCCCGGGCGTAACACCGACTAACCCGGTATGGTCGCCGTTGCGTAACACAGGTGGCGTTCCCGCGATTACCCGCGATACGCTGACCTCCAACGAACTGGACGGCAGCCGTGAAACTACGTCCATCCGCACCGGTAACAAACAGGTCAGCGGAGAATATGCCATCGAGCTTAGCTCGAAAAGCCAGGACGACTGGTTAGCCGGGGCTTTAGGCTCTACGTGGCAATCCGGTGTATCCTTAACTGACCTGTCAATTACCGTCGCACCGGCAGGCAAGACGTTCACCCGTGCTGATGGTAGCTTTATTACCGACGGCGTTGAAGTAGGCGACCTGATTGCGTTTACCGACTTAACGGGAGATAACGCAAAACCGTTCATCGTAACCGAGGTAAGTGCGACTGTTGTCACCGGTGCGGGTATCCAACATACTCTGACCACCGAGACCGTAACAACCGACGCTAAGACCGGCGACAAACTGGAAACTGGTAACGCGTGTAAGACGTTCTCTATCCTCACCTGGTACAAAGGCCAGTGCGGCGGGACTGACGCGTACACGCTGACCAAAGGCGTGGAAGTTTCTGGTTTTACCGTTGAGCAGGCTGTTAACGTGATGGTAACGGGTAGCTTCCCGTTTATCGGGCGCACCCAGGAGATTCTCACCGAGCCACCATCGGGTTCTGACTTCTCCTCTGTTACGTTTGGTGATGAGCCGTTCTCCTCAGTTGACGTTTCTGTGTTCGATGGTTCTACTCCGTTGCGTTGTGATAGCCTGACCATCACCAACGATAACAGCGCGTCCGCGCAGTTCGAACTCGGCAACACTAACGTAGCGTTTGTGGAACGTAGCCGCGCGGCTAACACCTTCTCCATCTCCGGCAAGCTGTACGACATGGCTATGATTCAGAAGTTTATCAACGAGCAGCAGGTAGAGATTAACTCTATTCTGGCGGGGGTGAACGGGGCTATGTCTTTCAGTTTGAAACGTGCGGAGCTTACGGCGGTTACACCAGAGATTGGCGGG
>Ga0129311_1000340_pt1 | contig 43324 bp, 50 predicted proteins | sample Go1ome_FD_94435 | JGI IMG/M metagenome (GOLD analysis project Ga0129311, IMG submission 94435) | Western lowland gorrila individual fecal microbial communities from Wisconsin, USA - Go1022B metagenome | ecosystem: Host-associated > Mammals > Digestive system > Large intestine > Fecal | place...
CAACTGTCGTGGATATTGCCTGTGGGGAAACGCTCCCCCAGAGAGTGCTGGATGCACTTGAGGATACCTCTGTCATTAAGACCGCATTCAATGCTCAGTTCGAGCGCACGTGTATTTCCAAGTATCTCGGTCACCACCTTTGTCCGGAAGGATGGCAGTGTACAGCGGTGCAGTCTGCGCTGCTTGCCCTGCCCCTATCATTGGACAGCGTTGGTGAGGTGCTGGATATACAGCGAAAAAAGCTGAAAGAAGGAGCTGACCTCCTCCGGTTTTTCTCTATGCCATGTAAGCCGACCAAGGCCAATGGTGGCAGGACAAGAAACCTGCCGGAACATGAGCCGGAAAAGTGGCAGCGTTTTAAAGCCTACTGTATCCGGGACGTGGATGCTGAACGGGAAATCCGATGGAAGCTGCGGAACTATCCGATACCGGAAACCGAAATGGAACTGTACCGGATGGATCAGGAGATCAATGATCGAGGGATTTTGGTGGACAGGCAGCTCGTAGCAAATGCTGTTCTCTGTGATAACCAATATCGGGACATGGTCACGGCCAGAGCTTATGAGCTAACCGGGCTTTCCAATCCCAACTCCCCGGTGCAGATAAAAAGCTGGCTGGCGGAGCATGGCGTGGAAGCAGAGAGCCTTGACAAGAAATCCGTCAAGAATTTGATGGCTGAGACGGACGGTGAGGTGCTGGAGGTGCTGAAGCTCCGCTTGCTGATGGCGAAAACCAGCGTGAAGAAATATGAAGCAATAGAGCGGTCTGTCTGCTCCGATGGTCGCGTACACGGTCTGCTGCAGTTTTACGGTGCCAATCGGACAGGCAGGTGGGCAGGCCGCTTGGTGCAGGTTCAGAACCTCCCCCAGAACCACATCGTAGATTTGGAGCTTGCCCGTGATCTTGTAAAAAATCAGCGTTTCGAGGATTTAGATTTGCTGTTTGATTCCACACCGGGGGTGCTGTCTGAACTGATCCGCACCGCCTTTGTACCGAAGCAAGGCTGTAGATTTATTGTGGCGGACTTCTCCGCTATTGAAGCAAGGGTGCTGGCGTGGTTTGCGGGGGAACAGTGGCGGCTGGATACATTTGCGCAGGGCGGTGATATCTATTGCGCTTCTGCGTCAAAGATGTTTGGCGTTCCGGTTGTCAAGCACGGAGAAAATGGTCACCTCCGGCAGAAAGGGAAAATAGCCGAGCTGGCCCTTGGTTATGGCGGCGCAGTCGGCGCACTGACTTCGATGGGCGCATTGGATATGGGCTTGCAGGAAGATGAACTTCAGCCATTGGTGAGCCAATGGCGCAACTCCAATCCACACATTACAAAATTCTGGTGGGATGTGGATGCGGCAGCGGTGAAAGCTGTCCGGGAGAAAACGGAAATTCATCTCGACAGTCTGAGCTTTGTGTACCGTTCCGGGATTCTGTTTGTCACGCTGCCATCCGGCAGAAAGTTGTCGTATATCAAACCCCGCATGACACAGAACCGTTTCGGACGGGAGAGCCTTTCCTATGAGGGCGTTGGGGAAAGCAAAAAGTGGATGCGGATTGAAACCTACGGGCCGAAGCTGGTGGAAAACATTGTGCAGGCCACGGCTCGTGATCTTCTGGCACTCGCCATGCTCAGGCTGCGGAATGATGGATTTGAGATCGTCATGCATATACACGATGAAGCTGTGCTGGAGGTGCCGGAGGGGATTTCCAGCGTGGAGGAAATTTGCCGAATAATGTCGATTGCTCCAGCTTGGGCGGATGGCCTGCCCCTTCGCGCAGATGGATACGAGTGTTCGTTTTACAAAAAAGATTAGGAGGTATGGAGGTAATGGGAATCAGCTACAAAAACAGCTCCGGGTATCCAGACCCGACAGCTTACACGGCAGTACACAATATTGAAGCAGAAGAAAAAATTCTGCACATCCAATATCCCACTGGACATATTGACCTGAAGATGGATGCATTTTTTCCCTGTACAGCAGATCGGGCAAGAAAGATATTCCGCCTCATCTTCCAGTATTGTTCGCAGGAGGACAAGGACAGGCTACTGCATTTTCTGCGGGAAAAGGAGCGCCGCTATCAATCACAGGTGCGTACCTTCGAGCAGCAGATAAAATCCAGTACACAGGAAAAAGGCCGTAGCTCACTGGAGAGTCGTATGCGCAAAAGCGCAAGGCTGCAAATACGGACGCACAGAAACATTGAACAGTTTCTTTACAGGGAGGAGCGATCAAGATGAGATTAAGCATCGGAAATTCCAGAATGGATAAAAAGTGGAACCTTGCTGAAATGGAGCTTTCCGAGTTCCGTGACCGAATTTCCCAAACCCGGCGCACTGCCGAGACTGTGGAGCAGTACCGGAAGCTGGGAAAGGCGAAGCAGGATGACATCAAGGATGTGGGTGGTTTCGTTCTTGGAACCCTCAAAGGCGGACGCAGGAAAAAGGACTGTGTCCTCACCCGCTCCGGCCTATCGCTGGATATGGATTACGCCACACCGGATATTATCGAGCAGATTGAGATGTTCTTTTCCTTCCAGTGCTATATCTACTCTACGCATAAACACACCCCGGAAAAGCCCCGGCTCCGCCTGATCATCCCGCTGGCCCGTGAGGTGACACCGGATGAATACTGCGCGGTAGCCAGAAAAGTGGCGGACGAGATCGGCATAGAGCTGTTTGACGATACCACCTATGAACCGAGCCGCTTAATGTATTGGCCCTCCACTTCTTCGGATGGAGAGTTCATATTCCATGAGATCACTGGCATGCTGCTCGATCCGGATGCAGAGCTTGCCAAGTATAACGATTGGCACAATACGGCGGAGTGGCCTGTATCCAAGAGGCAGCAGACCATCGTCAGCCGGGACATCAAGAAGCAGGCTGATCCGTTGGAGAAACCGGGAATGGTCGGTGCATTTTGCCGTACTTACAGCATCACGGATGCCATCGACACCTTCTTACAGGATGTATATAAACACAGCTCTATGTCGGGACGATATGACTATATCCCTGCGGACTCACAGGCTGGTGTGGTGATTTATGAAGATCGGTTTGCTTACAGTCACCATGCCACTGATCCGGCCTGCGGAAAGCTGATGAATGCCTTTGATGTAGTCCGCATCCATAAATTCGGTTTGCAGGATGCAAAGGCCGATGAGGATACCGACCCGGCAAAGCTCCCCTCTTTCAAGGCCATGCAGGAATTTGTCCTGCAGGATAACCGGGTAAAGGTGCAGCTTGCGAAGGAGCGTACCCAAGCGGCTCAGACGGAATTTGAATCCGAATCGGACGATGAAGATTGGCAGACTGTTCTGGAGCTGGATAAGCAAGGCAAGGTCAAGGATACCCTGACGAACATCGCCGCTATCCTCCGCCACGATCTGCAGCTTAAGAATATCGTTTACAACGAGTTCAAGTGCATGATCGATGTGATTGGTGATCTCCCGTGGAAGCAGGTCAAACCCGGCTGGGGAGATACAGATATCTCCTGCGCCAAGCTGTACTTTGAACGGGTGTATGGCATCTGGTCACCAACAAAGTTCAAGGACGCTCTGCTGGCTGTGGTTTCTGCGGAGCGGCTCTACCATCCAATCAAGGAGTATTTTGAAACACTGCAATGGGATGGGACGGAGCGAGTGGATACGCTGCTCATTGATTACCTCGGCGCAGAGGATACACCGTATGTCCGTGCGGTCACCCGGAAAACGTTAGCCGCAGCGGTAGCGAGAGTTTACGAGCCGGGGATCAAGTTTGATTCCATTCTGGTTCTGAATGGCCCACAGGGTATCGGCAAATCTACGCTGTTTACCCTATTGGGAAAGCAATGGTATTCCGACAGCCTTTCGATCACGGATATGAAGGACAAGACCGCTGCGGAGAAGCTGCAGGGTTATTGGATTTTGGAGCTGGGTGAGCTGGCCGGGATGGAAAAGGTTGATGTGGAGACCATGAAATCATTTGTCACCCGGACGGATGACAAGTTCCGGCAATCATATGGCGTGGTGGTCGAAAGCCATCCCCGTTCTTGCATTATCGTTGGCAGCACCAATTCCGAGGGAGGCTTTTTGCGGGATATTACTGGCAACCGCCGCTTCTGGCCTGTTCATGTTTCCGGCAATGGAAAATTCCATCCGTGGGAGCTGACGGAGGTTGACCAGATCTGGGCGGAGGCGATTGAACGATACCGTGCGGGAGAGGAACTGTATCTCAAGGGCCGGGTTGCAGCGGACGCTTATGCCATGCAGCAGGACGCGATGGAGTCCGATGATCGTGAGGGTGTCATTGCAGATTATCTGGAAACCCTGCTCCCGGAAAATTGGGACAAGATGGATTTGTTTCAGCGCAGGAGCTTCCTCGGCGGCAGTGAATTTGATGGAGCGCCGAAGGCCGGGACAGTGCGCCGGGAAAAGGTCTGCATTATGGAAATCTGGTGTGAATGCTTTGGAAAGGAGCGCCAGAACCTTAAGCGGTCTGATTCCTATGAGGTTGAATCGATCTTGATGAAGGTTGGTGGCTGGGAGCCGATTCAGGGCTTGAAAAGCGGAAAAACACGGTTCCCGCTTTATGGGCCGCAGAAAACATTCGTGCGCTGTCGGGATCAGGCGGAGTGAGGTTGGGAACGTTCCTTTGTTGCCCTCTGCCGCTTCGGAACAGCGGTAAGGCACAGAGGATTTTCCCTGATAATCGACGGTTTGGCGGTAGCCTGTTCCCATGTTCCTAAGAAAACCCCTATTAAGATTAAAAATATAAAAAATAAAGAGAACAAGTGCGCGTAACACACATATACGCGCGTAGAGATTTTTGCAACATTGGAACAGCACATGAGAACAGGAGGTAACGCCATGCGAGAAAGTTTTGTAGAAAAGAAGCTGACCACGGAGGCTAAAAAGCGTGGTGGGCTGGCCGTCAAATTCGTGTCCCCCGGTTTAGATGGGGTGCCTGACCGTTTGGTTTTGTTCCCCGGTGGGCGGCTGGCTTTTGTAGAACTGAAAGCACCGGGAAAAAAGATGCGGCCCCTGCAGCAGCTTCGAGCCAAGCAGCTGACCGCTTTGGGGTTTTCTGTCTATATGATTGACAAGCCAGAAATGATTGGAGGTGTCCTTGATGAAATACAATCCACATAACTATCAGAGCTTTGCAGCTGAATTTATTCTGGAGCATCCGGTTTGCTGCCTGATGTTGGATATGGGACTTGGGAAAACAGTGGTCACGCTGAGTGCGCTATGGGAGCTGGCCCTTAATTATTTTGATATCGGCAAAGTGCTGGTGATCGCGCCGAAGCGTGTGGCTACAGACACATGGCCGAGGGAGCTTTCAAAATGGGAACATCTCACGGGCCTGACTGCATCGCTGGTAATAGGAAACCGCGAGCAGCGTGAGAAAGCACTTAATTGCCCTGCATTCCTCTACATCATCAATCGGGAAAATGTCTGTTGGCTGGTGGAAAACCACAGATGGGATTTTGATACGGTGGTGATTGATGAGCTGTCCAGCTTCAAATCCAACCGGACGGAGCGGTTCAAAGCGATGAAGAAGGTTCGTCCTTTGGCGCATCGGGTGATTGGGTTGACCGGAACCCCGGCTCCCAACTCCCTGCTTGATCTGTGGCCGGAGATGTACCTGTTGGATATGGGCCAGCGGCTTGGGCGGTTTATCACTGGATACCGTGAGAGGTTCTTCACCCCAGATAAGCGCAACCGGGAAATCGTCTACAGCTACAAACCTCGTGAGGGCGCGGAGGATGCTATTTACTCCCTGATTTCCGACATCTGCATTTCAATGAAGGCGGTGGATTATTTGGATATGCCGGAGCGTATTGATAACCGCATCGAGGTCGAGATGAGCGCCAAGGAGAAAAAGATCTATGACGATTTCTGTCGGGATATGGTGGTGCAGATTGAAGATGAGGAGCTGGATGCAGTAAACGCAGGTGTCCTTTCCGGCAAACTACTTCAAATGGCAAATGGTGCAGTTTACGGCGATGATCGCAGGGTACTTCCCATTCACAGCCGCAAGCTGGATGCCTTAGAGGATTTAGTGGAGGCGGCAAACGGGAAGCCGCTGCTGGTAGCGTATTGGTACAAACATGATCTCGCCAGAATCCGGGAGCATTTCCCAGAGGCGAGATGCATCGATACCTCGAAGGATATTTCCGACTGGAATGCCGGGAAGGTTCCAATGGCCCTGATCCACCCCGCCTCTGCCGGACACGGCTTGAACCTTCAGGAAGGCGGCTGCACCATCGTCTGGTATGGACTGACATGGTCGCTGGAGCTTTACCAGCAATTGAACGCCAGACTGTGGAGACAGGGACAGAAACACACGGTGGTGATCCACCACATCATCACAAAAGGCACCCATGACGAGGATGTGATGAAGGCACTGGAAAATAAGGATATGCGGCAGTCGAATTTGATTGCAGCTGTCCGGGCAAGGATTGGAGGGTAAGCGATGAGCGAAAGGATAGAAACGATTATACGGGAGTACCCACAAATGAAAACCGAACTGCGGTGTCTGGAGCATCAGATTAAAAACTTCAAGGGGATTTCTGAAACGGAAATGATTGAGTCCATGAATTTCAGCAGCCCTGAAGGTGAGCGTGTCCAGACCAGCAACATCTCCAATAAGCCTGCCTCCATTGCTCTGAATTATCATGCTCGTATGGAAGAGATCAACCGGGAATGGTACGAGCATCTGGAAAAGCGATATTTGATGCTGTCCGAGGATGTCCGCTTTTTCGAAGCGGCGCTGACTGCGTTGAGTGGGTATCTGCCGGACTTCATGACGGACATGGTGGTACATGGCTGCACTTGGGATTACTTGTGTGAGCATTACCATATTTCCCGGACGATGGTGGCAAAGAACCGCAGGAAAGCAATTGTAGAGCTGGATGAACTGTATCGGAAACACGATGATGAGATGGTTTCCTATATGCTGAGTTAAGGAGGGTTGACTATGATGTGTAAACGAGGCGATGTTTATTATGTGGATTTTGGTCAGAACACAGATAGCTGTGTGCAGTGCGGCATCCGCCCTGCGCTGGTGGTCAGCAACAATCGTGCAAATGCAAGCTCTCCTGTCATCACGGTGATTCCGCTGACTGCCCGTACATACAAACGGCGTTCCATACCAACTCATGTGCTGGTGCCAAAAAGCTCCGGCAGCGGATTGTCTAAGAACAGCATGGCCTTGGCGGAGCAGGTCTGCACCATTGATAAATCTTCTCTCATGGAGAAGAAAGGCTCGGTGACCAGCGCACAGGTTATGGCGGCGGTTACAAGGGCGCTGCAAATACAGATCGGAGCTGTAGAGCAATATAACTATGAGTGACTGTGGCAGGATTGAGGCGATTAATTAAACAAATCGGAGCCTGCGTTTTTAATGCCCATCATTGTTTCGATGGGCATTTATCATCATACGAAAATAAAATGAAGAAGAAGCATATAGCATATGGTACCACCTGCAATAGATATGAGCATCTCACGTTTCCACAAATGAAGCAATACTGTTGCCGCGATAGATATGAATTCCGGCAGACCGTGATTTCCTTGAAGAATATTGACATTTTTCAGGCAATAGATCACAAGCATACCAAAAACAGCGGATGGAAGATACTTACCGATATACTGGATGAATTCGGGGGTTGTCCTGTTTTCTGAAAAGACAATAAATGGAAGGAACCGTGTGAGCACGGTTCCAAGAACACACAATCCAATAGTTATTATCTGCTGAGTTACTGTCATTGCTTTACAACCTCCGTTCTATCCAGCGGTTTACGAAACACTGCCAAAAGGAAAATAATTGTCGCCATTGTTGGAATCATAAACGAATTCGCCCCGAACATGATCAGGCAGATGGCAGAGGCACCAAGACCTATATACGCTGAGATATGTCGCTTATCTTTCAGCCATTGCTCTAAAAAAATGACAACAAACATGGCTGTCATAACAAAGCTTATGCCATCTGTGCTGAAATGAAGAAGGGAGCCTATCAGACCACCAATCGTTGCTCCGGAAAACCAGTAGAAATGGTTGAGTAGAGTTATAAAAAACATAAACCAGCCTCTGTCAACATCCTCTGGAATCTCAGCGGTATAATTAATTGAAAAGGTTTCATCGCACATTCCAAATATTAGATAGTATTTTTTCCATCCCATGCCTTTAAATTTATCAAGCATGGATAGACCATAGAACAAATGACGTGCCTGAATTAATAGCGTCATGATAAGTACCTGCAACGGAGCAAACGGGCTGAGTAGCATTTCTACAGCAACAAATTCCAAAGAGCCGCCGAAAATAATCAGACTCATAATCATGGGATAAACAAAGGAAAAGCCGGAAACATTCATGTATATTCCGTAAGCAAGTCCTAAAAACCAGAAACCTGCGAAAATTGGAATTGTATAAGGGAATGCTTTTTTTAATGCTTCTAAAATCATAACAGTCTCCTTCTTGAAATTTAAAATAACATATTGTAAAATAAAGATTACGAAACAGATTATACCACCGTTATTTATTAATTACAATATGGAAAATAAAATTAACAGGAGGATATATGGAAATCGGAGAAATCATTGCATATAACTTAAAAAGAATTCGAGAAGAACGGAATTTAAGTCTTGGACAGCTGGCTGACGGTGCCGGTGTCAGTAAAGTGGTTCTTTCTCAGATAGAAAAGGGAGATTCTAACCCAACCATTAACACGATCTGGAAGATAACAGGTGCCTTACAACTTCCATACACCAGCCTTTTGGAATTGCCAGAAACGCATGCTGTGCATATGAGAAAAGCGGATATTCATGAACTTGTGGAGGATAAATACCACATATTCAGCTATTATCCAAAGGATCAGTATCGGAATTTTGAGATGTATCAGATTGAGATGGAGCCCAGATGTGTACATCCTTCTATTGGGCATTCCACAAACAGTTCTGAATATATTATGATGATGGAGGGGCAGGCTGTTATTGAAGTGAATGGAAAGAAATATTTGCTTGGAGAAGACGATGCGTTGTTTTTTGAAGCTTCGGTTCCACATTGTTACAAGAATGAGACAGATGAACCAGTTAAAATGGTGCTTTTGATATATTATGACTAATTCACATGTAACTTTCAGTTTGTCGGGATCGGTGTACTAAAGGTGTACTGTTTTTCAAAATCGAATGTGCTATTATTATAATTGCCGAAATGGAATGGGACTTGGGGCTACGGCTCCGAGTCCTTTTTTCGTGGCCGGGCGGGACTTTCTATCCTTTCACCCACCCGTACATACGAAAGGAGATGGCAATTTTGTATACTGATAAAACACAGGAAGCAATGGCTTATTTGAAGAAGAAAAAGCGTTGGTTGACAGTGCAGCAATACCGAACCATTAAGGGCCAGATTTTGGCTGGTGATGAGGATGGTGCGATTCGCGGCATTGACCGTGTAATTGAGAGAAACAGGAAAGGACGTGCTTGCCATGCCGCGCAGACCTAACACTCCATGCAAGCATCCCGGCTGTGGTCGGTTGGTTCCATATGGGACAATGTACTGCGAGGAACATCAACCCCTCCACCGCCATGATGTGAAAACCACAGCGGAGAAAGGATATGGCAGCCGTTGGCGTAAGGCAAGAGCTGTTTATCTTCAATCCCATCCACTGTGTGTTCGCTGTCTTGCACGAGGACGTTATGTGAAGGCAACCGTGGTCGATCACATCACACCCCACCGTGGAGATCAGAAACTTTTTTGGGACAGAGAAAATTGGCAGGCGCTTTGCAAATCCTGCCATGATTCCAAAACGATGACCGAGGACAGATATGAGGAATACCGCTACCGGGAGGGGCGGTCAAAATCTCTGTGACCCGGCCTCTAAAAGACCGGCGCCCCCTCAAACGTGAATTTTTGCGAAATTAAAGAGGGGGGATACCCGGCAGGGGCGCAAAATCACCCCAAAATGCTATAAGATTACTGAAAAACCGTGCGGTTCCGATACTTTTTCGTATCAGGACAGCACTTTTATTTTGCGAAAAAGTACGATTTAAGGCTGCGAAACCATGCTGCAAAAGTGAGGTTTCCGGCCTTTTTTCTTTGCACAATTCAGCGAAAGGATGTGAAGCAATGACTGACTTTCAAGCGAAGCAAATACGGGAACTGAGGATGCGCGGTGTTGGCTACAGGGCCATTGCTTCGGTTGTTGGGCTATCCCGTGACATAGTACGAAACTATTGTAAAGGACACGGGCTGGATGGTTATGCCTCTGCCCTAACTTTGAACATGAAGGAGCAGATGGCCAGCGGCGCAGCGTGTATGTGCTGCGGGAAGCAGATTATTCAGGCTCCAACCGGGCGAAAGCGGAAGTTTTGCTCAGACAAATGTAGGCGGGAATGGTGGGCGGCTCACCCAGAGGCAATTCAGAGAAAGGCCACAGCTTACTATGATGTAACCTGCGCCTACTGCGGGAAGTCGTTCAAATCCTATGGAAATAAGAACCGCAGATACTGCTGCCACGAATGTTATGTGCGCGACAGGTTCTGGCGGGAAGAAGATGGCCGGGAGCCTTATGTGGGGCCAGCCGGACGTGAGGAGGAAAATCTATGAGTGCTATGGAATGGAAAACCCTGTCGGTGGATGCGCTCCGTCCGGCAGAATACAATCCCCGTAAGAAGCTCAAAGCGGGAGATAAGGAATATGAGAAAATCAAAAACTCCATTCAGGAGTTCGGTTATGTGGAACCTATCATCGTCAATTTTGACATGACGGTTATCGGCGGTCACCAGCGCCTGACCGTGCTGAAGGATATGGGATATACAGAAGTTCAGTGCGTGGTGGTTCATATTGAGGATGAAAACAAGGTGAAAGCCTTGAATATCGCTCTCAATAAAATCACGGGCGCATGGAACGAGCAGCTTCTGGCTGACTTGCTGGTCGATCTGCAGTCTGCGAACTTCAATACAGATTTTACGGGCTTCGAGGCACCGGAGATCGAGCAGCTTTTTTCCAAGGTACACAATAAGGCCATCAAAGAGGATGACTTTGATGTGGAGGAAGAACTGAAAAAGCCGACCATGTCTTGCAAAGGTGACCTCTGGCTTTTGGGGCGGCACCGTTTGGTTTGTGGCGATTCTACTCTGCCGGAAACCTACACTTCGCTCATGGATGGGCGGCGTGCCAATATGGTTCTGACAGATCCGCCCTACAATGTAAATGTACAGGAAACGGCGGGTAGAATCCAGAATGACAATATGCCAGATGAGGATTTTTATAAATTCCTTTTCGCGGCGTTTGTAAATATGGAACAGAACATGGAGAATGATGCCTCCATCTATGTATTCCATGCTGACACGCAGGGATTGAACTTTCGCAGAGCTTTTGCCGATGCGGGATTTTATTTGTCCGGCTGCTGCATCTGGAAAAAGAATGCGCTGGTGCTTGGGCGATCTCCGTATCAGTGGAAGCATGAACCGTGCCTGTTTGGTTGGAAGAAAGGCGGCAAGCACCAATGGTATTCTGACAGAAAGCAGACCACTGTATGGGAATATGACCGTCCGAAATCCAGCAAGGAGCATCCGACCATGAAACCTGTAGCACTGATGGCCTACCCTATACAAAATTCCTGTATGAGTAACTGCATTGTGCTTGACCCGTTCCTCGGCTCCGGCTCTACCCTCATCGCCTGTGAGGAAACTGGACGCATCTGCTATGGCATCGAGCTGGATGAAAAATTCGCAGATGTCATTGTGAAGCGGTATATTGAGGCAGTTGATTCTTCCAGCGGTGTGTATCTCTTGCGGGATGGCGAGAAGATTCCATTCAGTCAGATGGCAGATGGGGATGAGGACTCCATCCCCTTATTCTGAGGTACGGCCTATGAAAATGATAAAATCTACTTTAACCCTCGGAAGCCTATTTGATGGCTCCGGGGGATTCCCATTGGGTGGGCTACTTTGCGGCATTGAGCCAAAGTGGGCATCGGAAGTGGAGCCATTTGCCGTTCGGGTAACGACTAAGCGCCTGCCACAGGTAAAGCATCTGGGCGATGTCAGTAAAATACAGGGCGGCAATATTGAACCAGTGGATGTTATCACATTCGGCTCACCATGCCAAGATATGTCAATCGCTGGCAAACGAGCAGGATTGGATGGCTCCCGCTCAAACCTATTTTTTGAAGCCATCCGAATCGTAAAAGAAATGAGGTGTGCGACCAATGAAAAATATCCAAGATATATCGTCTGGGAGAATGTGCCGGGAGCTTTCTCATCCAACCAAGGTGAAGATTTCCGGGCAGTCCTCGAAGCGGTCTGCACGGTCAAAGGTCGTTTTACTATTCCTCGACCTGAAAAATGGTCAGGGGCTGGAGAAATCTTGGGAGATGGATTCTCAGTCGCTTGGCGAACACTCGATGCGCAATATTGGGGAGTCCCCCAGAGACGTCGGCGCATCTACCTTGTCGCAGATTTTGATGGCGAATGTGCCGGAAAAATATTATTTGAGTCAGAAAGCGTGTCTGGGTATCCTTCGAAGGGCTTCTTCCCGTGGCAAGAAGTTGCCGGAGCTTTTGCGGAGAGCGTTGGAGCGACAGGCGGAGCAATCTGCCTGAATGACCAAGGCGGACAGCGGATGGATATTACAGAGGGTATGACTAATACGCTCCGGGCCGAAAGCCACCACCCACCCTGCGTCATGGAATCGGCAGAGACCTTTCCTGCGCTGTTTGAAAATCATTCACAGGACAGCCGCTATACAGGGCCACTTGATGTTGCGCAGACCGTATCGGCTACCTATGGTATGGGTGGTAATAATCAGCCTTTTGTGGTATCCGTGCAGGGTTCTTTGTTCGGCAGAACTGAAAAGAACGGGCCACAGGGAACTGGCGTAAATGAGGATGTGAGCTTTACACTGAATACGGTTGATCGTCATGCAGTTGCCTACGGTATCGACAGGTCTGCATTTAATCAGGGAGAGAATGCAAAATACAGTTTCGCTGTGGACGAGGAGCGCCAGCCGACTATGGTTGCGAAAGGACCGGGGGCTGTCGCACAGCCAACCTACTGCATGACTACAGGGGGATTTGCAAAGATTGCCAAGGAGAAAACACCTGCGCTTCTGGCAAGGGATTATAATGCCCCGCCTGTCGTGAACAATACGGAGTATATTGTGAGACGTTTGATGCCAACAGAATGTGCAAGGCTTCAGGGATTCCCTGATTGGTGGTGTTCAAGCCTTGGAACGGATGATCCTACAAAGGAAGAACTGGACTGGTGGGCTGTTGTATTTGAGACACAGCGGCGAATTGCAGGAAAATCCACAAGACCAAAAAGTCGCAGCCAGATAGCAAAATGGCTGAAGAACCCTTACTCGGATGCGGCTGAATACCGTCTCTGGGGCAATGGTGTGGCACTTCCGAATGTCTGCTTTGTGCTTGCTGGAATTGTCTGGTATGCACAAAATCATCAGGTATAATTAGGCGCATATTTTTCCGAGAAAATGCTTGCTATTTCTGCCTTTTAGAGTGATTAATGTACTACCAAAAAAACAAGGAGGCAGAAAACAATGAGAATTGAAACCAAGACCGAAAACCGAAAAGCAATGGTGCAGGCCATCGGAGAATTTCTGGTGAAGGAAGCCCATTACATGGGGCCACCTACTTTCTCCTACACAGTAGGAAACCTGATCATTGATCGAGATGGCGTTATTACCAGCGAGGCAGATGATGGAGAGGAGCTGCTGATGCAGTTTTTGACCGAGAAAGGTTATGTGGAAGTGCCAACCGAGGAACTGAACATTCAGGTACCATATGACACAGATAATCCTACAGCTTTGCGGAACATCATCGCCATGCTCCACGCAAGAGCATACTTGCTCAACCGAATCACTCGCCATGAGACCTTTTCCGTTAGCGATTCATTTCTGAACGAACTGGAGCGGCTGCCCGGAGAAAACACCTTCGAGGCGTTCCAAACCGCCCTGTCGGCGGCCACGGACGCGCTGAAAGGCGTTTCCTTCGCAGAGGGAGTAATTACTTTCACCTTTCCTCTTTCCGAGAACAGCGCAAAAAACCGAGCTTACGCAGAGCTTTGCGCTCTGATGACAGCACGGGCGAAGGAAGCCAAGAGATGCAGTGCGGAGCCTGTGGTTCAGGAAAATGAAAAATATTATCTTCGAATCTGGCTCATTCAGTTGGGGTTATCCGGAAAAGACGGTAAAGAGTCCCGGAAAGCCCTACTGGATGGTCTGAATGGCCACACAGCATTTCGTACCAAGGCGGATGCAGAGCGGTTTAGCGCAGCACAGAAGGAAAAACGTGCTGCGGCAAAAGCAGCTCGACTGGCAACGCAGGAAAGAGAGGACGAGGATGATGAAATTTCCGAATAGAGAGACCGTGGATCGTGTCCGCAGGGAATATCCTGTGGGCACACGGGTGGAATTGCTTCAGATGGACGATGTACAGGCTCCACCTCTTGGTACGCTTGGCACAGTCGAAGGTGTGGACGATACCGCATCACTTCTGATGAAATGGGACAATGGCTCCCACCTGAATGTGATCTATGGTGAGGATGTTGTTTGCAAAATTGAGCAGGAGGGTTTCTGAATGGAACAGGATATTCTTGATGAGCTTTACTACGGGCATATCGTGCCGTGGGAGAATCAAAATGATAAGACACCGGAAATGGAGTCGTTCAGCGAACAGGTGGATCAGGATATTGAATGCTTGGAAAAGCTGCTGGATGCCGAAGGGAAAAAAGTGTTGGAGCGGCTTTTGGATAACAGTGCAGAGCTGGAACGCTTGCAGGTTTGCGAGGGCTTTAAGGACGGATTTCGGCTTGGGGTGCAGCTTATGACTGCTGGAATGGGCAGCAGCAAAAAACCGTAAATTACACAATTCTTGCGGCGAATCATTGTGTAATATATTCCTCCGAATTGACTTGCTATTATCCTCTTTTAGAGCGAATATGTGTACACCGAAAGGGAAAACACATCAAAAGAAAACGGAGGATGCACCATGAACGAGAAAACAGCAAGACAGATCGAGGAAATGAAAAAGCAGACCATCGGAGTTGAGGTTGAGATGAACAGCATCACCCGGAGAGCCGCCGCTAAGCTCGCCGCTGAATTCTTCGGTACCGAACGCTACGAGGACACGGCATACCGCAACGGCTACTACACTTGGAGCGCTTGGGATGCGCAGGGCCGGGAATGGAAATTCCAGAGGGATGTCAGTATTGATGGCCCGGACAGCGAAAAATGCGAAATGGTCACCCCGATCCTGACCTACGCTGACATAGAAACCTTGCAGGAGCTGATCAGGAAGCTCAGACGCGCAGGAGCGAAGAGCGATGCCACAAGAGGCTGCGGAGTTCACATCCACATCGGAGCCAACGGCCACACGCCGCAAACACTCAGAAACCTCGCCAACATTATGGCAAGCCATGAGCGACTGATTGCGGATGCGCTTGCCCTTGATCGGGGACGGATGAGCCGCTACTGTCGCACGGTAAACCCTCTCTTCCTGCAGGAAGTCAATAAGCGGAAACCCAATACGATGTCGCAACTTGCCGACATCTGGTACACCTCTAACGATGCCAACTACGGCAGAAGCCAGCACTACAACAGCAGCCGCTACCATATGCTCAATTACCATGCAACCTTTACAAAGGGAACGATTGAATTCAGGCTTTTCCAATTTGACGCTCCGGCAGATGGGAAGCGCAACGGCCTTCACGCAGGGCAGCTCAAGAGCTACATCCAGCTTTGCTTGGCACTCAGCCAAATGGCAAAAACGGTGAAAACCGCAAGCCCCAAGCCACAGCAAAACGAGAATCCGAAATACGCAATGAGAACATGGCTCCTTCGGCTCGGATTTATCGGCGAGGAATTCGCAACCGCAAGGGACATCCTGACCAGACGGTTGGCTGGAGATACAGCATTCCGCCACGGCAGAGCAGCCGCTTGAAGGAACCGCAGGAGTTAGCCTCCTGCCACCTTACCCTTGACCGCTTCGGCGGTCTTAAGGTGGTAGAAGGGTAATCCCTTCGGAAAGGATGGAACAGCCATGAAAAACAGGTATTACATTGCTTATGGGAGCAACTTGAACATCTATCAGATGTTTGCGCGTTGCCCCGGCGCAAAGATCATCGGCACCTCGGTGATTGAGAATTACCAGCTGCTTTTTAAGGGTAGCAAGACAGGCTCTTACTTGACCATTGAGCCGAAGGAAGGCAGGAGCGTTCCCGTTGCTGTCTGGTCGGTGACGGCCAGAGACGAAGCAGCACTTGATCGCTACGAAGGTTATCCTGCCTTTTACTACAAAGCAGAGATGAAACTGCCGATTAAAGGAATCAAATCCGGTAAAATCAGGACGCGGGACGTTTTCGTTTACATTATGCATGAGGATCGCCCACTTGGGCTGCCAAGTGAATATTACCTTGAAACTTGCCTGCAGGGGTACCAGAGCTTCAGATTTGATAAAAAAATACTATTTCAGGCTTATGCCGACAGTGACAGGAGGGAATGAAATGAAAATTGATGCAAACGCAAGAATTCGGATTTGTCCACGCTGTGGGAATGCCTACCACGGTGTTCCCTCCCTTTCAAGGGCCGACAATGAAACACTCATCTGCCCGGATTGCGGAACAAGAGAGGCTTTAGAAAGCATTGGTGTGGATGCGCAGGAGCAGGATAAAATTCTTGATACCATTCACCGCTGCCAATCCGAGATGTAAGATACACAGTTTATCCGGGATTTGTTTGTGCAAATTATGCTCCGAATTAACTTGCTATTATCCCTTTTTAGAGCGAATATGTACCTACCGAAAGGGAAAACAAAATAATCGGAGGATACGAACATGAAAAACGATGGAATCAAAAGAGGTCAGGAAAGCACATGGAACACCGCAAACCACTACTGCTTGCCGAACATCACCACGATGGAGAAACTTTCCATGAAGGTTTGCGCCGGAGAAGGCGCGGTGCTGAAGATGGGCGATAAGGTTTTGGTTACTGACCACGCTTGGAAAGGATTCATCGCCGGAGTATACGAGTTCCTTGAAACCCCAGAAGAAACAGGGTTCGGATACATTGAATGCCGACTGAGTCTTATAGCCATGAGCGGGGAGCTTTTTGAGGATGGCGGTCACGCTATCGCTTGGGCGATGACGATTTAAAACACAATTTCACAAAGATGCAGAGCCGCAAGGCCCTGTATCTCGTTACGGAGGTCGCAGAGATGCGGCTTTTTTTGTTGCCAATTTTACCGAGAGGAGGTGGGAGCATGGCACAGAGAGGAAGAAAACCGAAGCCTACGGCCCTTAAGCAGCTGGAGGGCAATCCGGGCGGCAGACCCCTGAATACGAAGGAACCGAAGCCAGAGAAGAAAGCTCCCCGCTGTCCTTCGTGGCTTGAGGATGAAGCAAAAAAGGAATGGAGACGGATGGCAAAGGTGCTGGAGGCGATGGGCCTGCTGACAGAAATGGACATGGCAGCCTTCGCCGGGTATTGTCAGGCTTATGCTCGGTGGAAGGAAGCGGAGGAGTTTTTGACGCAGCACGGCTCTATGGTGCGCACCCCCAACGGATACCTGCAGCAGGTGCCGCAAGTTTCCATTGCCCAGACAAATATGAAAATCATGCTTAAGTTCTGTGAGCAGTTTGGCCTCACCCCATCTGCCAGAAGCCGCATTGTTGGCGGTGACAGCAACAGTGATGAAGATGATGAAATGGAGAAACTTTTGGAAGGGGGTGGATGCTGATGGCATTTGAATATACCCCTTCCCCATTTATGCTCCCTGACTCCAGATATGACGAGAAGAAAGCTGATCACGCCGTAGCCTTTATTCAAAACTTGAAACACACAAAGGGCAAGTGGGATGGGAAACCGTTTTTTCTGCTGCCTTGGCAGGAGCAGATTGTCCGGGATATTTTTGGAATCGTCAATCCGGAGGGCAAACGGCAGTTTCGCAGTGCCTACATTGAAATCCCAAAGAAGAACGGAAAATCGGAGCTTGCTGCCGCAATCGCCTTATACCTTCTTTACGGGGACGGTGAGGCCAGCGCCGAGGTGTACAGCTGCGCCAATGACCGAAGTCAGGCATCCATCGTATTTGACGTTGCCAAGCGGATGGTGGAGAAATCTCCTGCGCTTATGAAGCGTTCAAAGATCGCAGCGGCCACCAAGCGCATCGTCAACTACCGGAATGCTGGCTTTTATCAGGTGCTTTCAGCCGAGACAGGTACAAAGCATGGTTTGAATATTTCTGGGCTGGTATTTGATGAGATACACGCGCAGCCAAACCGGAAGCTGTATGACGTTATGACCAAAGGCTCCGGCGATGCCCGTGAGCAACCTCTCTTCTTCATTATCACCACTGCAGGTACGGATAAAGAGAGCATCTGCTATGAGCTGCATACCAAAGCACTGGATATTATGAATGGCAGAAAGATCGACCATTCTTTTTATCCTGTGATTTACGGCCTGAGTGATGAGGACGATTGGAATGACGAGGCAAATTGGTACAAAGCGAATCCATCCCTTGGATACACGATCAGCATTGACCGAGTGCGGGATGCTTATCGGGATGCCTTGGAAAATCCGGCAGAGGAAAACGTGTTCAAGCAGCTTCGGCTGAATATTTGGACGAATTCTACGGTTGTGTGGATACCGGAGCATATTTACGAGAGAGGAAATTTACCGATAAACCCAGCGGAGCTTGAAGGCCGGGATTGCTATGCGGGGCTTGACCTCTCCTCCACCTCAGATATTACAGCGTTGGTATTGGTGTTCCCGCCGAGGACAGAGAATGAGAAATACATTGTCCTGCCGTTTTTCTGGCTCCCGGAAGAGACGCTGGAGCTGCGGTGCCGCCGCGACCATGTTTTGTACGATGTCTGGCAGAGGCAGGGCTACATCTTGACTACAGAGGGGAATGTCATTCATTACGGATTTATTGAGCGCTTTATTGAACGGCTTGGAGAAAAATATCACATTATCGAAATCGCCTATGACCGCTGGAATGCCACACAGATGGTACAGAACCTTGAGGATATGGGCTTCACGATGGTGCCTTTCGGACAAGGGTTCAAAGATATGTCACCGCCCTCCAAAGATCTGTACAAGCTGCTGATGGAGGGCAATATCAATCATGGAGGCAATCCCGTTCTCAAGTGGATGGCCCAGAACGTGGTTATGCGGCAAGATCCCGCTGGAAATATTAAACCCGACAAGGAACGCTCCGTGGAGAAGATCGACGGGATCGTTGCTCTCATCATGGGCCTTGACCGCTGCATCCGAAGCGCACCTGCTACCAGCGTCTACGATGAACGGGGCATCCTGTTCATTTAATCAATGAGCGCTGCAATCACTCCAATAAGGACAATTACGATGAGGATGGTAAAGCATCCCCATTTTCCATCTTCCTTTCCAATGCGGAAGGTCAGCCATAGTAGGCCAATAAACGCGAGGAAATAATCCATTATATGACCTCCTTCCCGTGGATTGGTTTTAGAATGCGCTGAAAGGTGATATCCAGCCGGACATTCCCGTTAGTTAATGGGTAGATTTCAAAATTATCCGCTTCGAGGATTACTTGCGAGAATGCTCGTGGATGCAGCACCGATAATTCAGGCAGTTCAATAGAAATGGAGCCGAGATTGAAATCCTGATCAATCTCGATGTCCATGCTGCCTTCCGGTGTGGTTTCTGCGACCAGCTTCTGCAATCTGGCGGCTGCTTCCATCATCTTGCGATACCGCTGGATATTTAGGAGTTGCACAGTAGGCTTCGGAAGCCATCGGAGATAATCCAGCAGGGCATCCAAGGCGGTTTCATAATCATAGTTTTCCTGTTTGTTCATTCTGATCTCCTTTCAAAGTTAAAGGGCACCGCCATGTACTTTCTGACGGTGTCCTTTTGTTGATGGGTACTGATACATGGTGGAGCGAATTCCGTGATAAGGATTCGGATGCTCCCGGTTTTTCCTGCGGCAATCTTTACAGCGCTTGGGAAGTTTCATACCAGTGTCAACTTTCTGAATGAATTCATCCAAGGAGATTGTAAAGGTGCTTCCACATTCAACGCATTGTTCTTGACGGACTACAAACATGAAATCACTTCCTTCCTTTTTGGGGGCGCACTCTGACGGTCACATTGTTTACCGCAAAGGGTGGGGTGCTATCTTATACCGCAAAGGGGGAACCCCCAAATGGCCGATTTTTGACCTTTTTCGCAAGAGTTCATGAAAAGTTTACAAATGGCGGCATTTTTCAGCAGCCGCATTCAGAGAGGAGCGTGTATTCTATGGGATTTTTATCTGGTATCTTCCGGGCGAGAGATAAGCCCACCAATAGCACATCCGGCAGCGCCTACCGATTTTTTCTTGGCGGTAGCACTTCTGGAAAAAATGTAAATGAGCGGTCTGCCATGCAGATGACAGCGGTCTATGCCTGTGTCCGGATTCTGTCTGAATCAGTTGCTGGTTTGCCTGTCCATCTCTACAGATACCGGGATGATGGCAGCAAGGAAAAGGCGATTGACCATTCACTGTATCGGCTGCTTCATGACGAGCCGAATCCGGAGATGACTTCCTTTGTGTTCCGGGAGACCTTAATGACACATCTACTCCTGTGGGGCAACGCCTATGCACAAATTATCCGTAACGGCAAGGGTGAGGTTCTGGCTCTCTACCCTCTGATGCCCAACCGGATGACGGTAGATCGGGATGACAAAGGACATCTGTATTATCAGTACCAAATGCAGGACTCGGATGCGCCAACCATGAAAACCGGAACTGTCATTCTGAAGCCAACCGATGTGCTTCATGTTCCCGGCCTTGGGTTTGATGGGCTGGTTGGTTATTCGCCGATTGCTATGGCAAAGAACGCTATTGGCATGGCGATTGCCTGTGAAGAATACGGGGCTAAGTTCTTTGCAAACGGTGCCACTCCCGGAGGTATTTTGGAGCATCCCGGTACAGTCAAAGATCCGGCGAGAGTCCGGGACAGCTGGAGCGCTGCATTTGGTGGCAGCAGTAATTCCAATAAAGTGGCCGTGCTGGAAGAAGGCATGAAATACACGCCGATCTCGATCTCGCCGGAACAGGCACAGTTTTTGGAAACAAGAAAATTCCAGATAGATGAAATTGCTCGAATTTTCCGGGTACCGCCTCATATGGTAGGTGACCTTGAAAAGTCGAGCTTTTCTAATATTGAGCAGCAGTCTCTTGAGTTCGTGAAATACACGCTGGAGCCGTGGATTGTCCGGTGGGAGCAATCCATCAACCGGGCGCTTCTTTCCGAAAACGAGAAGGCTGCTTATTTTGTCAAGTTCAACGTGGAGGGCCTTCTGCGTGGCGATTACCAAAGTCGTATGTCTGGTTACGCTACTGCTCGCCAGAATGGTTGGATGTCCGCAAATGATATCCGGGAACTTGAAAACCTTGACCGCATCCCGCCGGAACAGGGCGGTGACCTATACCTGATCAACGGCAACATGACAAAGCTGGAGGATGCGGGGCTATTCGCTGCCAGCAGCGGAAAGGAGGAAAATTCCGATGAAAGTGAAGAAGTTTTGGAAGTGGACGAACCGGACGGTTCTGAATCAGGAGACGCAGGAGCAGACACAGGAAAGGACGCTGTTCCTGAACGGCACCATCGCCGAGGAAAGCTGGTTTGACGATGACGTTACTCCCCAGATTTTCAAGGACGAGCTGACCAGCGGCAGCGGGGACATTACGGTGTGGATCAACTCTCCGGGTGGTGATTGTGTCGCAGCGGCGCAAATCTACAATATGCTGATGGACTACCCCGGCAATGTCACCGTGAAAATTGATGGCATTGCCGCCTCCGCCGCCAGCGTGATTGCAATGGCTGGTACGAAGGTGATGGTTTCCCCCGTTTCCATGTTGATGATCCATAACCCGGCCACCATCGCATTTGGGGATACGGCTGAGATGCAGAAAGCCATCGCCATGCTGGATGAGGTAAAGGAATCCATTATCAATGCCTATGAGATCAAGACCGGGTTATCCCGTGCCAAGCTGTCCCGCCTGATGGATGCGGAAACTTGGATGGATGCCCACAGTGCCGTGGAGTTGGGATTCGCAGATGAGATCATGAAACGCCAGACCGATGAGGAAGCGGATACCGAGGTCTCCGGGGAGGTCACGGCCTCCAATCTGTATTCCCGTGCTGCCGTTACCAATTCCCTGATGGATAAACTGGCGGCAAAGTGCCGTATCCAGTCGAATCCAGTCAAACCAGAGCGCTCCGTTGATTCCCTCATGGAGCGCTTGAACCTTATCAAACAACACATTTAATGGAGGTATTTTCTATGACTATTCTTGAACTGCGTGAGAAGCGCAATACCGCATGGAATGCTGCCAAGGCATTCCTTGAATCCCATCGTACCGAGAAAGGTACTTTGACTGCCGAGGATGACGCCACCTACACCCAGATGGAACAGGAAATCAACGATCTCGGCAAGGAGATCGCTCGTCTGGAGCGTCAGGAGGCGCTGGAGGCAGAGCTTTCCAAGCCCGTAAACACCCCGCTCACTTCCAAACCGGGCAGTGGCAAAGCGGACGAGGCTAAGACTGGCCGTGCTTCCGATGCCTACCGCAAAGCAATGCTGGATGCTTTCCGCTCCAACTTCAAGCGCGTGTCCAACGTCCTGCAGGAAGGCGTGGACGCAGATGGCGGTTATTTGGTGCCGGAAGAATATGATCATCGCCTGATTGATATTTTGACGGAAGAAAATATCATGCGTGGCCTCGCCACCACAATCACCACTTCCGGTGAGCATAAAATCAACATCGCTGCTACCAAGCCTGCGGCGAGCTGGATCGAGGAAGGCGGCGCACTGACCTTTGGCGATGCCACCTTCTCCCAGATTCTGCTGGATGCCCATAAGCTCCATGTGGCCATTAAGGTAACGGAGGAGCTTTTGTACGACAATGCGTTTGGTTTGGAGAATTATATCATCACGCAATTCGGCAAGGCCCTCGCCAATGCGGAGGAGGACGCTTTCCTGAATGGTGATGGTACCGGGAAGCCTCTGGGCCTGTTCGCTGCTGTTGGCGGCGGCACTGTGGCAGGTACGCTGTCTGCGGCGATCAAGTCCGACGATATGCTCGATCTGGTGTATGCCCTGAAGCGCCCCTACCGTAAGAGCGCCAGCTTTATCATGAACGACAAAACGCTGGCCCTGCTCCGTAAGCTGAAGGACAACAATGGTGCCTACATCTGGCAGCCTTCTTATCAGGCCGGGGAACCTGACCGGGTGTTGGGTTATGCGGTACACACCTCTGCTTATGCGCCGGAGGATGCCATTGCCTTCGGTGATTATAAGTATTACAACATCGGTGATCGGGGTTCCCGTTCTTTCTCTGAGCTGCGGGAGCTGTTTGCCGGGAATGGCATGATCGGTTACGTTGCCAAGGAGCGTGTGGACGGAAAACTGATCCTGCCGGAAGCTGTGCAGATTTTGAAGCTGCAGGCGAGTGCGTGATGATCAGATGCGGAAGCGGTGTCCTTCGGGAGCCGCTTCCCTCTATTTTTGAAAGGGGGCGGTGTACTTGATTGTATCGCTGGAAGAAATGAAGCAGTATCTTCGTGTTGATTTTGAGGATGACGATCAGTTAATTACCGACCTCATTTCGTCCTCCGCATCACTGTGCAAGGATGTGCTTCGGACGGATGATAATGCCGTGCTGGCCAGAGCCGGAAACGGGAAAGCCGCTGTAATGTATACGGTAGCGTATCTGTACGAGCATCGGGAGGAAGCTGACCACCACGATTTGATTCTCACCCTCCGCTCCCTGCTGTTTGGTTCGAGGAAGGAGGGCTTTTGATGAATATTGAGCTGCTGAATGTTCGGATTTTTATCAGCAAAAACGAGGTGGTGACCGATGCGGTTGGAAACCACATAAATGTCTGGAAGGAATACTACACCTGTTATGCTACGGTCAGCGCCGAAGCTGGCAAGGAGGAAACCTCCGCAGGGTTGGTGGTGGATAATTCCAAGATCGACTTCACAATCCGCTGGTGCAAGAAGGCGGCGGAGATCACATCGGATAACTATCGGGTGGAGTTCAACGGCGAGCTGTATAACATCTCCGCTGTAAATCACATGAATTACAGGAAAAAATGCATCAAACTTTCCTGTGAGAAAGTGAGGCGGTGACGATGGCACAAAGAGTATCCATTGACGGGTTGGCAGATGCGGTGATGGAAAACCTCATGGAATATGCTGATCTTGCTGCCAGCGATGTGAAGAAGGCTGTTCGTAAAGCTGGGAATACTGCCCGGAAGGAGATCGAGGCCGGAGCGCCAAGAGATACCGGGGCATACGCCAAGAGCTGGTCTGTAAAAACCACGAAGGAAAGCTCCAGCGCGTTGCAGGTCACAGTGCATTCAAAAAACCGCTATCAGATCGCGCACCTGTTGGAACATGGCCATGCTAAGCGCGGCGGTGGCCGGGTAGCCGCAAGGCCACACATCGCACCAGCGGAGGAGCTTGCCGCCGAGCAGCTGGAACAGGATATAGAGAGGAGCTTGAGCAATGGATGAATTGCTTATAATGCTAAATGAAATGGGGATTCCCTTCGCTTATGACCATTTTGCGGAGGGCGAATCCCCGGAGCCGCCGTTTATCTGTTACCTTCTGCCGCAAAGCGATCATTTTTCCGCTGATGGGAAGGTCTATTACAAAATAAGCGGTGTGCATATAGAGCTGTACACGGATATCAAAGATCTGTCCGTGGAGCAGAAAGTCGAAGCTGTGCTGGATATGCACGGCATTTTTTATGAAAAATCGGAGGTCTGGATAGAGAGCGAAAGGCTCTACGAAGTCCTCTACACATTTGAAATGGAGGTCTGATTTTTATGGGAAACAAAGTCAAGTTTAACCTGAAAAATGTTCATGCTGCCAAGCTGACCGAAACGGAAACGGATGGCGTGACCACTTTTTCCTATGACACCCCCAAGGCCATCCCCGGCGCGGTGAGTATCAGTCTGGATGCGGAGGGTGAAACCAGCCCGTTCTATGCGGACGGTATCGTGTATTTCCGCAGCGTGACCAATAACGGATACAGCGGCGATCTGGAGATTGCCCTGATTCCTGAGTGGTTCCGTACAGAGATTCTGCAGGAGATGCTGGATGCCAAGGGTGTGCTGGTGGAGAACAGCGGTGTTGGCGAGAGCGTGAAGTTCGCCCTTCTCTTTGAATTTGATGGTGATGTGAACGCAATCCGCCATGTGCTGTACAACTGCTCTGCCTCCCGTCCGTCCATCGAGTCGGAGACCAAGGAGGACACCATTGAACCGGGAACAGAAACCCTTTCCATTACAGCTGATCCCCGCTCGGACGGCCTTGTGAAAGCCCGTACCGGGGACGGTACCGACCAGCAGGCGTATACGAACTGGTACAAATCGGTCTACACGCCTACCCCAAAGGAAACGGATGAAAGCGAGGTGCAGTAAGCCATGATTAAGAAAGAGATAGAAATCTGCGGCAAAAAGGTGCCTTTTCGTTCCTCGGCCACGATTCCCCGCCTGTACCGGGCAAAGTTCAAGCGGGACATCTTCAAAGACCTGTCCAAGCTGGAAAAATCCTATAAGGGCAAGACGGAGAACGGTGAGGAGCTGCAGATCGAGGATTTGGAGATCTTCGAGAACGTGGCTTATGTCATGGCCTACCATGCGGACAATACGATCCCGTCCAGCATTGATGAGTGGCTCGACCAATTCGATATGTTTTCCATCTACGAAGTCCTGCCGCAGATTCTGGAGCTGTGGGGCCAGAACATGATTACGGATGTACAGGCAAAAAAAGGATTGGCAGAAGTGAGCGGGAAATGACCACGCCCCTGTTCCTTCTGCGCTGTGTGGAATTAGGCGTTTCTGTCCGTGATCTTGATCTGCTCACGATTGGGCTGGTACTGGATATGTGGACGGAAAAAGCTAACGATGGCGTGAAGTATAAACGGGTAGCAACACAGGAAGATTTCGACAAATTTTGACATTGGCGCATCCAAGGCGGGTGCGCCAATTTACATAGTCTGGAGGTGAGGAATGTATGGCAAGCAGAATCAAGGGCATCACAGTTGAAATCGGCGGCGATACCACAGGTCTGGAAAAAGCCCTGAAGAGTGTTAATTCTTCTATCAAGACCACACAGTCCGAGCTGAAGGATGTAAATAAGCTGCTGAAACTTGATCCAAGCAATACGGAGTTGCTAACGCAGAAGCAGAAGCTCCTGAAGGATGCCATCTCATCCACAAAGGAAAAGCTGGACACCCTGAAAACAGCGCAGGAACAGGCCAAGGCGCAGCTGGAAAGCGGTGATCTGGGACAGGACAAGTACGATGCTCTTCAGCGGGAAATCATTGAAACCGAGCAGGAGCTGAAGCGGATGCAGGAACAGGCGATTGAATCCAATGCTACCCTCGCCAAGATCGAGGAGGTTGGCGGCAAGCTGGAATCCGTGGGTAATTCCATTTCCGGTGTCGGCAAAAAGATGATGCCCGTTACGGCTGGAATTACGGCGCTTGGCACGGCGGCGGTCACTACGGCGGCGGATTTTGAATCCTCTATGTCGCAGGTACAGGCCACGATGGGCATTACCAAGGATGCGATGTCCGAGGTGGATGGGCAGACCGTCAATACGATGGATACCCTTTCCGCTCTGGCAAAGAAGATGGGCGCTGAAACTGCCTTTTCCGCATCGGAATGCGCCGAGGCGCTGAACTATCTGGCATTGGCAGGTTACGATACACAGCAGATGTGCGACACCCTGCCTACCGTCCTGAACCTTGCGGCTGCTGGCAGCATTGATCTTGCTTCCGCTTCAGACATGGTCACAGATGCCATGTCCGCCCTCGGTATGGGTGTTGATGAAGCGGAGACGATGGTTGACCAGATGGCAAAGACCGCTTCTACCACCAATACCTCGGTAGCGCAGTTGGGTGAAGGAATCCTGAAGATCGGCGCAACAGCGAAATCCATCAAGGGTGGCACCGCAGAGCTAAATACGGCCCTCGGCATCCTTGCTAATAACGGTATTAAGGGTGCAGAAGGCGGTACCCACCTTCGAAACGTCATCCTGTCCCTGCAGAGTCCGACAGATACAGCGGCCTCCCTCATGGAAGAGCTTGGTTTGCAGGTCTATGATTCCGAGGGCAATATGCGCTCCCTGAATGATATTCTGGGGGATTTGAATACCAGCATGGATGGTATGACCTCGGAAGAAAAGAGCAATATCATCAGCAAGATTTTTAATAAGACTGACCTCTCCTCCGTTAACGCTTTGCTTGCCAATACTGGGGACACATGGGATGACCTGCAGGCTTCCATTGAAGCCAGCGGCGGTGCGGCGCAGCAGATGGCAGACACACAGTTGGACAATCTGTCCGGCCAGCTGACCATTTTGAAGTCAGCATTGGAAGGTCTGGCGATCTCTTTCGGTGAAATCCTGCTCCCTGCGATTAAGGGAGTGGTGGAGAAAATACAGGGATTCGTAGATAAGCTCAATGCGATGGATGACAGCCAGAAACAGGCTATCGTCCGGATTGCGGCAATTGTCGCAGCCATCGGCCCTATGTTAATTGTGCTTGGTAAAACCATTTCTACAGTGGGAAGCGCCATGAAAGGCTTTTCCTCACTGGCTAAAACAGTCGGCAAGCTGGGCGTGAAGATCGCCGGGAGCAGCGGCTCCATTACGGGGCTTGGCAGTGCGCTTGGGGCCGTGGCAGGCCCTGTGCTGGCCGTGGTCGCTATCGTTGCTACCTTGGTGGCAGCGTTTAAGCACTTGTGGGATACCAACGAAGAGTTTCGGGCGGCGATCACAGCCATTTGGGAAGGAATCGTCTCCAAGTTTCAGGCATTTGCGCAGGGTATCGTTGACCGCTTGAATGCTCTTGGTTTTGATTTTGAGTCCATCGTGGATGTGCTGAAGGCCATCTGGGACGGTTTTTGCAATCTGCTGGCCCCGGTCTTTGAGGGTGCTTTTGCGGCGATCTCAGCCATCCTTGGCACAGTGCTGGATGTCATCACAGGGATTCTGGATGTATTTATCGGCCTGTTTACCGGGAATTGGGGCCAGCTCTGGAATGGCGTAAAGGAGATATTCTCCGGTATCTGGGATGGGATCACAGGCGTGTTCAGTGCCGCCCTCAACATGATCCGGGGCATTGCGGACACGGTGCTGGGCTGGTTCGGTACCAGCTGGAACGAAGTGTGGTCTGGTGTGAAATCGTTCTTCGAGAATATCTGGAACGGAATCACATCCTTTTTCTCCGGCATTTGGGAGACCATCACAAACGTGGTGCAGACAGGAGTCATGCTGATCGGCTCCATCCTGAGTGCGGCATGGGACATCATCACATTGCCATTCCAGTTTATCTGGGAAAACTGTAAGGATATTATTATCAGCGTTTGGAACGCCATCAAAAATACAGTATCTACAGTGATCAACGCGGTGGCCGGGGTGATTTCCTCCGTGATGGGAGCCATCCAGAACGTGATTTCCACAGTCTGGACAGCGATCAGCACCAAAGTTTCAACGGTGGTGAATGCCATCAAGACCACGGTCAGCACGGTATTCAACGCCATCAAGTCCGTGGCATCCACAGTCTGGAACGGGATTAAGTCCGCGATCAGCACTGTGGTGGACGGGATCAAGAGCAAGGTTTCCTCTGTCTTCAATGCGGTCAAGAGTACGGTGACTTCTGTATTCAACGGCATCAAAAGCACCACCACCTCTGTCTGGAATGGTATTAAAAATGCGATTGTGACGCCAATCGAAAATGCGAAGAACACCATTAAGGGCATCGTGGATAAGATCACGGGATTCTTCTCCAGCATGAAGATATCTCTGCCCAAAATTAAACTGCCACATTTTAAGATTTCCGGTAGCCTGTCTATTGCGCCGCCGAGTGTTCCCCATCTGTCGATTGACTGGTACAAGGAAGGCGGCATTATGACACGGCCTACGCTGTTTGGCATGAACGGCAGCTCCCTCATGGCAGGAGGGGAAGCCGGTGCGGAGGCGATTTTGCCACTGAAGAATTTCTATAATCAGCTTTCCTCCATGCTGGATTCAAAGCTGAATGTGAGCGGGATGGAGAAGTATCTTGCGATCATCGCGGATAACTCCAGCAAGGGCATTTATCTGGAGGATGGAACGCTTGTCGGGCATCTGCTCCCAGCCATTGATGGAAAGCTGGGCCAGATGCAGAAGCTGAACAGGAGGTTGAGCCTATGAGACCGGATATAAAACTAAATGAGCTTTGGGTGTCCGGTCTTGGATGGCTGCGGGAGAGCGTGAATTTCCCCACGCCGCAGTCCCAGACCAATACCATTGTGGTGCCGGGGCGAAATTCTCCCATCCGATATACAGAAGCTCTTGGGCGGGTGTCGTACCAGCCACGGAGCTTTGAAATTGTGCTGTCGATGCTTGGCACCAGAACAAGGTTTAATGCAATGGTCAGCACAGTTGTAAATCAGTATGCTGGGCAGCTTACGAAGGTCATTTGCAGCGAGGAACCGGGTTTATACGCCATCGGTACGCTGGAAATGGCCCCGGCCTATGATCCGCTGACCGGAAAGGGGCAGCTTACAATCAGCTGCTCCGATGGGGATGCCTACCGCTACCATGTGGAGGAAACCGTGGTGACGGTCACGGGAGGCGGCACGGTGTATCTGGATAATGACTATATGCCAGTCGTCCCGGTCATCACGGCCACAGCGGAAACGGCGCTGGGCTGGCAGGTTGGGACAGACACCTTCCAAAAGACGGTCAGCTCAGGCACTTGGGAATTTCCTGAGATGGAGCTGCAGGCCGGACGGAACACCATATCCGTGACAGGTTCCGGCACGGTGACCTTCCGATACCGGGAGGGATGCCTATGAGATTATTCCGAATTTATGTGGATGGCGCTCTTTTTTACCATCCGCAGCTATCCAAGCTGGCTGTTACCGAAGCGAAGGTTGAGGAGGATGCGGAGAACATCGACAGTCTGACGCTCTCCGCCCCATACAATCATCCATACCTCTCGTCCATCAAACCGATGGCTTCCACAATCGTCTGCAAGAAAGGCAGCGAGACGGTGTTTGAAGGACGGGCGCTGGATGAGGGCAGCGATTTTTATAACACGCACACATGGACGTGTGAATCTGCTCTCGCTTATCTGAAAGACAGCCAGCAGCCTCCCTATAGCTACAAGGGCAGCCTCCGGGGGCTGCTGGAATACTTTATTGCCGAGCATAATAAATGCGTGGAGGAACAGAAGCAGTTTTCCATTGGCGAAGTGACCGTAACGGATGACAACGATTATATTTCCTACAGCAATTCCGATTATTCCATGACGATGGATGCCATCCGCGAGAAGCTCATCAATACCCACGGCGGCTACCTGCGCCTCCGCTATACTGCCGAAGGCAAGGTGCTGGACTATCTTGCGGATTTTACCGAGGCGTCGCTCCAGAAAGTGGAGTTTGGGAAGAACCTCACCGATGTAAAGCTCACCTTTGACCATACGGAGCGTGTAACCGCTCTGATTCCGCTTGGAGCGAAAATCACTACCACAGATGAGGAAGGAAACGAGGTGGAAACGGATGAGCGCGTGGATATCACTTCCGTTAATGATGGCAAGAACTATGTGTGCGATGAAGCCGCCGTAAAGGAGATTGGCTGGATATGGTCAACGGAAGTCTGGGAGGAAGTTACCCTCCCCAGCAATCTGCTGCGAAAAGCAAATGCGAGGATTGCGGAGCTGTCCAAAGGCATCACAAGCATGGAACTGACCATTGTGGATGAGTCGGATACCGGGGCGGATATTGCGGACATTCATGCGAGGCAGTATGTGTACTGCTTATCCCCGCCGCATGGCATTGACGGGCGGTATCTGTGCATCCAGCGGACGAGGGATTATCTGAATCCATCCGGCAACACCATCACCATTGGGGCCAGCGGCATCAAGCTCACTTCCATTTCCGCAAAGCAAAACCAGAACCTGAGTTCATTGGAGCAGCAGACGGAAAAGCTGGAGGACATCTACGGCAAGGTGGAGGATATCCAGTCGGCAAAGATGTACCGGACAGAGCTGGTGGTGGAAGGTACCAGCATCTTCCGGGATAAGGGCCAGATGAGCAGGCTTTCCTGCCGGGTGCTGTCGTGGGATAAGGACATCACGGCCACCCTGCCGGATTCCGCTTTTGAGTGGCACAGGAAGTCAGGCAATGCGGAAACGGATGCCGATTGGGATGGGCTGCACAAAGGCATGAAATCCGTAACCATATCAACCGAGGATGTATGCGACAATGCATCCTTTTATTGCGAAGTCACGATTTAATTTGAAGGAGGAACACAAATGGCTACTATACTAACATCCAGCCAGCAGACTTTCGTGGACATCACAGACCAAAGGAAGCTGTCGGCCTACATCACATCGAACCTGCCTAAGACGCAGAGTGAAGATCCGAACACTCTGCCCCACGCCTATGCGCCGAGCTGGGAGACCTCCCATCTGGTGCTAACTCCGGTGATTTTCTTAGACCAGACCAATGTGGCATTGGACGCATCCGGCCTGACGATTTCATGGAAACGCAAGGACGGAACGGGAGCGGAGAGCGCACTGACTACCGGAGAATCGGTTTCCAAGGGCGTACTGACTGTCAGCCAAAACAAGCTGGCGGATTCCACCTCCGGCATGATTACCTATATCTGCTATATCAGCTACTACGATTCTGAAACCAAGAATACGGTCAATATTTCTTCGGACATCACCTATACGCTGGTTAAAAATGCGGAGAACGCAAAGCTGGCCTATGTGACCGCAGACACCTATGTGTTTAAGTACAATACTTCTTCCGCTTTGGTGGGAGCGACACAGGCTACCCTGACTGCGCAGGTGCAGGGCGTAGCGGTCAGCAAGTGGCAGTATCTGAATGCATCCGGTGTCTGGACGGATTATCCGACCACCTCGGACAATACCAGCATCACGGGCGGCACTCTGGTGGTAAAGCCTGCCCACGCAGTATTTTTTAATAATGTGGCGCAGATCAAGTTGGTGACGGATGATGTCGATGTGTTTGATACCATCTCCATTACCAAGATGTATGACGGTGAACAGGGCCAGCCCGGTCAGGCAGGTTCCGGGGGATTGTCCATCATTCTGGGCAATGAAGCGCAGACGATTGCCTGTACCACAGGAGGCGCAGTGCAGACAGCCTTGGAGGTGACAATCCCCTTTACCGGATATGTTGGTATCACGCAGACGGCCTGTTCCTGTACCGTGGGGACGCTGCCAACAGGCGTGACTGTCACGTCCAACACGGCGGCTACGGCATCGGCATCTGGTTCTGTGGTACTTGCATTTGCGGCAAATGCCACACTCGGCGGTGCTTCTGTGCTGAACGGTACCATCGACCTGACCTTCACGATTTCCGGCAAGACCGTGGTAAAGAAATTTGCATGGACAAAATCCAACCGGGGCAGCAATGGTGCCAGTGCGGTGGTGTTCTCCATTTATGCACCTGACGGTACGGTGGTGCTGAATCAGTCCGGCTCCCTTGTACTTGCAACCTCTGCCTATAGCGGAGCTGCTGAGATTACCACAGGCGCAACCTATCAATGGGCAGAATACACGGGCGGCAAGTGGACGGATATCAGCGGTGCAACCTCGGATACCCTGACGGTTTCCGGTTCGGATATCGTGAACATCCAGTCTTACCGATGCACCATGACCTACGGAGGAAAGTCCTATGTGGACGTGATCACGGTGGAGGATAAATCCGATCCTTATGTGTCGGAGATGCTCTCCATCGGCGGATTCACGGTCAAAAACAGCCTCGGCGGTCTGGTACCCTATGTCATTGTCCGTACTAACCAGAAGGAAGTGGATGCCCTGCTGGGCAGCATCAGCGAAACTGCGCCCTCTGCTCCGGCAAGCGGGGCATTCTGGTACAAGATCGACCACTCCGCAAAGACCGTCACGCTGATGAAATACAATGGCACGGAATGGGCCGCTGCCACGGAAACGCAGAGTCTGACCTACACATGGTACAAGCAGGATAAGGATGGCAAGGAAACGGAATTCGATAAGACCGGGAAGGTCATCTACCTTTCTGCCGAGGACATCGACAGCATTGCCACGCTGCAGTGTGATGTTTCCAACTAAGGGGGGTGTCGGGATGGCGCTCTTAACCATCTGCCAGCACACCTTCCAAAACGTGCAGGCATACGAAGATGCCGTGGAGGATGTGGAATATCTGAAAGTGCAGGTGCATGACTGCTATTCCGAAATCACCAAGACATCGGATGAAATCGTCAGTGCTGTCCGTGAAACCTATCTTTCCAAATCGGAGCTGGAGAGCATCCAGCAGGATTTTCAGGCAAGCATTACCCAGAACAGCAGTGAAATCCGTATGGACTTCACTGCTATCACCAATGAGATCATCAATAATGTATCCGCCAATCAGACGCTGTTGGAGGAATACATCCGGTTCAAAGGAGCGTTGATTGAACTTGGAAAAGTGGGCAATGCGTTCACGGCAGAGCTTTCCAACGAGGAGCTGGCTTTCAAGGAAAATGGGCAGAAGATTGCCTACATTTCCAACCAGAGTCTTGTAATCACCAATGCGGAAATCCGCAACAAGCTGTCTCTCGGCAATGAAAGCCGGGGATGGTTTGATTTTATCCCAAGGGCCAACGGGAACCTTTCCATCAAATGGAGAGACCCCACAGGATAATGATTCTATGAGGAGGGAGGTCGATACACATGGCGTCCAGCGGCAGTATCACGTCAAATGAAAAAGAAGGGCGTTCTATCACTCTGTCATGGTCAATTTCAAGCCAAGATGTTACTGAGAACTATTCAATTATTTCGTGGGAATTGACCGGATCTGGATCAGCCAGCGGTTATGTCATGTCCGGCGCTTTCAAGGCGGTCATCAATGGAGTTACTGTTTATTCGAGTGAAACACGTATCCAGTTGAGAAATGGCACTTCCGTTGCTTCAGGAACCTTACAGATCAGCCATAATGCGGATGGCACGAAATCATTCAGCCTGAGCTGTGAAGCTGGCGTTTATACCTATGCCGTCAGTGTTTCTGCCAGTGGAACACACACGCTGAATACGATACCAAGAGCTTCCTCTGTATCCGCTTCAAATGTGACTATGGGTTCTGCCACCACGATTGCTATCAGCCGTGCGTCCTCCGCTTTTACGCATACACTGACCTATACCTTTGGCAGTGCAACCGGGACAATAGCTACAAAGACCACAGCGACTTCGGTTTCGTGGACGCCTCCAGTCTCTCTGGCAAGCCAGATACCCAAGGCCGTGACCGGAACCTGCACGATTACCTGCACCACCTACAATGGAAGTACAAGCATTGGAAGCAAAACCTGTACGCTGACACTGACTGTTCCTACCACGGTCAAGCCCACCATTTCCAGCCTCACAGCAACGAGGGTAGATGGAGATGTGCCAAGCACATGGGGAATTTATGTACAGACGAAGTCAAAGGCAACGCTGGCCATCACTGGCGCGGCGGGGAGCTATGGCTCCACGATTGCTTCCTATTCCATCACGGGTGGCGGCTATACAAGCACGGCTTCCAGCTTTACAACGGGCTTTCTGAATACTTCCGGTACCATAACCTTCACAGCCACGGTGACGGATTCCAGAGGGCGAGTGTCAACAGCTGCCACAGTAAGTATTTCTGTGGTGGCCTATTCCCCTCCGTCATTTTCCAGTTACCTATCGCAGCGGTGTTTAAGTACCGGAACGATAGATGATGACGGAACTTATATCCGGGGATTGGTTTCTTACAGTTATGCCTCGTGCAGCAGCAAGAATACCGTCACCCGTGCTACCTACTACAAAAAGGCATCGGATACTGCATGGACGAATGCCGGAACTGCTTTTAGTTCCGGTACGGCCTTTACCTTCGGCGGCGGGAAGATCTCCACGGAGACATCTTATGACATCAAATATACGCTGACAGATGCTTTTACCACCATCGCCATTCAGGACATTGTATCCACAGCAGCGGTGGTGATGGATTTCAAGCAGGGCGGCAAAGGCGTGGCCGTTGGAAAGGTGTCAGAGGTGGATAATGCCTTTGAGGTGGCAGAGGATTGGGATGTACGGGTGTACGGAAAGCTGCTGAAGGATTACATCAAATCCCTTGTGGGCGAGATGTACCCGGTGGGCAGTATCTATATGAGCGTTACCAACACCAATCCCTCCACCTATTTCGGAGGCACTTGGGTGGCATGGGGAGCCGGGAGGGTTCCCGTAGGTGTAAATACCTCAGACACCAATTTCAGCACTGTGGAGAAAACAGGAGGTGCGTCAACGGTAACACTGACAGCTACACAAATCCCAAGCCATACTCATGCAAAAGGTACGCTGGCAACGGCAAGCGCTGGAGCGCATACTCATAACCTTCAGAACCAAAAAGCTGCATGGGGTACGAGCAGCTCCAACCGAGTGCTGATTGATGCAACCTCTGGTTATACGGAGATTACAAATAAAGCTACTACCTCTGCAGGGGCGCATACACACACAATTTCCGGTTCCACGGCAGCTACGGGCGGCGGAGGCTCCCATACAAACCTTCAGCCGTACATCACCTGTTATATGTGGAAACGGACAGCATAACAGAATATCTCTTGGAAACGGGCAGTTTCTCTTCGGAGAGGCTGCTTTTTTCATACTCAAAAATCAAAGAAGGAGGAATTCAGCATGAAAGAATTCTGGAACACGATCCAACTCATTTTTACTGCCGTGGGCGGGTGGCTTGGCTACTTCCTCGGTGGCTGCGACGGCCTGCTCTATGCCCTGCTTGCCTTTGTGGTGATCGACTACATCACAGGCGTGATGTGTGCGATTGCCGACAAGAAGCTCTCCAGCGCCGTTGGCTTTAAGGGCATTTGCCGGAAGGTGATGATCTTCCTGCTGGTGGGGATTGCTAACATTCTTGATCTGCAGGTGATTGGAACAGGCAGCATCCTGCGGACAGCGGTTATCTTTTTCTACATTTCCAATGAGGGCGTGAGCCTTCTGGAAAATGCCGCATACCTCGGCTTGCCAATCCCCGAAAAAATTAAAACCGTTCTGGAGCAGCTCCACGACAGAGCAGAAAAGGAGGAAAACTAAATGGGTTACACAAACAGTTCTCTTGTGTCTTACACCAAACTCAGCCCGAATCATTCCGGGCTGAGAACGCATTCCATTGATCGTATTACCCCTCATTGTGTAGTTGGGCAGCTCTCTGCGGAGAGCATCTGCGGCTGCTTTACCAGCACATCCAGACAGGCAAGCTGCAATTACGGTATCGGCACGGATGGCCGGGTTTCCCTTTGCGTGGAAGAGAAAAACCGTTCGTGGTGTTCTTCTTCCAACGCCAATGATCAGAGGGCAGTCACTATCGAGTGTGCCAGCGATTTGACCGAGCCATATGCCATGAACAGTGCCGTGTATGCAACGCTTGTAAATCTCTGCACAGATATTTGCAAGCGCAACCGCAAGCGCAAATTGCTGTGGCTCGGCGATAAGGACAAGACGCTCAACTACTCTCCGAAGTCCGATGAAATGGTACTGACCGTTCATCGCTGGTTTGCCAATAAATCCTGTCCGGGGAACTGGCTGTACGCGAGGTTGGGTGATCTTGCCGCAAAGGTAACTGCAAACCTCGGCTCCACCCCATCTGCTCCCGCGCCAGACACGAATCTGTACCGTGTGCGTAAAAGCTGGTCGGATGCCAAGAGCCAGAAGGGTGCCTATCGTATCTTGGATAATGCCAAGAAATGCGCGGACGAGAATGTTGGATATTCCGTGTATGATGAAAACGGAAAATGCGTCTACACGGGAAAACAGACATCCTCCACCCAAACAGGAGATGCGTTCAGTGAGTATCTGGTGCAGGTGTCCATCTCTGATCTGAATATTCGCACAGGCCCCGGTACCAACTATAGCAAGACAGGCCGCTATACTGGCAAAGGTGTATTTACCATCGTAGCTGAATCAAGCGGTCAAGGAAGCGTAAAAGGATGGGGAAAACTGAAATCCGGTGCAGGATGGATTTCCCTCGACTACGCAGAAAAGCTCTGATAATTTGCCCGGTAGCTTCGGCTGCCGGGCCTCTTTTTTGCCTGTAAAAATCCACCGAGAAATAGCGGGAAATTACTTGACTAATCGCCCAAGTAGAGCGAATATGACACTACCCCAAAGTGGAAGGAGGGAAATTCATGAGGATTAAGGTAATCAAGCCCAAGCAGCAGCTCCATCCAGATCGGAAAAAAGTATGCGCTTATGTGCGCGTTTCGACAGACAGTCTGGAGCAGGAAGATTCGCTGGATAACCAATCTACCTATTTTAAGGGTTACATTCAGAGCAACCCGGAATGGGAATTTGTCGGTATCTATTCTGATCAGGGCATCTCTGGCTTCAAGGAAAATAGGCCGGAGTTCCAGCGGATGATTTCGGATGCAAAAGCCGGGAAGATTGATTTGATCGTTGTGAAAAGCGTATCTCGATTCGCAAGAAATACCGAGACCGTGCTGAAGTTCTCAAGGGAGCTGAAACGCATAGGTGTCGGTATTTTCTTTCAGCTTCAAAATATCAATACACTTTCTGGCGCTGGTGAGTTAATGCTCACCATTCTTGCCGCATTCGCACAGGCCGAGAGCGAGGGTGCTTCTGAAAACGCTCGGCTCACCTACAAGCGGAAATTCTCCAGAGGTATTCCAGCTTCTGGCCTTGAGCGAACATTCGGATTTACCGCCGATGAAGATGGCTTCATCCATATCGTGCAGGAAGAAGCTGAGACGGTGCGGCTGATCTTTGACCTTGCACATCAGGGTGTCTGGCCAAGCAAGATCAAAGGGTATCTTAATAAGAATAACATCAAGGGCTGTTCAGGCGGGGCTTGGGATGACACCGGAGTGTTCCGGGTGCTTCACAATCCCGCATACAAGGGTGATCTTATTTTGCAAAAAACTTATTTGGATAGCAATCGTGTCCGCCATAGGAATGAAGGACAGGCTGACCAATGGTATATCACAGATAATCATCCGGCAATCGTGCCACCAGAGCTGTGGGATGAGGTACAGGAGATTTTGAGGCAGCGGAGTGAGAAACTTAAGACGAAGCAGGAAGTTCCTGTTTCTCCACGAAACAGCCGTTCTGGATATCCGCTGTCTGGAAAGCTGTACTGCCCACGATGCGGGGCAAAGCTGATTCACAAATGGAACAAGGGTGAGCGTGAATATTGGGCTTGCCGGACAAATCTGAAAGCGGGAGCATCTGTCTGCAAGGGTATATGGCTTCCAGCCTCTGTTGCTAACACATGGGGAGAAATCACAGAGCCGACCACAGTGGTCTGCTATAAAGACGAATATGGTATGAAACAATTTACGGGCTATCCGAAAGAGGAATACGAATCCTCTCCGGACTGCCCGTATTCTATTTCAAAAGAAAGGAAGGAATAATATGGCAAGAGAAATCGTACACATCCCTGCCCGTCAGGAATTAAGAAACCGCGCAGCCTCGGTAGGACAGCATATCCGGGTGGCAGCATACTGCCGGGTTTCTACAGAACAGGATGAGCAGCTGAACAGCTTTGAAAATCAGGTCAATTATTACACTGAATACATTACCCGTAACCCGCAATACGAGATGGCCGGGATATACGCTGATGAAGGTATTTCCGGCACTTCCACAAGACGGAGAGAAAACTTCATGCGAATGATCCGGGATTGTGAAGCAGGTAAAATCGATCTGATTATCACGAAGTCGATCAGCCGCTTTGCCCGGAACACGCAGGACTGCCTGAATTACTCCCGGAAATTGAAGGAGCTTGGAATTGGCGTCCTATTTGAAAAAGAAGCGATTAACACGATGGACAGCACGGGAGAGCTGCTCTTCACCATTCTTTCATCACTGGCGCAGGATGAGAGCCGCTCCATTTCAGAAAACTGCCAGTGGGGCATCCGCTCACTTTTCAAGCAGGGCGTTTTGCATCTCAATGCTAACCGCTTCTACGGATACGACAAGGACGAGGATGGGAAGCTGGTTATCAACCCAGAGCAAGCGAAAATTGTGCGTTGGATTTACCGTTCTTACATGGATGGGATTAACCCGGATGTCCTTGCCCGGAAGCTGAACGAGGCTGGCGTACCCGGCTGTATGGGCGAACCGAAATGGGCCACATCCACGATTATTGGAATCCTCCAGAATGAAAAGCATATGGGCGATGCCATCTTGCAAAAGACATTCACAGCCGATTTCCTTACCAAAAAGATGGTCAAAAATGAAGGACAGTTGGAACAGTACTATGTCAAGGATGACCACGAAGCAATCATCGACAAGGAGCTTTGGACAGCGGTGCAGGGTGAGATTGCCAGACGGAGAGATTACCTGCAGCAGCACGGTTTAAGGTCGATGGGACGGTACACAGATACGCAGCCCTTCTCCAATAAGGTGTTCTGCGGTACCTGCGGGAATGTGTTCTGGCGCAGGACGTTGAGCCGCCTGAACGGCCCGGTCAAAGTTTGGATGTGCGGACAGCGGTATCGAGAAAAAGGTAAGAAAGGCTGCACCAGCAGTACGCTTTATGAGAAAGACCTTCATCGGGCCTTTGTCATGGCGTGGAATGCCATTCTTGAAAACCGAGAAGATTTCCTTGGGGTTTGGGAGGAACAGGCACGAGGCCAAGATGCATTGGCGGCTTTCCGGGCAAAGCAGTTTATTGGGCTGACCAAGGACACCGTGCCACTGCAGGAGATCGATCTTGCGCTGGTCGGGAAAACGCTTGAGCATTGCACAATAGAACCACTTGGCGTGATCAACTTCTACTTTTTAGATGGAACTGAGTTAGGAATTGAAATCGGGGATTAACGAAAACCCCTGCTCCAGCACACGGAACAGGGGTAATTTTCTGCATTCTGTCGGCTAAAAACCTTCAGATATATTATTCTATAATGGCCCACAAGTTAATAAGCTGTGGGCTATTTTCAGCACAGATTGGAGGTGAGAAAAATGTCAAAAAAGATGCAGGTTCAACAGACCGGAAAATGGAACAAAGCTGCAAAGGCTGAGAAAAAACGGGAGCAGGAGAAGAAACGCATCCGCGCTGCTTTTGAGGATAAGCGGGATGTGGAGTTCATTCCAGCAACGGTTACTTCTGATTCCTCGAACAGCCCCAAGCTGCGAGTGGCGGCATACTGCCGGGTTAGTACGTTGGAAGATGCACAGGCCGGGAGCTTCGAGCTTCAGATCCAGCACTTCCAGCAGATGATCGCGGCAAATGACCGATGGGAGGAAGTTGGCATATATGCGGATGAAGGCAAGTCTGGCACCAATATGAAGAAAAGACCACAATTCCAACAAATGATCCAAGACTGCCGAGATGGAAAGATCGATCTGATTTTGACCAAAAGCGTCAGCCGCTTTGCGCGAAATACGATGGATTGTCTCCGGGTAATCCGCGAGCTGAAAGCTCTCAATCCGCCTGTAGGTGTGTATTTTGAAGATGTTTCTCTTAACACGGTAGAAGCAAAGAATGAATTCACACTTGGCGTAATGAGCCTTGTAGCACAGGGAGAGTCGGAAGCGAAGAGTGCTGCCATAACATGGTCAGTAATTGAGCGCTTCAAAAACGGAATCCCTATCGTTTCCACAACCTATCTGTTGGGGTATGACAAGGACAACTTTGGCAAGCTGGTTATCGTAGAGGAGGAAGCTGAAGTCGTCCGGTACATATTTAACAGCTACCTCGATGGACAATCTGTCCGGGAGATTGCAGAGAGCTTGACCGAAGCGAAAATTCCCACCGTCAAGGGGAAGGAAGTCTGGAACAGCGGCACTGTTCGGAATATGCTGCGGAACGAAAAATACTGTGGTGATGTGCTGATGCAGAAAACCTATACGGTTGATTGCTTCTCCCACAAGTCTGTCCGTAACCGGGGGCAGAAACCTCAGTACAGACTGACCAACAATCATCCGGCGATCATTCCTCGTGATGACTGGATGAAGGTTCAGGCCATGCTCCAGCAGCCGCGCCGCAGGGGTTCTGCGCAACAGAAACCTATCGAAGAAAAATTCCGTGTTACCCGTATCAAGAATGGACGTTTGAAGGGATATGTCGTGCTGGATACCCGGTGGCGTACATCTGATGTAGAAAAATTGTTTGATTGGCTGGCTAAGAACAGCCGGAAAGGAAAATAACTATGTTCAAAGATTTCTCTAAGTTCAATTTCACCGTGATTGAGGTAAGTGCAGGAACCGTGCCGCAGATGACCGTTAATCTGAACGGCATTTCTTTTAGTGCTAAGACACTGGAGGTTCTTGGCAACCCGGAATTCGTACAGCCTTTGCTTGATGCAGATAACAAGGCATTTGCTGTACGAATTTGCAAGGAAAAGGAGACACGTGCCATGAGGTTCAGCAAGAATACACAGGCAGCAGGATACACCAGCACCTGTAACACTATCCGTCATGCCATCCGGCGTCTGATGGGTGAGTCGTGGAAGGACTCGATGCGTTATGAGATGAATGGTGTGTATTTCGCCGATGCAAAGGCCGTGGTGTTTGACCTTACCGCAGCGAAGGAGCTGCCTCCGTTCCGCAACAGCGGGGTTGCCAAGAAGTAATCCAGTGACTTAACCATAAGGCCGGTGGTGGGAGACCGCCATCGGCCTTTTTTCAAAAACCATGACGGATGCGGAATTCAGCGCATAAGTCATGGTTCTCTCTCTACATTTTATCAATTAAAGCTAAAACAACAGCCTGCTGTTCTTCACTCAGCCGCGCCCAGCGTTCCAATAGTTTCTGCTGAGATTTTGTCAGCGAAACAGGCGTATCTCCCTCTGCAAACAGTTGAGAAAGGGTAATGCCAAATGCATTACAGATTTTCTCAAGAGACGGGATCGTTGGCACCATGTTCTTTCGATACCAAGATGATATGGTAGACTGGGGCAAGCCAGAGTGTTCCGCAAGCTGATATTCCGTCCAGCCTCTTTCCTCTCGGTATTTCGTTATTGCCGAAAGAATATCCTTCACTACGCTCACCCCTTTGCTTGTGTTCTTCGTAAATTATACTTCGCAGAATCGTTGCGTTTTAATCATTTCTGTCGTATAATTTTAACGATAGACGCAATTCAAATGAGTGCATCTGTTAGGACAAAAAAGGGGATTGGGAGCATGAAAAAGAAAAAACTAATTATTCTGTTTTCCGCTGTGGTTGTGTGTCTGGCCGTAGTGATTGGAGTCGTGGTTCATAACCAGAAAAGCGCTGAGCCGACACCGGAAGAAATGATTGAAAGGCTTGAAGCTGCTTTGGGGGATGACTATAAGAAGCAGTTACAAACAGAGCTTGTTGCCACTCTTACATATGGGAATAAGAATGAGGATAATGACGATGGCAACATTTACTATCGTATCCTTAAAACTACATACTATGAAGCTGATCCGGCAGAGGTGACCGGACTAAATACGGATGCTTTTAATGTGCTATTTCCGGTTGACAACATGGACAGCTGTGAAACCATGAAGATTCAGGATTGGGATGCAGCGCTCTATAAAAAGGACGATGTTGCATTTCTCTGCTGGACGTATTCACCGGAGGTCAGCTATGTTTTGGAATACAACCCAAACTTCGTAGCGGATTCTGAAATAATAAAAATGGCAGAGAGTGCGGAAGTGGTTGAATAAAAAAGATGGGCGTGGCTAAAATGAGCGTCAAAATGCCGTTTTATGGAGTTTACCCGATTGAATTTTTAATCTTCACCCATTATAATAGAAGAAACACATTTCCAGAAAGAAAAGGAGCAAGGACAAATCTATAATTCGCCTTGCTCTTTTTTGTGGAAAAATGTTCACTTGACCGGGGTGAAAATCCCCATTGGAGGGGTACGCTACGGTGTTAAAGGGGTAGCTACGGAGGTACACCGGGGTTATACCCCCTATCCGGTAAAATTGAAAGCACATATCTTTTTGCCGAATTGTAGCTAACGCCACGTCTGTCGGGTGTTCTTTTTCTGGATGAGCTGGCGGAGTTCCCGAGAGGTGTTCTTGAGGTGCTCAGGCAGCCGCTGGAAGAAAAATGCATTCATCTGGCAAGGCAGCAGGGAGCTTATATTTTTCCGGCAGATTTTATGCTGGTTGCTGCAACAAATCCATGTCCCTGCGGAATGGCTCCTGGTCCCCAATGTACCTGTACGCCCGGGCAGATCCGGAATTATCAGGGAAAGCTGAGCCAGCCGTTTCTGGATCGGATTGATATCTGCATGGAGGCACCCAAGGTCGAATATGAAGAACTGACCGGAAAGGGAACAGGGATGGATTCCAGAG